>Ga0105046_10006632_pt1 | contig 18315 bp, 22 predicted proteins | sample MAT03_FD_78385 | JGI IMG/M metagenome (GOLD analysis project Ga0105046, IMG submission 78385) | Freshwater microbial communities from Lake Fryxell liftoff mats and glacier meltwater in Antarctica - MAT-03 (megahit assembly) | ecosystem: Environmental > Aquatic > Freshwater > Ice > Liftoff...
GACCGCGACCAAGTGAGCCGTCACCCTTTGCCATCAGACCCAACCCCAGTCGGCCACGAAGTGATCGAGAGCGGCCGCAGGTGACACCGTCGCTCCGCGTGGCTGGACGCACTTCAACTCGATCTCGGAGACAGCATTCATCCCACCCATCATGCCCTCTCGATCATGTCCGAGAGTGAGCCTGTGACGAGATGGCCGAAGCCGACGACGGCCCGTCGTCGAATGCAATGCCGGTTGCATCGATGTTGCCCCACGGTGTGTTGCGGCTTGTGGAGGACCGCAAGTTCATCAACGCAGCGGACATGGACCAGATGACGCCGAACGAACGCGCCGACGCGTTGCCTCATCCGGCCGGTTGTTGCGCCCCCGAGCCGCAACAACCGGCCGAGTCGATCACGGCTTCGGCGGGGGGCCGCCCATGCCGCCCATGCCGCCCATGCCGCCCATGCCGCCCATGGAGACGAGGGATGGGTCCACCACGCCACTGAAGCAACCGATGCTGGAGGTGGGATCGGCGACGTCGAGCAGCACGTAGTGGTACACGCCGGCGGGGAACTCGGGCGTCGGGCTGGTGATCCCGTTGCACTCGTCGAGGTCGGCGGCGGTGAGCTGGTTGCCATCGATGTCGCGATCGCCGTAGATGGGGAAGCCGTCGAACGCGATCCCGATGACGTGCGACGGCCCACCGGCGGTGTCGACGGTCGCCACAACACACTTGGGTAGCGCGTGGTAGTGATATTGGCCCATCGGGTTGGGGTGGCCGGCGCAGTCGTCCAGGAACCACACGTCCTCGCCGGCAGCGTTCTTCACCGAGAAGTTCGATTGGGTGGCCACGGTCGTGCCGTCGCCCTCGTACGGGTTGAACAGCGACGCCCCGGAGATCATCACGCCGATCGCGCCCTGCGACGCGTCGGTCGGTGAGTCGGCGAACGTCGGCACCATCGTGATCGAGTAGTCGTACGTCTGCGCCTTCGTGGGGTCGGGGGCTGCGCTCGCGGTCGAGGCATCAGGGATCACCACGCCACCGCTGGGCACCGCGTACTCGGCTTCGCGTTCGTGATTCGGCAGTCCGTCGGACACGTAGCGAAGGACGCCGTCGGCGTAGGTGACCGTGACATTGTCGCCCCACATCGCCTGTTGATAGCCGGCCGTCAAATCGGTCGTCGGTCCCGTCGGCGCGGCAGTTGTCGACTCGGTAGTTGTGGACTCGGCAGTTGTGACGGCGGTGGTCGTCACGGCGGCGGTCGTGACAGTCGTGGTCGAGACGGCGGCAGTCGTGTCCGCAGTATCGCTCTCGGATGCCGAGTCGCTGCCGCAGCTTGCGGCCACAACAGAGATGAAGGCGAGCGACGCGACGACACGAGACCGGCGGAGTTGGCGCAGTTGGTTGGTCATGGAACGCACTGTGCCCGAGCCGGCTCCGGCTTTCCTGAGGATCGACGTTCAGGAAACTCTCAGAACGTCGAGCAGGCCAGGTGCTGGCGAACTTGATCGGCCTTGCGCGGTAGGGCTCGAGGCGTGCCGTACTACGGGAGGAGTAAGGCGAGTGGTACGACGGCGATTCCGTCACGCCGGCGATATGCCTCTGGTCCGGTGTTCAGGACCACGGCATCGATGCAGGTTTCGCCGAGTTCTCCACGCAGCCAGTGCAGATGCGAGACGTGAGTGTCATTGACCGCGGCTGACAGTTTGACTTCGATCGCCACCACGCCGCCGCCGTCGACTTCGACGACGAAGTCGACCTCGTGACGCCCGCCTTTCGTGCGTAGGTGTGAGACGCGAGCATCGCAATTTTGCGCGAAGGTTCGGACAGAGAGTGCGGCGAGAGACTCGAACAGGCCTCCGAGGAATGTGCCGTCCCGGGGAATTGCTGCGGATGGGCCTGCACCGGTCAACAGTTGTGAGGCACTGACCCTGACCAGCCGAGCGGCCAGCGCGGGGTCGACGAGGTGGTGCTTGGGTGCGCCAGTGAGAGAGTTGAGGTGATTGTTCGACGGGATCCACGCAGGTATGGGGTCAAGGATCCGAAGCGCGGTGAGCAGTTCGATGTACGGCTGGGTGGTCGTCCTTGCTGGTTTGTCGTCGATTCCGCTCGTTGCCGAATCACGGATCTTGTCCCACGATGTCGTCGTTGCCGTCGCGGCCGCGTAGGCGCGTAGCCAGGCGAGAACGGTTGCCGGTCGGCGAACATTGAAGCCGGCCTCGGGGAGGTCGTGGTCGACGATCCTGTCGATGTAGCTGTCCAGCTGTCGATCCCGTGGTCGGCCGCTGAGGTGGCGCATTGCGGGGAAGCCGCCTGCGCCGATTTCTTCGGCGTAGTCGGTCAGGGTGAACTCGCTTCTGCCCTCCACAGCGGCGCTGCCAGCGAGAAGGGTGCGAAACGACACGCCCTCGCTCGCTGGGCGACGCTCGTACAAACACAGTGGGCGCATACGCAACGTCGTGACTCGCCCAGCTCCGGAGTGCGTCTGTGTGGTCGGCGCTGAACCTGTCAGCAAGAAGCGGCCGCCAGTGGGGTCTACATCGACGAGGCGACGCACGGCGTCGAAAACCTCTGGTACCCGCTGCCACTCGTCGATCAGCAACGGTGCCGCGTCTCTCCCGATGATCGCCGGATCGGCTTGGACGATTTCACGTTCCGCTGGAACGTCAAGCCGGCGGATCGAGCGGCAACGCTGTGTCGCTGTGGAGGTCTTGCCGACGCCCTTGGGGCCGTCCAGTAGCAGGGCGGGCAGCTGCGCAAACAGTTCATCGAGCTCGTCGTCGATCACGCGTCGCACATAGGTTGCTCGGAAGTCGATTGCCTTGGCCACCATCGAGACACTACCAGTTGTGGATATCGAACACTACCGATGGTGGCGCACCAACACTACAGTTGGTGCGCCGATCGACTCACGGTTCCAGCCGCGACAAGAAGGCCCGCAATCGCCGACCGCAGTGTCGTTGGCGTCACCAGACCGGCTATAACTTCGTCTACAACCAGCGGTCCGGGGGTACAGCGCTGACATGACTGATCCTGCGCAACATCGCCCATGAGGAGAAGGTCGCCTCCGACAAGGTTGCTCGCGGCGAGGATGTCGCCCCAGGTACAGACGAGATCCCTCAGCTCCAGCGCAATCCGCACATGGAGCACCATTCCGGCGACGACACCGAGGTGTCCGAAGCAGAGTCCGCAGCCGACGCCTGAACGGGCCCTCATCGGCGACCCGAAATCGTGAACCCACCCCGTTGCCACAACGCAACATCACCTAACTAAGGAGCCCTCGATGGCTGGAGTCGCAATCATCACCGAAGCTTGCATCGGCGTCAAAGATCGTGCGTGTGTGGACGTGTGTCCCGTGCAATGCATCTATGAGTACAACCCAGTCACCGGTCGACTCCAGTCGGAGGTGCAAGCCGGCAGCGGGATCGTGGAGACTGAACACACCCCGAACGCCGATGCGATAGAGGTGTTCAGCGACAGCATTCTGTACGTCAACCTCGACGAGTGCACGTCGTGCACCGCGTGCTACCAACCCGACGTCTGCCCAGTCGGAGCGATCTACTCGGAAGAGCATGTCCCCGACGGAACCGACGGCATCAAGTACAACGCGACCGACCCGAACAAGGGCCACGACCACACGTTCTTCGTCGCGCAGAGCCGCGCCGTGTTCGCAGACTGACCCCGACGACGAATGTCGTTCGTCGTCCGTCCGGTGGGTCGGCTCCCCCTGCCCCGTTCACACTCGCACCTGTCGCGGCCCCACCGCGATGCGTCGAGATCAGGGCCGCGACAAGAAGGCCAGCAATCGCGTCTGCGGTGTCACACTTGCGCATGACACAGCCTGCACTCGCAGCATCTGGCGGGTCGTCGCGCCGATTGTTGGCGCTCGGTGGAATCGTCGGCCCGGTCGGGTTCGTCGCCGCGTGGGCCGCAGGGGCCGTGCTCGCCGACCACCTCTCGCCGGTCCACGATGCCATCAGCCGGCTCGCCGCCGTCGGGGCGCACACCCGGCCGCTGATGACGGCCGGCTTCGTTGCGTTCGGGCTCGGCGTACCGATGTACGCCGCTGCACTGCGTCAGGTCGTACCCGGCCCGGCATGGCTCACTGCGACGGTCACGGGTCTGGCTACCCTCGGCGTGGCGTTGGCCCCGTTGGACCACTCGTCCGCCGTCGATTCGTTGCATGCCGCACTCGCGGTGCTCGGCTACGTCACCCTCGCCGCCACACCGCTGCTCGCGTACCGGCCGCTCATGAGCGGCGGCCACCGACGCCTCGCTCGCCTCGGAGCCATCGCCGGCGCCATCTCGGGAACCTCGCTACTGCTCAGCTCGGTCGGGGACTGGAGCGGCCTGTTCCAGCGGGTTGGCCTGACCGCAAGCGACGTGTGGATCGTTGCTTCGGCCGTGGCGATACTGAGCGGGCGTCTGAAACCACCGAACACCTCGTCATGACGCTACCCGCAACCGGCGTCCAGGGCCAGGTTGCCACCGACCCGTCCCGGAGTGTCCGCTCGCTGCGTCGGTCCAACGCCAGGCCGGAATATCGCACGGGCTGCAACATTCCGGCCCAGCGTTGACCGCCGGCGAGAGCGTGGATTCGCCGTGGTCTGGACCGCGGTGCCGTCGCGGGAACCTCGCTACTGCTCAGCTCGGTCGGGGACTGGAGCGGCCTGTTCCAGCAGGTTGGCCTGACTGCAAGCGACGTGAGGATGGTTGCTTCGGGCGCGCGTTCAGGAACGGGGGACGAAGGATTCGATGAGGGCGGCGAGCTCGAGCGGCCGGTCACCCTGCACGCTGTGACCGGCACCCTCGACATGCGCGACGGCAGCCGAGGGCACGCGCTGCAGCAGTTCCGCTTCGTGCTCGTCACGCAGGATCGACTGCGGCTCCATCCCGCGCACGAGCAGCAACGGCACTGCGAGCTGCTCCATGATGCGCCACATCGTCTCGGTCCGCTCCGCCGGGTCGGGGCCGTTGACGATGATGGGTGCGGCGTCGCGGGTGCGCGAATGGCGCCACACCCAGGAACCGTCGGCCTGGTGCACGGCGTTGTGCAGGATGCCGCGGCGCAGCGACGACACCGAGCGCGTGGGGTTGAACTCGATCGTGCGCTTCAGCAGCTCGTCGAAGTCGGGGAACGACGATGGGCCGTTGATGAACGCTCCGATCACCGCAGTCGCCTTGTCGTCGCGTGAGGGAAGCACGTCGACGAGCACGACACGACGCACCAGGTCGGGCGCTTCCCTGCTCAGCGCCAGCGTGGTGAGCCCGCCCAGTGACATCCCCACCACCGCCGATGCGTGTGGTGCCAACGTGCGCACGACCGTCGCCACATCGCTCGCCATCTCCTCCATCGAGAGCGACGCACGAATGCTGCCGTCGGAATGACCGTGCCCGGGAAGGTCGACCGCGATCAGCGGCCGGCCGAGCGTCATCGCCACCGTGTCCCACGTGTGCGCGTTCTGCCCACCTCCGTGCAGCAGCACCAGCTCGGGTTCGGCATCGCCCCACACCAGCGCGCTCAGGTGGTGCCCGGGCCGCACGTCGACCGACTCACGACGCACCACGGGCGGCGCGGAGAACTGCAGGCCGAACTCGGCAGCATTCTCGTGGAAGAGACCGAACTCGTCGTACTCGAGCAGCGCCATGCGCACGACACTACCGACCGCACCAGTCCGCGCTCCGGCCGTGGCCGGTATGAATTTTGCAAACCCCTGGCGACCACAACCGCAGTTGAGAACATGGTAACTGGTGCATGTTATTCGCAGCGGTGTTACAGTCGTGGCGCTGAAGGGGAGTATCCCGACACGGAAATGTCGCCATCACGGACCGCCCATCGGTCTCGGCAGTCCGGCTCCATTGAGTGGGAGAGACCTTCAATCGAACGCTCGGCGTTCATCGAAAGGAATCGGCGTCATGGGCAATGCATTGCTCACCGAACTTCAACACCAGCGCGGATACTCGAGCATCAATGTGCTGGTCAACGCCACCCCCGGCACTGCGCTCACCCCTGGGAGCCGAACATGACCATCGAATCTGAAGTGACCGATGCCGTCGTTGTGGCCGACGCCGACGTTGTGAGCGAGGCGAGCCCGAGCGATGGGAGCTCGGTCGAGAGCAGGCTTGTCGATGGTGTGCGCAGCGACCCGTTTCTGGTTCGCGCATTCCTGGCCCACTCTGCCCAGTACATCGGCATCGCGATGGTGTCGGGCAGCGTCGTGCACGCCAGCACGCTCGGTGGGAACCCGTTCAAGTACGCAGCGCTGATCCTCGCTGGGACGCTGGTGTACTGCTTGAAGTTCCTGATCGAATCGGGCTTTCGTGTCAATCGTCGGCTCGCGAGGTATCTCGCCATTTCCACCGTGGTGTCCCTTGGAACCGGGATGATGTCGGGCTCAGCGCAGCACTTCCTCGACGGTCCGCGAGCGGGAGCTGTGCTCGCCAGCGTGGGGGTCGTCGTTGCGTATGTCAGTTTCTGTCTGCGTGAGGATCGTCGAGCGTTGAACCGGCGGAGTCTGACCGGGGCGCTGCTCGTCGGCGCCGCGCTGTTCGCCGCGCTGTGGTCGCTCGCGGGTTCGCTGTCCGGCTCCGGGGGCCACCACTGACTCGAGTTTGCCATCCGGCAAGAAGTCACCGGCCTGGCGTACCGCCCGCAGCATGGCCAAGCACACCCCGACCATCAAGCAGCCCGACATCTCGCGAACTGAACGCGGGTCACGTGATGAATCGGTGGAGACGTGGACCACATAAATAGTGCTAAACGATGCTAAGATCGCGTTGTCGGGCAGCTCCGACCTCCGCGAATTTGAGCCGACCCGCAGCAGTGCAACCTGATGTACATCGCGTTGCCGTTCGGGATCGCGGAAAGGGCTGACGGAGCGAGAGTGAGGAGGAGACGTGAGTTCGAATCGGTCATGGGCCATTCGTGATGCGCATCCGGGTGATCTCGACGGTGTCCTGCGTCTCGTCGAGCTGGCCAAGGGACAGGTGGACACTCGTCCCATCGATCTCGTGGAAACCCTCGTTCACCTTCGTTCGGGCGGGCCGGCGATGGTCGCATCCGTCGGCGCTGACATCGTCGGGGTGGTGGTCGCGTCGGTGAGTGGCGATTCGGCTTGGATCGGAGCCCTTGCGATCGCACCCTCTTGGCGGAATCAAGGAATGGGCTCGGCGTTGGTGCGTGCGATCGAAGAAAGGGTGCTGCACATGGGGGCGCGCAAGATCTCGACGATCCTCGGAGTAGGCCAGGTCGGCGAGGAAGCGCTGGGGAACCGAGGATTCGTGGCGACTCACGGGCTGGTCCTGTACGAAAAGCTCGAGCCGCTGATGCCCTCGGAGGTCGGGGTGCTCGACGAATGGGGTGGCGACTTGCTCAGTTCGGACAACTGGCATTTGGTGGCCGGAATGTCGACCGAGAAGTCGTTGATCGAGACGCGCATCGTCGCGCCGCTCGCAGATCCGGTCACCGCCCGAAAGATCGGCCTGTTGGCGCCGGCGACCGTGATGCTCTTCGGGCCCCCTGGCACTGGCAAGACGACGTTCGCTCGTGGTATCGCCGGTCTTCTCGGGTGGCCCTTCGTCGAGTTGCTGCCATCGAAGCTTGCCTCGGCCGCCGCTGGGCTGGCGTCCGAGTTGCGCCGAGCGTTCACTGAGCTAGCCGGGTTGGAGCACGTGGTCGTGTTCATCGACGAGTTCGACGAGATCGCGTCGCGCCGCCAGAGCCGCCCGGAAATGCAGTCGGTGGTGAACGAGTTGCTGAAGGCGATTCCACCGTTTCGTGCCCAGCCCGGGAGGCTGCTCGTGTGTGCGACGAACTTCATCGACAACATCGACCCAGCTGTGATCCGGCCCGGGCGATTCGATCTGATCGTTCCGATCGGCCCCCCTGATGGCCATGCCCGTGAGGCACTGTGGCTCGCCGCAGTGGACCGACTCGATCATCGGGATGTCGACGTTGGTCAGCTTGCAGCCGAGTCGGTCGGCTTCACGCCCGGAGACGTCGCGCTCGCTGCCCAGCGCGCGGCGGCCGCTGCGTTCAATCGGATTCGGGCGAGCGAGGGCCCACAATGGGTCACCAACGCCGACCTGTTCAGCGCACTGCAACGAACAGCGGCCTCGGTAAGTAGCGCTGATCAAGACCACTTCGCCGAGCAGAGCCTGCGCCACTCCCGCGTCTGACGTCGCGCCATGTCCGGCGCGCCGCAGCCGTCAGCCCTTGTCGCTTCTCTGAAATAAATCCTGCTAATAGCTGATAAATGATGCTTAAGGGAGCTAAAATATTTGGGTCGCCCCTTCGGCGGCGTCCTGCCCTTCAAAGGAGCGTTCACATGGAAGTCACCCTGAGCGAGACCCAGTTCAACCTGGTGTACAACTCGTTCTCATTCGTCATTGCGAGCATGGGAGCGGCATTGCTGTTCTTCCTGCTCGTGCGCAACCGAGTAGCGCCGCAGCACCGCATGGCCATCACCCTGTCGACCCTGGTGGTCGGCATTGCTCTCTACCACTACGTACGCATCTTCGGATCCTGGAACGATGCGTTCAGCTTCACCGACGGAAAGTTCGTCCAGGACGGCAAGCCGTTCAACGAGGGCTACCGGTACGTGGACTGGCTGCTCACCGTTCCGCTTCTTCTCGCCGAGCTCGTCGTCGTGCTCAAGCTGTCGAGTGCCAAAACCCGCAGTCTGCTGGTACGCCTCACGATCGCCGCGGTGGCGATGATCGCACTGGGCTACCCGGGCGAAATCTCGGCCGCCGACAGCACCGCTCGCACGGTATGGGCCGTCGCTTCGACGCTCCCGTTCCTGTACATCCTGTTTGTTCTCTTCGTCGAGCTCGGAAAGTCACTCGAACGCCAGAGCGCCGGCGTCAAGAAGCTGCTCAGTGGCCTGCGCTACATCGTCGTCGTGACGTGGGGTGTCTACCCCATTGCGTACATGCTTCCTTCGCTGATCGACGACCAGGCCAAAGCAGAGGTAGCCCGGCAGGTCATGTACTCGCTCGGTGACGTGCTCGCCAAGCCGTTGTTCGGTCTCCTCGTCCTTGCCATTGCGCTGGCCAAGTCCCGAGAAGACGGCTATGTCGAAGCCGGTACCGGTGGCACCGAGCATCCCGAAGCTCGCATCCCCGACGATGCCCGCGAGATTCTCGGCTCCTGACGTTTCATCTCCAGGTTTCGTCTGAACGTCCCGGCACCCGCTACGGGTGCCGGGACGTCCCCTTACACAGAAAGGCGCTCGGGATGAACCTGACGCCCGGGACGAGCCGTCGCCATCGGCTCGAGCAACAACGTCACAACATTGCGGTGTGGGTTGCCGTTGCGACCTTGACTGCGACGCTCGGCGGGTGGACGCCGAGCTCGGCCGCTGCCTGGACGATCGCAATCGTTGCCGTCGCCGTCGGCCTGCCCCATGGGGCACTCGACATCGTGATCGGGCCACGGCTCGTCAAACCGACGCTGTTCTACGGGCTGTATGTCGCCGCTGCCTTCGGCATCGTGTTGGCATGGCTCGTCATGCCGGTTCTCGGCGTGGTCGCCTTCTTCACATCATCGTGGTATCACTTCGCCCGCGGGGATGGCGTTCATCATCGCGACCTCGCCCGTGCGGGCGACCTGTTGGGAGTGTCGACGGCCGGCTGCGCAATCGGCCTGCCGCTGGTACTGCACGCAGGGATCGTGACGCCGGTCCTGTCGGATCTCATGCTCGGGACCGCGGCGCTCACCAGCGCCCAGGTAGCACTCTTCGGTGTGATCATCGCCGCTCCATCGCTTGTCGCCGGCCTCGTGGCCGGCCTGGCGGCAGTTCGGATCCGTCGGTATTCCGCCGTCGTCGAGCTGACGACCATCGCCCTCGTGGCCGCCGTTGTTCATCCTCTGGTGTCGTTTGCCATCTACTTCGCGCTGTGGCACGCTCCCCGCCATCTGCTCACCCTCGAGATCGATCGCCATGCGTTGTTCCGTGCAGTGTGGGCGACAATAGGGACGCTGATCGCTGGCACATTGGTCTGGCGGTTGGCCGAGCCAGCGGCCCCGGCGGCGGCGCGAGTCATCTTCATCGGTCTTGCTGCGCTCACCGGGCCACACCTAGCGCTCACCGAATTGTGTCGGCCTCGCCCGACCCGCGTGCTCGTCATGAGTCGTTGAACCACTTCACGGCACGCTCGCGCGGGTGCTATCGGATGAGCAGCGCGGCCAGCGGGAACACGGTCATCGCGATGCCGGCGACCGCAGTGGCGGCGAGTGACGGCCAGCGTGATCGGTAGGTGCCGAGCACGTCCTGCGAGCGGGCGAGGATGATGATCAACAGTATGAGCGGAGGCGCAGTGATCCCGTTGAAGATCGCGGACAGGTAGAGCGCTCGGATCGGGTTCACCCCGATGCCGACGAGTGCGAGTCCGATCACCATCGACGCGATGATCACGGCATAGAAGCCGGGTGCGTCCTTGAGACGCCGGCTGAGGCCTTCGCGCCAGTGGAACGCCTCGGCCACAGCGTAGGCGGTGGACCCCGCGAGTACCGGCACGGCGAGCAGGCCGAGGCCGAGGATCCCGACGGCGAAGAGCACTTTGGCGAAGCTGCCGGCAAGCGGCTCCAAGGCTTGTGCGGCTTGCTCGGCCGACTGGATGTTGACCGCTCCTTTGGCCCCAGGGTGACGGCAGCGGTGCACATGATCGCGAATATTGTGATGACACCCGACAGCATCCCGGTCCATACGTCGACACGCATCGCGACGAGATGGCGACGGTCGAGTGGAGTGTCAGGGGTGTCCTGAAGCTCCTCGACCTCCTCGGATGCCTGCCAGAAGAACAGGTACGGTGACACGGTGGTGCCGGCGATCGCGGTCAGGGCGATCGTGGTGGCGGCATCCAGGTGGAACTGCGGCAGGAAGGTACGGGCGGCGACCGTGGACCACGGGACGCGGACCACCACCAGGACCAGGACGTAAGCGACGAGCGAGAGGGCGAACCAGCGCAGCACCCTCGAGTAGCGATGGTAGGGCACCATCACTTCGGCCACGCCGATCGCCACGGCGAACCCGATCACGCCGACCACCGCCGGTACCGGGGCGAGGAGCCGGAGCGCGGCGGCCATCGACGCGAGGTCGGCCGCGATATTGAGCGTGTTGGCCGTCGCGAGCAGCACCACAGCGCTGACGAGGACCCATCTCGGAAAGCGTTCACGGATCAGCGTGCCAAGCCCTTTGCCAGTGACGAGACCCAGGCGTGCGGTCGCTTCCTGGACGCCGACGGCCAACGGCAGTAGGAACGGCGCCATCCACAGCAACGACAGTCCATGGGCCGCGCCGACCGACGTACCCCTTGGGGGTATAAGTGTCGAGTGCTGAATGATCGCAGCGCACAGCCCGCCGAAGCATTGGTGTTCGTCAACTGTCGGTCGGTGGATTCAACGCCGCAAGCCGCTGGTGGTAATCCTCGGGTTCGATCTCGCTGCGAGCCAGACGCTCTCCGAGGTTTCCTGGGGCGTCGGCCGCGGTGAAGCGACACAGACGGGTGCCCCTGGAGCGTGGGCGGCGAGGTGTGACGTGCTGTTGCCATGCCTGATGAGGGCCGTGACGAGCCGGACGAGACCTGCCACGACCACGATCATCATGATCATCATCGGGATCCACCACCACCCGCCGTCCATGCGATCGTTCCAGTCGCCGCGCCCCATGATGGACCTCCTCGTTGTCTTCCTTCGCCTTCGCTACCCACGGTGCGACAGCGGCAAGCGCGGCAAATCTCCCTGCAGTTGTGTGTCGACGTGCACAGACACAACGGCCACATTGCTCGACGATCGTTGTACCAGCTCGTGCGGCTGGCCCAACAGGGGGAGAACGAGATGAGACACCGCATCCGACGAGCGGCGCTCGCAGTTGGCATGGTCGGCCTACTCGGCGCATGCAGCGACGCCGACACGACCACCGACAACGCAGATACGACCACGAACTCGGAGACGAACACGACCGGCGACACCGCCGGGTCCACCAGCGTCGCATCCACCGATGACCCCGCGGCGACCACTGGCGGCAGCTTCTCGGTCAGCATCTCCGAGCCCGCCGCGATCGATCCAGCGCTCGCTTCGGAGGTGGAGGGCACACAGGTGATGCGCCTGCTGTTCGAGCCGCTCGTGAAGCTGAGCGCCGACCTCGAGGTCGAGCCAGGTGTCGCCACCGACTGGTCGGTTGCCGACGACGGTGTCACGTGGACGTTCACACTCGACCCCGCAGCCACCTTCTCCGACGGTTCGGCCGTCGATGCCGGCGACTTCCTCTTCGCGTTCGCCCGGTCGGCCGACCCTGATCTCGCTGCACCGGCCTCATACCAGGGCGGTCCCATCAGCGGTTGGGAGGACGTCATGGGGGGAGAGGCATCGGGCGCCATCGGTGACCAGCCGGTGTCGGGCATCACAGCGATCGACGACCACACCCTCCGGATCGTCACGACCGAGCCGTTCTCCCTGCTGCCCAAGCTGCTCACGTACCCGGTGTTCTCGCCGATCCCGTCGGAGTTGGCCGACGAAGCCGACGCCCTCGCGGCGTTCGGTGAGCAGCCGGTCGGCAACGGCCCGTACATGATGACCGAGCCGTGGGCGCACAACGAGTCCATCACGGTGGTGCTTAACCCCCAGTACCAAGGCACACCCGGTGCAGCGCAGCAGATCGACTTCCGCATCTACTCCGAAATTCTGACCGCCTATCGAGACTTCCAATCCGGCACGCTCGACATCGTCCGCGGCATCCCGCCCGAGGAGTACCAGAACGCGGTGACCGAGTACGGCGACCGGCTGTACCGCACGTCGATGGCATCGTTGTTCTACATCGGCCTGCCGGTGGCCAAGGCGCCGTTCGACAACCTCGACTTCCGCATGGCTCTATCGATGTCGATCGACCGTGAGGCCCTCGTGGAACGGGTGCTCCAAGGTGCGACCGACATTGCCACCGGCATGGTGCCCACCCAGGTGCCCGGCGCTCTCCAGGAAGCGTGCGAGGCGTGCGTGTTCGACCTCGCCGCCGCTAAGGAGCGGTTTGCTGCTTCGGGGGTGTCACCGGGCACGAAGATCGTCCTCTACGACATCGCCGATGATGGTCAGGACGTGATCGAGTTCCTGGTGAACACATGGCGCGACGCCTTCGAACTCGACGTCGAGGTGCGCAGCTTCGAGTTCGCTCAGTTCCTCGACGAGACAGCTACCGACAAGGTGGAAGGCGCGTTCGAGCTGGGCTGGGTGTGGGACTACCCGTCGGGCTACAGCATCCTGCAGCCGCTGTTCGCCAGTGACTCGGGGGCCAACAACCTCAGCTATGCCAACGCCGAGTTCGACGCTCTGATGGCCGAGGTCGAAGTCTCCGCCGACGACAAAGCGGCCGTCGATCTACTCGGAAGGGCACAGGCCATCGTCGAGGCCGACCTGCCGCTGATCCCGCTCACGTTTGCCAGCGATCTCGGCGTGGTCGGTGAGCGGATCGGTGGTGTCAAGGTCGATGCCGGCGGGATGTGGCGGCTCGAGCTCGTGACAGCGGCTGATTGACGGCGTCGACGGCATCTGGCTACGTACAACAGAGCGGGGGAGGTGACGACGGTGGCAGTCTTCGTGGTTCGAAGGATGGGCGGCGCCGTCGTCACGTTTCTCGTGGCGACCGTGGTGATCTTCACCCTCACGTTCGCCCTGCCGGGTGACCCCGCTCGTGTGATTGCCGGCCGCAAGGCTTCGGAAGCGACGCTGGCGGCCATCCGAGTCAAGTACCACCTCGACCAGAGCTTGCCCACCCAGTACGCGCGCTGGGTGGGCAGGCTGTTGCGGGGTGACCTCGGGGAGTCGATCGTCAGCCGACGCGCAGTCGTGTCGATACTGCGTGACGCGTTGCCGGTGACGATGACCCTGATGGCGGCCACCGTGCTGATCGAATTGGTGTTGGGTGCCGGTCTCGGCGTTTTGGTGGGCATGCGGCGCGGAGGGGCTCTCGACCGCGCGGTTGTTGTGCTGTGCGTCCTCGGCATTGCGTCGCCGTTGTTCGTGCTCGCCTCGTTGGCGCAGTACCTCTTCGGTGTCCGGTGGGGACTGCTGCCTGTGGCGGGCGTCGACGACGGCCTGATCGGCTATGTGCTGCCCTCGATGGTGTTGGCCACCATCGGCGGGTCGTTCGCGGTGCGACTGATGCGGGTCGAGACGCTCGATCAGCTGAACCTCCCCCACGTGCGAACCGCGCGCAGCAAGGGAATCAGCGAGCGACAACTGACCCGCAACCACGTTGCCCGCAACGCGATGACCGCGCTCGTCACCTTCTTCGGGCTCGAGATCGGGGCGCTGCTCGGTGGCACGGTGGTGGTCGAGAGGGTGTTCAACCTGGCCGGAGTCGGTGGTGTGCTTGGCCGCGCCATCAGCCAACGCGACAACGTGGTGATCATCGGGTTCACCGTCTTCGTGGTCGTCGTCTACCTGGCGCTCGATGTGCTGATCGACGTCGTCACGATGCTGCTCGACCCGCGGACCCGGGTGTCGTGACCGGTACCTGGCTCCGGCGGCTGTTGCGCATGGCGAGGTTCCGCGTCGCAGCTGGCCTCGTGCTCGTCGTGACGGTGCTGGCCGTGATGCCGGCAGCCGTGGTGTCGCTGTCGCCGGCCGACGTGGCGCCGACTGATTGTTCCGTACGCGCGGCCGACGGCACCTACCAAGACCGATTGCCGCCGTCGTCAACACACTGGTTCGGCACCGATGCCCAAGGTTGTGAGGTGTTCGCCCAGGTCGTGTGGGGCACCAGGACCTCGTTGTACATCGGCGTCGGGAGCGGCGTGTTGATCGCCGTGCTCGGCACGATGCTCGGCCTGATTGCGGCCATCAGCGGTGGGCGGGTCGACGCGCTGATCCGACGGACCTGTGACGTCACACTTGGCATCCCGCTGGTGGTCGGCGCAATCCTGCTGCTGTCGCTGCTGGCTGGCGAACAGCGCAGCCCCACCGAGATCATGCTCGTGCTCACGCTGCTGGGCTGGCCTGGTGCCGCCCGAATCGCGCGCGGGGCAGCGCGGCTCGTGTTGGTGCAGTCGTACATCGAGGCAGCGCGAGCTGCCGGTGCGGGCAATGTTCACGTGACAATGCGTCACGTCCTGCCCAACGTTCTTTCGTCAGTGGTTGCCTACAGTTCGCTCACCGTTGGGCTACTGATCGCCGCCGAGTCGACGCTCACATATCTCGGCATCGGGCTGCAGGTGCCCTCGGTGTCGTGGGGTCTCATGATCGAAGGCGCCCAGCGTTCGTACGCCACCTCGCCTCACCTGATCGTGTTCCCGTCGGTGATGCTCGTGATCACCGTGACTGCGTTCGTGCTGCTCGGCGACGCTACCCGCGACGCGGTCGATGCCCACATCCAGGTCGCGCGGTGAGGCCGCTCGGTCGGCGTCCGTTACGAACGTCAGGGTCGCCGAACCGGATGCCGCCCCGCTGTCGCTGTGTTCACTGGACGTTTCGAATTACCCTTGCGCGATGCACACAGATCTGCTCAGCGGCCTGATGGACGACGAGCGACGGCTGGTGATCGCCGAGATGACGCACCGCACCTTCAGTAAAGGCGAGACTCTGTTCCTCGAGGGCGATCGTGGCGACTCCCTGCACATCATCCACACGGGCCGCGTCGCGATTCGTGCCTCCACGCCCAACGGCGATGTCGTGACCCTGACTGTCATGGGCCCTGGCGAGTGTTTCGGAGAGCAGGCCCTGCTGTCGCCCGACTCGCGGCGCACCGCCAGTGTGGTGGCGCTCGAGCGGGTCGAGACGCGGGTGCTCCATGGCCGCGACTTCGACGATCTCCGCCGCCGCCACCCGGCCGTCGAACGGTTCCTCGTCGACGTGCTCGCCGCTCAGGTCCGGCGCCTGTCGGTTCAGGTGCTCGACGCGCTGTACGCGCCGGCCGAGGTGCGCCTGATCCGCCGACTCAACGATCTGGTACGGCTGTACGGGGCGGAATCCAATGACGTCATCCCCGTCCGCCAGGAAGACCTGGCCTCAATGGCGGGCACGACTCGGCCGACGGCGAACCGTGTACTCAAGGCGCTCGCGGCCGACGGCATCATCGAGTTGGGGCGCAGTCGAGTCGTGATCCTGGATCCGCAGGCGTTACAACGACGAGCCGCCTGACCTGGGTCTTGCCAAGGATCTTGCCACGGTCCTGCCCGCATGCGTCACCACCGCTCGCCGCCTCCGCAAGGACCCGCGCGTTCCGACGCGAGTGAAAGTCGTCGTCACGTTCGCCGGACTCTGGGTGTTGTCACCCATCGACCTCATCCCGGAGTTTCTTCCTGTGATCGGCCCGCTCGACGACATCGTGGTCGTCTCCCTCGGCCTGCGCTATGCCGCGCGCCGCATACCTCCCCAGGCACTCATCGACGCATGGCCCGCTGAGCGACGAATTTTCGAACGACTGGCGCCAGCCACTACGAAGCGATGAATGGTGTCCACCTGCTCGTCGACAAGACCACCGACTTCTCGTTCCCCAGCGCTTCAGGTAGTCGTCGGTTTCGATTTCGCCACGGGCGAGGCGCTCGGACAGGATTTCCTGAGCAGTCGGCTTCGAGGTCGCCACCGGCCCACCCACCATTGGCGGTGCTGCGGGTGCATGGAGTTGCGGGGTGTGGTTGCGCTTGAGCAGTGTTACGCCGAGCCAGATGAGGCCGCCCCAGAAGGCGACCATCATGATCATCATCGGGATCCACCCCCAGTTGCCGTTACCCATTCCTTCGTTCCAGTTGCCGTTGTGCATGATGCACCTCCATGACAACCCCGGACAGTGGATGCTGCACTGCCACAACACGTACCACTTGGAGACGGGGATGGCGACCGTGTTCTCGTACCTGGCCTGACCGTCAGGAGTACCGTCGACACAACAAGGAGCGAGAGAGACATGGCAGTGGTGTTGGTGGTCGACGACGAGGTCCGTATCCGCGACCTCGTGCGCCGCTACCTCGAACACGAGGGCCACCAAGTCCTCACCGCCGGCAGCGGTGCCGAGGCATTGGAGATCGCCGGTGAGGAAGTGGCTGCGGAGATCCGACGGTCGAGCGATGTCCCGATTCTGATGCTCACCGCCAAGGTCGACGAACGCGACCGCATCCACGGCCTCGAAGTCGGTGCCGATGACTACGTCACCAAACCGTTCAGTCCTCGCGAGCTCGTGCTGCGCGTGAGCGCAATCCTTCGCCGGGGACGGTCGGCCACCACAGACGCATCGGTGGACTCGTTCGGGGGCGGAACCTTGACCATCGACGAAGTCACACGGCGCGTCACCATCAACAGCGAGCCGGTGGAGTTGACCTGGAGCTGCGCAACCCGATGGGCGACATGCCCGAGATGGCCGCCGACGCCCGAGGCCCTACCCGCACTGCGCCAATCTTCGTCGACGGTGAACAGGTCGGCACCGCCCAGGTCACGTTCGTGTCGGGTGAACTCGGCCAAGCCGAGAGCGACTTCAGGCCAACGACGTCGCCCGCCGCAACCTCGCCGCAGACATCGCCCATGAACTCCGCACGCCGCTCACACTGCTGCAAGGGGGCTGCGAAGAGATCATCGACGGCATCACCGAACCCACGATCGAGCACTTCGTGCAGATGCACGACGACGTCCTGCGCCTCCGCCGCCTTGTCGACGACCTCGGCACGCTCGCCGACGCAGACGCCGCGCTCGCCGGACCGAGCCTGAAGGTCGAACCCTGCGACCTCGCCGAGATCGCGGCTGGCGTTGCCGATGCTTTGCGCCCCCTCGCTGCATCAAACCAGCAGAAATTGGAACGCCACCTCGAACCAGCATTCGTCGACGGCGACCCCACCCGGCTCTCCCAGATCGTCCTGAACCTGTTGACGAACGCAATCAAGTTCTGCCCACCAGGTAGCACCATCGACCTCGACGTTCGCCCGTGTGGACCTCTCGGCACGGCCTCGCTGACCGTGCGTGACAACGGCCCAGGGATCCTCCCCGAAGACCGTCCTCGTGTCTTCGAACGCTTCTATCGCAGCGAAGCCGCTCGCCCCATTGCCGGCAGCGGCATCGGACTCGCCGTCGTCGCTCAACTGGTGAGAGCTCACGACGGCAGCGTCGAGCTGATCGACACGGAAGTCGGCACGACGATCGCGGTTACGTTCCCCATCTCGCTGCAGACGACGACGCGTTGACATCGGTTCGTTGTCGATCGGCGAACTGTGCGACGTCCCGGGCCTGCGCTCGTGGCCCATCAAGGGGTTCCCCATCCGCTGGAACTACTTCGTAGCACCCGATCACCTGGACGTCGTCCGCCTGCTCGCGGACCCCAAAGATCTACTCATCCAGCTCGGCGCCACTACAGATC
>Ga0105046_10006633_pt1 | contig 18312 bp, 17 predicted proteins | sample MAT03_FD_78385 | JGI IMG/M metagenome (GOLD analysis project Ga0105046, IMG submission 78385) | Freshwater microbial communities from Lake Fryxell liftoff mats and glacier meltwater in Antarctica - MAT-03 (megahit assembly) | ecosystem: Environmental > Aquatic > Freshwater > Ice > Liftoff...
ATTGCAAGGTATAATCAAAGAAAGTAACTGCTCAGCCCTCACCCCGTCCGAGCGCGCTCGGCACCCCCTCTCCCCGCCGCTTCGCTTATGGAGAGGGATTGCCGCTTCGCTTTGGGTGAGGGCTGAGCAGTTACCAAAGAAAATCTTGCTTGGCTTGGATAATGTCAGGAGTATAAGATCACCACACAAAGAGAACGGCGTTTGAGTGATCTCACGATTGATGAATTCATTAACATTGTGCGTACAACGGTGCGCGATGTCTTAGAACAAGAACGACAGCCGTCGGATGTTGAATTTTCGCAAGTGGGGCTGTTGGCATTGCAACCTCTAAGTGTCGGCGATTGGCCATCAGAACTGAAGCTCATCAGCCGAGAAGAATATTATGACGATGATCGATAACACGCCTGTTTTTCTGGATACAAATATTCTCATTCGATACGACATCTTGGAAACACCCGAATACCAGCAGGTACGCCAAGCAGTCAAAACCCTTATTGAGCGGCATTGTACACTTTGGACCAGCCGTCAGGTCATCCGCGAATATTGCCGCATACTGACTCATCCGACCTTTCCATGTCCAATACCAATAAAACAGGCGGTTGAACGCGCCAAACAATTGATCCCTTTTTTCAAGGTGGCTGATGAAGATGTGCATGTGACCATCAGCGCACAAATGTGTGGGTAGTGTGGTACTCGTAGCGATCCGCTCGATATTGGCTATACGTATATTCGATGATGTCCTGATCCTCTAGGTACGCGATTGTTTTGACGATGAGTAAAGGTTCCCCCAACGGAACACGCAGCAAGTCAGAAGCGCTTCTGTCCGCGTTGATGGCGCTAACCGCGTGTGAAATCTGATGGATGTGCAATTTGTAGGTGTTGGACAAGACACCATAAAGCGAGTGATTGTTAAAATCGAAGGTTTGCAGGTCAGGACAACGTTCGGTGATGATGGTCGTAGACTGCATCCCAATGGGGGAGTCGTCCCCTAATCGCAAGCGCACAAGATGAAAACAGGGCGCGTCGCGTTTGCGTTGCAGTGGCAGTGGTGACGTTTCATCAATGATCCCGAAGGACGTTCGCAGCACCTCCGACCGGGCTTGCATCCCCATATCTGCCATTTGCTGTGTGAAGCTGCGATCTAGGTAGAAGCGATTGCGGTCAACCTGCGCTTTTACGGTTGTCCCATATCCCGCATGTCGCTCAAGAATCCCATCTGCGACTAAGCGGCTCATCGCCATCCGCATCGTATGCCGACCCACGTTATAGCGTTTGGAGAGTTCATTTTCGGGCGGCACGAGATCATTCGGTAGCATCGAGCCAGACGTGATCAAAGCGCGCAAGTGCAATTCCACCTGATGATAGAGCGGAATCGGGCTGTTCGGGTCTACGGGCGTAATCAGAAGCCCATCAATATCAATCTGTCGTGCTGTCATAACGTTCCTTACTCAACAGGTTTGATTGACTCTTACACAACAAGCGTGTATACTCCCACACTATTCTTAAATGTCCGGACATTCGGATATTTAAAAACTTTAACACATTCTGGTTAAGAGTACCAATATTACTTCTGAGGGGCTACTAAATGCACAGAAGTCGTCGCTTTTTATTGCTGCATACAAGAGCTATCAAGCTAGGACTACCTCATGACCTCATATCCGTTATTTGATGAAGCGGAGGTCGTCGTTCTCGGGTCTGGATCGGCGGGCTGCGTCGCGGCGATTGCCGCAGCACGTCAGGGCGCGGATACGCTTTTGGTCGAGCGTTACGGCTTTCTCGGTGGCACATCGGTGATGGTTCTGGATACGTTTTACGGCTTCTATACGCCGGGCGAACATTCGGTGCGCGTTGTGGGCGGGATTCCGTGGGAAGTCGTGGATCGCTTGCGAACGTTCGATTCGATTTTGGAACGTCCAAACACCTACGGTGCGGGGACAGGTGTCACCTATAATCCGCCCATGCTCGAAGTGTTATGGGAACAATTCACTCTAGCGTCAGGGGTGCGCCTCCGTTTTCATACGTTTTGCGCTGGGGTCGAACGCGACGGGGAGCGTGTCACGGGCTTGATCGTCGCCGGTAAAAGCGGACTCGGCGTGATTCGCGGGCGTGTGTTCGTGGATGCATCGGGCGATGCCGATTTGTGTCATTGGGCAAATGTGCCTTACGAATCGGCGCATGTGTCCGGTCAAGCGCAGTCGCTGACGACAACATTTCGTTTGGGCAGCGTGAATACGGAACAGGCGCTTAAGGTCAAACGTGCCGATCTCGAACGTGAGATGAAAGAGGCAAACGTGAGCGGTGATTATCGCCTCCCGCGTGAGGAAGGCAGCGTCCACAAGACGACGATTGCCGGCGTAGTCGCTACCAACATGACGCGGGTCGCCAATGTTGATGCGCTTGATCCGCAAGCACTCACGAAAGCGGAGATCGAAGGGCGTAAACAAGCATTAGAGTATACGCGCTTTTTGCGTGAGCGGATTCCCGGCTACGAGAACGCCTTCCTGATGAATTTCAGCACCCAGATCGGTGTGCGTGAAACCCGACGCATCTACGGGGAGTATCGCCTGACGCGAGACGATGTCTTGGCAGCGCGCAAGTTCGAGGATGCGATTGCCCAATGCGGTGCGCCGATTGAGGATCACACAGCGGGCAGTAGCACGCGCTGGGAATACGTGCCGAACAGTGATACCTATGACATCCCATTCCGAGCGCTCGTGCCGCAGACCGTCATCAATGTGGTTGCGGCAGGACGCTGTCTTTCGGCTGACCATGATGCTCATGCCTCCGTGCGCAGCATGGCGCAGTGCATGGCGATGGGTCAAGCGGCTGGAACAGCAGCAGCGCTGGCATCCAAACAAGATAGCCTGATCCGCAGTGTGACAGCGACTCAATTGCAAGCACAGCTTAAAGCCGATGGCGCTCGATTTGCTGGTGCATTTGAGGCATCGCCATGAGTTTTTATGCCGGGATCGACCTAGGCGGCACAAAAATTGCGGCTGGCATCTTTGATACCGAAAGCGGCAGGTTGATCGCCCACGATGTCATCCCCACCCACTCGCACGAGGGGGTTGACGCTGTGATTAGACGGATGGTCGGAATCGTCCAAACTCTCACAGACACCACTCAGGTGCGGTTGGAACGTATCGGCTTGGGTGTCCCCGCTGTCATTGATTATGAACGTGGGATGACGCTGCTCATGCCGAATTTAGCGGGCGATTGGTTTGAACGCCCCCTCGTTGCGGAAATGCAAGCGGCACTCAATCTGCCCGTCGCGCTGATCAATGATGCGCGGGCGTTCACGCTGGCTGAAGCGACCGAGGGCGCGGGACGGGGCGGCACGGTGGTCGCTTGTTTCACCATCGGCACGGGCATTGGTGGCGGGATTGCGATCAACGGACGGTTGCATCTGGGCTTAAAGAACGCGGCAGGCGAGTTCGGTCATCAAACGGTTGAGCCGAATGGGGCAGTGTGTGGCTGTGGCAATCGCGGGTGTTTGGAGACGCTTGCCAGTGGCAATGCCATCACCGCGCACGGCGTAGTAGCAATGAAGCACGAACACAACGGGCACATTGCAGTATTGGCACAGCACGACCCCCAACGTGTGACGCCAAGGGTGATCATGCAAGCCGCTGAACGCGGCGACTCAACAGCGCGCGCCATTCTCACCCGTGCCGCCCAGTATATAGGCGTGGGCATCGCCAACGTTTTGACGATACTGGGTGCCGACAAGGTGGTTCTCGGCGGCGGTGTCTCGCAGTTAGGACATTGGCTGTTTGATCCAATTTGGGCGACGGTACGCGAACGCTGTCATACGATTCCACTGGATCAGGTGACGATCACGCAGGCGGCACTAGGACAACACGCGGGCATTATCGGGGCATCACTCTGGGCATCCCAACAGGGAACTTAGTAGAGAGGGATACACAATGGCGGTTCATACAGAACCCGGTTTCGCATTCATTGATGGAGCGCTGGCGATTGTGCAGCGCATCCGCGATACCCAAATGAAAAATTTGGTAAGCGCTGCCCAAATCTGCGCGGATTCGATTGCGGCGGGCGGCTTGGTGCATTTGTTCGGCACAGGACATTCTCGCATTCCCGTCGAGGAAATGTTCCCGCGTCACGGCAGTTTTCCCGGTTTTCATCCGATTGTTGAGTTATCGCTCACGAATCACACGCAGGTCGTCGGGGCGAATGGTCAACGACAGGCGATGTACTTGGAGCGTGTCGAAGGCTTTGGCGAAATCATCCTGCGCAATTTCGTATTCGGCACCCACGATAGTTTCATGGTGTTCTCGAACGGTGGGGTGAATGGTGTGGTGATTGATATCGCGCTGGGCGCAAAACAGCGCGGGATGCCCGTGATTGCTGTCGTGTCGGTGGATCATTGTAAAGCATCAGGTGTGAAACACAGTTCCGGTAAGACACTCATGGACATTGCCGATGTCATCCTCGATAACTGCTCTGCGGTTGGGGATGCGTTCGTCAAGATTGAGAACCTGCCCTACCCCGTTGCACCGGGATCAACGGTGGGGTACGCCGTGCTGGTCAATGCGCTCAAGGCGATGATCGCCGATGAATTGACGCGGCGTGGGCAGCCGCCGCTGGTGTTGACCAGCAGCGCCTTGATCGGCAGCAAAGAGTCGGCGGAACTCTTCGACAAGACCTATGATGATTATCGAGCGCGGGTGGCACAGGTCTATGACACGTCTCGCAAATAAAATCCTCCTTATCACTGGGGCAGCAAGTGGCATCGGGCGGGCAACAGCGCTTCACTTTACACAGGAAGGCGCGAAAGTCTTGCTTTTGGATCGCAACGCCGACGGCTTAGAGGACATAGGGTCGCTCATTCAAAGAATAGGCGGGGAAAGCCATCTGTTTCAGGTGGATTTGACCGACGCGGCAGCAGTAGCGTCGGTATTGCATGACGCTGTGAACCTTTGGGGTGGGCTGAATGGCGTCTTCAACGCGGCGGGCGGAAGTGGTCGCCGTTTCGGTGATGGACCGGTAGATGCTTGCACGATTGAGGGATGGGATAAGACCTTCGCACTCAACCTCAACAGCATGTTTTACGTGTGCAAATTCGCCTTACCGTCTTTGCTCGAAAGTCGGGGAGCCGTCGTCAACGTGGCATCGGTGTTGGGTATGGTCGGAGGGGATGAAGATTTCGCCACCCATGCCTATGCTGCCAGCAAAGGCGCGATCATCAGTATGTCGCGGGCGATGGCATCCTATTATGCCCCGCGCGGCGTTCGCGTCAACGTGATTGCGCCCGGATTGATCGCCACGCCCATGAGTCAGCGGGCGCAAACTGACGACCACATCCTCAGCCGCCTCTCCCAGCTTCAACCCCTGACGGGTGCTATGGGCAAACCGGAAGACATCGCCAGCGCCGCCGCTTATTTGATCTCTGATGAGGCTCGGTTTGTGACGGGAGCCGTTTTAACTGTTGATGGCGGGTGGACAGTCCGATGATTCGTACCGTTACAGGCGACATTCTGCCCGAACAACTTGGCATCACCTATCCCCATGAGCATCTCTTGACACTTCCCCCAGCCAGCGTTAAAGATCGCGATCTTGAAATGTCGGATGAAGCGGTCATGCTGCAAGAACTCAAGCACTTTTACGCGGCAGGCGGACGTTCTATTGTCGAAATGACACCGCGTGATTATGGTCGTATGCCCGACGGATTGCGCCGCCTCTCCCAACAGAGCGGTGTGCAGATTATCGGCATTACGGGTTGGATCAAACAGGCATCCTATACACGCTGGTCAGACGGACGAACCCTCCACGAAATTGCAGACGAGATGATCCGCGAAGTCATGGAGGGAATCGACGGGACAGGCATTCGCGCCGGCGTGATCAAAGCGGGGTCAAGCCTCAACATAATCACAGTGGAAGAAGAAAAGGTTTTTCGAGCGGCGGCTATCGCACATCATCAGACGGGGGCATTAATTTCCACGCATACCGAAGCTGGAACGATGGGCATAGAACAAGTCGAATTGCTGCGTTCCGAAGGTGTCTCCCCAGATCGTATCTTGATTGGTCATACGGATCGCAATCTGGATTGGGACCTGCATCTCAAACTGGCGAATACGGGCGTAACACTTGGCTACGATCAGATTGCCAAAGAAAAATACTTCTCCGACAGCCAGCGCGTCGTTTTTATCAAGCGCTTGATTGAGGCTGGATTCGGCAAGCAGATCATCTTGTCAGGCGATCTGGCTCGCAAATCGTATTTCCCGACTTACAGCAGTTGGGGGGGGCCCGGCTTCACTTACATCTTGTGGCGTTTTGTCCCATGGTTGTACGGTGAAGGCGTAGACGCAGCAGCCATTGACGACCTATTGATCCACACGCCCGCGCGATTGCTAAATTTAACGTAGGGGAAATACGATGAAGGATTGACGAAAAGGCTGACGATACTACTCGTCAACCCGTCCGTCAGGTTGCGCTGTGCAATCTGGCTGACCTGAACGATGAGAGCGTTTATGCTCCCCCTGTTCCTCATCCCGCGCCTTGAAGAAAGAGAGTCTGCTTATGAGATCACCTATCCGATTTATCATCTCTTTTAAGTTCAAAGGCTGGCTGTTGCCGTTCGTCCTCGGCATGGTTGTGCTACCGTTCCTTGATGGCACATCTACAATCGCTGCCCAGTCGAGCAGAATTTTTACAGACGCAGTGGCATGGAGCCCTGATGGCAACCTCATTGCTTATGGTACAGGACCAGACAACTGCTCGGGTTGCGTTCGCTTTGGTGTTTCAGTGATGAAGTCGCAACTGGTGCGATTGTGCGTACGCTCGATGCTGGGGGCAGTGTATACGCCCTTGATTGGAGCCCTGATGGAACACGTTTAGCAGCGGCAGTGAGCACCTATGAGTTGTTCCGCATCTGGAGTATGACGACGGGGCAGCTTTTGGCTGTGGGCACGCTCGGTGGTCAAGGGGGTGTGGATGTCTGTTGGCGCCCGAATAGTAATGAACTTGCGGTCACTGGTATAGGGAATGAAGCGGCAGCTTTTGACGCCACCAGTGGCAATCTTCTTCGTGCGCTACCCACTGGAGGAAGACTAGACTTTAGTCCGGACGGTAGCCAATTTGCAGCAGTTAGTTTTTCCTAGGAAAACATTTATATCCGGGACACAAACACCGGACAAGTTGTACGATTTATCGAGAATCCGTTTTTACATAATGATGTAGATTGGAACCCTGATGGCAGGTTACTTGTGACCAGTGATGTAGGTGACACGGTAAAAATCTGGGATGCAACTACCGGACAGCAGGTGGCATCCTACAATATTGCCAACGTGACTAGGGTGAGATGGAGCCCGACTTTACACCGTGTCGCTCTTGTGATTTATGATGGTTCGGTGCAAATTCTAGATGTGGCTCGTGGGCAGATCGTGCAAACGTTTATCACGGCTCCTTTTTTGGTTGCTGCAGACTGGAGTCCCGATGGCTTACAGGTCGTTTATGGTGGGGAAGTCCTGCCGGATCAGCCGCCTATCCAAATCCAATCGGTCATCCCAGCCGTACCTACACCTACGCTCACGGCTTCGTTGACACTGACCCCCACTCAAACACTGACTTTTATCTCACGCTCACCCCGATCACTTCTCTGGTGCCAATCAATTTGTCGATAGCCCCTTCGTCTCCACCGCCACTATCGCCACCGAAGTGCAAGTCTATATCGACAATGGCTCGCTGGCGGCATTGGTGGGGTTCTTGGGCGAAGCTGAAGCCCCATCGGTCGAAAACGCCCGCGTCCCCGAAGGCAGCATCAGCGCTGGTGAAGAAGTCATTGATGGCGTGACTTTTACCTATGAAATCCAACTCAATGCCGAAGCGACCGAACAATTGGTGATCGGCATCCCCGAAGCGCGGGCGTTGGTCGTGCAAGATTTGATCTACAATAGCAATCACTTCTTCCCCGGCTTGGATCGCGACAACTGAATCGCCGCTCTCGAAGCCCTGCAAGCGCGCACCGAATACGATACATTCTTGGTCGGTCATGGCTTACCCGCCTCGCGCGGGGTCCTCGATAGCGCCCTCAGCTATCTCCACTTCATGCAAGCCACCACCGCCACCGCCGCCACCGCCGACGACATCATCGCTGCCGTGCAAACCCAGTACCCCAACTATACGGGCACGGGCATCCTCGGCTTCTGGAATCAATTCTTCCAACCGTCGTAAGTAGCTTTGGGATGAATCAAAAACGGGAGACACTGCCTTGTGGCATTATCTCCCGTTTGCCTTCCCTAAAAAGGTCAGGATTCGTTTATTCGGACGCGCCCACCCGCAACGACAAACCTAATGCCGTGCGCGGCGAGAAGCCCGCCCAATAGGTATGGTCGGCGGTGAACGCCCCGGCGTCATCCACAGCATATACCCCGTCATTGCTGTTTTCGACGGCAGGGTTCAGATAACTTGCCATGTCGCTATCACCCTTCAAGTTCAAATCCAAGAAGGCGGTGACGAAATGCTGATTCACATTGTTGACGTGCGCCTCATCCCACACGGGTTCGGCATACCGCTCGTATTGATCGAGCGCGACCGCGGCTGCCGGCGGGGGATTCGGGGCGACGTTGTGCAAAGCATTGGCATACGTCAACAGCCGCCGATCCGAATTGACCGCCGCGTCAAACATGCGAGCGATCCCACCTTCGTACAAAGCGACATCATCGTCCGAACCGGCGATCCATAAGGTCGGGATGGTGATATCGGCAAGGGCGCTATCATCCCACATGGCAGCATTCGGGACACCAATGGCGCTCAAGTCGCCACCCCACGGCGCGAACAAGACCGCCGCCTGCACGCGCGCATCCGCCGCATAGCCCTCGGCACCCGCCAAACGACCAGCGACCACAGGACCCATAAACCCGCTGAGCGTCGCGCCATAGCCCGCGCCGATCACATTCAGCGCGCCATAGCCACCCATCGAATAACCGATGAGTGCTGTGTTGCTGGCGTCCACCAACCCGTTCAAGAAGCCCTCGGCGCTACTCAGGCGTTCCATCTCGTCGATCACAAAAATCTGATCGAGCGGACGGTTCAAGAGCGTGCTACCAAAGTTGCCGGTATCGGCAAACGTCGATTCCGTGTGGTCAATCGCGACCACAACATAGCCCTTCGACGCCAAGTTTTCGGTCAGATAGGTCATCATAAAGCGTGAACCGGGGAACCCGTGCGACACCACCACCAGCGGGAAGGGCGCGCCTTCGGCATTGGGGAGCGCGTCACGGAAGGCGCGACCAGAGAATTCAAACGGCGCCAGCGAGCCTTCTTGATCTGCCCGACCGAGCGTATCGGCATAGGTCGTCAATTCGGTAGCATCTGCCGGGATCGTCGCCGGATACCACACTTCGACGGTGATCGAACGGTCATAAATGGGGGTTTCAGAACCCGCCAACGCGCTGATCAAATCCACTTGAGCGGGGTTAACCAGCGTCAAGGTCTGCACCCCGACGCCGAATTCGCCCCGCGCTGCCAGTTCCGGTGCGGTGGGCAAGGCATCCCCAAATACAAAGGAGTCTTGAGCCATCACTGCCCCTGTCATCAACATGAACACACAACCCAAAATTACAAACAGTTTCATCGTCTAAACCTTTATGTAGTAGCATAATAATTGAACCACACGAAAGAGTGTACCTCAATTTTGGAGCCAAGGGTCGATCTCAGTATTTTCTCACGCGGTGCTAACGCCTCGTCCTTTGTGACTGCTCAGGTATAGAAACAGAGTAACTGCTCAGCCCTCACCCTAAATCCCTCTCCCACAAGGGGAGAGGGACTTTCTACCGCTTTTTTCCCCCTCTCCTGTAAAAGCGAAGCGGCTGGGAGAGGGGGTGCCGAGCGCGCTCGGACGGGGTGAGGGGTACCTGAGTAGTTACGAAACAGAATAAAATAAATAAGGAGGCATGAAGACGTGAAGAAAAACAGGAAAATACCCCTCGAAACGTGGATGCAGGGGCGGATTAGGCGCTTGTCAATCGTTCGTTAACATGAAGGTTCGCGCGCCGAATATCCACCCATTTGCCGCCAACGGTCATTTCTCCATTTATTACCGACCGTTTTTCAGTCTGAGCAGTTACCGTCCTTTCAAGGCGCAACAGAACGGCGGACGAACCCACAGATTCGCCCACCCCCCCAATGCCCGTTAAGGGATCACCCCGCCATCCCCCGTCATGTTGAAGTTGGACGCCAGCAGCGAGAAATCAAGGATGTTGACCAGCCCATCGTTGCTAAAATCGGTCAAAGCGTTAAAGCCCTGCTGTCCGGTCGCTTTGCCAAACGCCGTCGCCAACAGCGAGAAGTCAATGATGTTCACAAGGTTATTGCCATTGGCGTCGCCTTCTAGCAGCGTCGCCGTCGTCGTCGTGTTGACATCCGTCACAATCGTGAGGGTGGCTTGCCGCGCCAATGTGTGATTACCCTTAAAGGTGAACAAATGCGTCCCCGTCGGCAGATTCGGGATGCTAAAGGTACTACTGGCATCCGTGGTGAAGTTCTGGTTATAGAACACTGCCCCACCCCCTTGCGGTTGAATCTGCACATTAACGGTCACCATGCGGCTGGGATGCGGCGCGGGCATCGTCCGTCCTTGCAGCGTCAGTTGGACGTTGAGCGTCTCTGCCCCTAATGCCGCTTCGTAGGCACCGATATCGACGATGCTGTTAATGAAGCGCGTGAAACCCGCTCCGCGTTGATCCGTCGTCAGGGCAACGCCATTCTGATCGACCGCTTTGGCATTGCTGCCAGCATTGATCGCTGGGCTACCTGTCAACAGGGCATGCGTCAGGGTCGCGCCGCCATTATTTGCCAGCGTGCCGAGGAGCGGGTTGGTGTTCTGCCCGACTGCGCCGCCAAAGTCACAAGTGGTGCCGTTGTCGAGGTTATTGCCGTTGTCGGTGAAGGTGCCACCCATGACAGCGCAATTGTTCACCCCTTCGTTATTCGCCACAATACTGTTCTGGATTGTGAGTGTTCCACCCTCTAAGAACAACCCACTGCGGGCGCTGAACACTGCCGTATTCGCCGTGATGGTGCTGTTGGTGATCATTACCGTCGCGCTTGCCCCAGAAATATTCACGGCACCACCGTCAAGATCAGTATTATTTCCGGTGGCATTATTTCCAGAAATGGTGCTATTCATAATCCGCACGGTGCCACCGAAGGTGACTATCGCACTGCCATAAGTCGCTACGTTGGCAGATAACGTACTATGACTTAGGGTGACTGTTCCGCCAGAATTGAAGACACCGCCCCCGCCCGCAGAGCTGCTGCGGCTAAGCGTGCTATGAGACAGTGTTAAATTCCCTAAATTGAAGATGCCCCCGCCCGCGAGTGATGCCGACAACTTCCCATCTGTGAGCAATAGATTATTTAAGGTCAAATTAGCACCATTATCGACATAGAACAAGCGCAAATCAGGTGTGCCAGCCGCAGTGCTGCGGGTGATCGTCGCACCGTTGCCGTGGATCGTTAATGTGCCCCCCGTAATGGTCGAAGGGATTTTCGGCAACCCGGTTGCGTTTATATTCACTGTCGTTAAAGTATAGATGCTGTTGGTCAGGTTGATCACATCGTTTGCAGGGGTCGCATTGGCGCAAGTCATGGCATTGATAAGATCCGCCACGTCACCTGCTGGCACGCTATAAGGAAATGTTGGGCACGCAGCATAAACAGGCGAAATAGCGATTCCCGCAATCTGCCATGTGAGGAGTACACAGGCGAATCCAAGAAATAAGGGAAAGCGACGGAGTCGCTGAAGCATAGCGGCATCTTTCTGGCAGGATTCCACATTCATCCTCAAACCCGCGAGCGCGCGTGGAAGAAAACAACAATCTGCCTATTTCAGAACAATACTTTGATTTTAAGCCTTATGAAGACCCATACAACGGGCAACCGGTGGGTAAACAGACACATTTTCCCATGGGTCACATAACCTATGCTACGGGATCACCCCGCCATCCCCAATCCGATTGAAATTGGAAGCCAGCAGCGAGAAATCAAGGATGTTGACCAGCCCATCGTTGCTAAAATCGGTCAAAGCGTTAAAGCCCTGCTGTCCGGTCATCTTGCCAAACGCGGTCGCCAACAATGAAAAGTCGCTGATGTTCACAAGGTTGTTGCCATTGGCGTCGCCTTCGAACAGCGTCGCCGTCGTCGTCGTGTTGACATCCGTCACAATCGTCAGGGTGGCTTGCCGCGCCAGTGTGTGATTACCCTTGAAGGTGAACAAATGCGTCCCCGTCGGCAGATTCGGGATACTAAAGGTACTGCTGGCATCCGTCGTATAGGTTTGGTCATAAAAGACCGCCCCGCCCGCTTGCGGTTGCACCCGCACGTTGACCGTCACTATGCGGCTGGGATGCGGCGCGGGAAGCGTCCGTCCTTGCAGCGTCAGTTGCACATTGACCGTCGCCACTGTCGCTTCAACAGCACCGATATCGACCCTTCCGCCGATCACACGCGGGAAACCGACACCCCGTTGATCGGTGACGAGCGTCGATCCATCTTGATCGAGGGCACCGGCGGTATTGCCGGCATTGATCGCTGGGCTGGACGCCGACAGCGTGTGCGTCAGCGTCTGCCCGCCGTTATTCGCCAGTGTCCCCACCAGCGGATCGGTGTTCTGCCCGACAACACCGCCAAAGGCGCAACTGGTACCATTGTCGATATTGTTGCCATTATCGGTAAAAAAGCCCCCCGTGACCGCGCAATTATTCGCCCCATTGTTGTTGGCGATAATGCTATTCTGAATCGTCAAGGTGCCTGCTTCCATCCATACCCCACTGCGGGAGGTATTCACAGCGGTATTGCCAACGAGGGTGCTATTGACGATCACAACTGAGGACTCCCCGCTATAGCTATCCAGCGCCCCGCCGCCATCCTCGCCCGCGCCCCCGTTGGCGCTATTGCCGGATAAGGTGCTGTTGGTGATGATGACTGTGCCATCATTATTGAGGATTGCCCCGCCGGAGAGAATCGCGCTGTTATTCGTAAGGCTGTTATTGGTCAGCAAAACGATGCCACCCGCGTTGTAGATCGCGCCACCGCCGGCACTGCTATTCCCGTTGATCGCGCTATTCGTCAGCCTTAAAATACCGGTGTTGGAGATCGCCCCGCCCGCTAAGGCACCCACTAATTGCCCGCCTGTGAGCGTAATCGTGTTGAGCGCCAAATCGCCCCCGGCACTGACAAAGAAAAAACGCATATTGGGAGTCCCGCCCGCCACACTACGGGTGATGATCGCGCCATTGCCGTTGATCCTCAGTTTTCCCGCCGTCGCCGCACTGGGGATCGTCGGCAACCCTGTGACCCCAAAGCTGACCGCCGTCAGGGTGTAGGTGCTGTTGGTCAGGTTAATCACGTCATCATCGCTGGTGGCGACGGCACAAGTGATAGCATTGATGAGATCGGCGGTGTCCGCAGCGGGAACCGTATACGGAAAGGATGGACAAGCCGCATAAGCCACAGGCAGATCAGTCGTCATCAGTCGAAAACCGAGCAGTAAGCAAGCGAACCAAGCCATGAACCACCGGCGCTTTGACATCTCACATTCTTTCTGGCACACAAGCGGGATAGCAGGTGCCGATGATGAATTTCGTAAAAGGAAATGGAAGTATTTAGGATGAGCATAACATTGAATCGCCGATGCGCATCATGAGAAAACGCGCGCTGACGCCTTACGCTTTTTAGCCCTCGCCTACCCACAAACGCCGCATCGCTCCTTCGGTCGCTAATAAATCATCTAGTTTGCCAACCGCCGCCACCCGCCCTGCTTCTAGGACGATGATGTGATCAGCACGCCGCAATGCCGCTGGGCGATGCGACACCGCCAACACTGTCACCCCGCCGAGCGCGCTCAGCCGCGCCCACAACGCCGCCTCCGTTTCGACATCCAACGCGCTCGATAGATCATCGAAGACCAAGAGGTCAGGGCTGCGATACAACATCCGCGCCGCCGCCGACCGTTGGGCTTGTCCACCGCTCAACATCACCCCCCGATTGCCGATCATCGTCGCCAAGCCTTCGGGCAAATCGCGAATTGCCTCGTCCAGCACCGCCGTGTGCGTCGCTTGTGCCATCAACGCGGCATCGTCGGCGCGCCCCAAGGCGATGTTGACGCTTAGGCGGTCGCTAAATAAGCGCGGCACTTGGGGGGTATAAGCGACGCGCGGCGGCGTCATGAAGGTCGCCCCATCGGTGACGGGTGCCCCATTCCAGTAAATAGTCCCGGCTTGGATAGGCAGTAGCCCCAACAGCGCCCGCACCAGCGTCGTCTTGCCCGCGCCGACTTCGCCCGTGATCACCGTCATCATGCCCGCCGTGATTTGGAACGAGACCTCGCGGACGCCCGCCGTCGTCCCGTCATAGAGGCACGTCAAGCCTTCGACCGCCAACGTTTGCAAGCGCGACATTTCACCATCCGGCGTTGCCGTGATAACGGGGGCTACCTTCGGGCGAAAATCAAGTGCTTCCGGCGCAAATAATCCTTGCGAGGGTTGATCCGGCGTCAGTTGTTCCATGCGCTCGACCGCCACCCCCACCCCGCGATAGCCCGTCACCAACCCGCTCAGCGATCCCACGACAAAGCTGAGGTTGTCCAAATAATAAACGAATAAGGCAAACTGCCCGACCGAAAAACTGCCCTCAGCGATCATCCGCCCACCCACCAACAAGATCATGCCGGTGGACAGGCTGATCGAGTTGTAGCCGATGGCGTTTAGCATTTCCGCAAACACACGATCCCGAATAGCGGCGTGGGCGCGACCCGCGTTTAATGCCGCGAACTTGGCGATGACCGGCGTTTCGGCATTTGCCACTTGCACCGCTTGGATATTGCTAAAGGTCTCGCCGATGAAACCGGTGATCGACCCTGTGCCCTGTCGGGTGGCGCGACGCAGGTCTTGCATCCGTCGCGAAGCCATCGTCGCCGCGATGCCGATCCCCACAAACGGCACCAACCCAAACAATGCCGCCGTCGTATTGATGCGCAGCATTTCGTACACCGCCACCGTCGCAAAGATCACCAGCCCCACCACCCAAAAGGCGGTGATTAAATACCCCGCAGGTTCGGCAGCATCCCCCTGAAACCGACTGACCGCCTCGCCCGGCGACTCTCGCAATGCCCGCGCGCCCGGCTCTTTGAAGACCCGTGATAACAAATTGCGGCGCATCAGCGCTTGACCGGGCAAGGCGAACCACACCCCATTGAGGGAAGCAGCATACCCGATGAGGTTGCGCGCCACCCGCAGCCCGACCAACAAACCGACGATCCCCCACACCGTCACCCCAAGCGGCGCAGCCCCGTCGATCAGATCAAAAAATAGCTGGATCAACAGCGCTTGCGCCTGCACAAACAGCATAAATCCTGTCCAACCCGCCACCGTCAAGAATGCGGTCACGGGGCGGTAGCGGATCATCGCCCACAATGCCCGCCATGTCGGGGTATTCGCCCCCGTCCGTTTTGGCGTCGTCGTCATGAGCTTAGCCCCCCATCCCGACTGCTAACAAATGCCGATAGCGGCTGGCGCTATCCGCCGCCAACGCCGCCCGCGCGCCCGTTTCGATGACCTGCCCCTGTTCCATCATCAAAATCTTGTCCACCCGTTCCAGCGTCGCCAAGCGGTGCGCGATGATGATGCCAGTTCGCCCCGTCAACAAGCGCCCGACTGCCCGCTCGATGCGTGCTTCGGTCGCCGGATCAAGGCGCGACGACGCCTCATCCAAAATGACCAAATCCGGTTGGCGCAACATCGCCCGCCCGAACGCCAACAACTGCCCTTGTCCAGCGGACAAGCCGCGCCCCCCCGCGCCGATCATGGTATCCAAGCCAGCGGGCAGTTCGCGCAGCCAATCGTCTAATTCCAAGCCCGCCAGCGCCGCCCGAATCGCCTCGTCAGGGACGGTCAGGTCGTAAAAAGTCAGATTATCGCGGATGGTGCCCTCGAACAACTGCACATCTTGGGTGACGAGTGCCATCCGCCCGCGCACATCGGACAACGGCACGCGGCGGATATCGACCCCGTTCAAGCGAATACTGCCCGCCTCCACGTCGTATAAGCGAAACAACAGGCGCGCCAACGTCGTCTTACCGCTCCCCGTCCGCCCGACGATCCCCAACAATTCGCCCGCAGCCAACGTGAAGCTGACCCCACTTAATACCGAAGCCGACTCCTCAGTGGCTCCATTGGGATAGGCAAACCCGACCGATTCGAAGGTGACTGCCAGCGCCCCCGCCGGAATCGCCAACGACTCGGTGGGGTGGGCTTCGGCTAAACCGGGCGGCGTGCCCATCAACGCCTCCACTCGTTCGAGGCTGGCGCTGATATTCTGCAAACGCTCGATCTGCTGCGACAAATCGGTCAAGGGGCGATTGAGCAAATTCATGTAATTGACCAGCAGATAAACCCCGCCAACCGTCAGGGTGCCGCCTTCATACAACCCATAACTGACCAAAAAAGCGACGCTGTAGCCGACGGCGACGATCATCCCGCTGACCCACTGAAAGATCGATTGCGTGAACACCGCTCGGCTCCACAACGCCCCAATCTGACGATGGAGCGCCAGCAAGCCGTCCATCACAAACCCGACCGCGCCGTTGGCTTTAATATCCTCCACCCCCGCGAGTCGTTCCTCGATGAAGCCCGCCAGTTCGCTGTATGCCGCCCGCACGCGCTTTTGCGGTTCCACCGCCACGCGGCGCACACGGTACAGCAACCCGACCGCGCACAGGGCGAAGATGCCAAAAACGATCCCACTGCGCCCATCTTCGATCATGAGCGCTATTAAAATGCCGAGCGTCAACAACAGGCTGCCGAGGATACGGATGAAAAATTGTGAGAAAAACTCCGCCAGCAGCGAAATATCCCCGTCGATCCGTTCGATCAGCGCCCCCGGTTTGGTCTGGTTGTGAAAACCGAGTCCCAAGCGCACGACATGGGCAAACAGATCGATGCGGAGCGCATTGGTGGCAGACCACGCCACTTGTTCCCCAAAATAAACCGCCGTCAGCGCCACCACTTGCTGAAAAATACCCAAGCCGATGAAAGTCACCGCTGCCAAGGTCACCGTCTCCAACGACGACTCGGTGGCGGCGCGGGTGGCGGTGTCGATCACCCGCCGCGTCACTTGGGGGATGACGATTTGCAGCGCGATGCCCCCCAGTAAGAATACCGCCAACAACGCGAATTGCCCCCGATGGGGGCGCAAATAGCGCCCCAAGAGCGCGAAATACCGAGAGAGCGGAATCGCCATATCCGAGTCCTTTACGGCTGACGGGGACAATGAGACCCGCTATTCTAATTCAACCGAGCGGGCTTGCCAAATACCCCAACTGTGCCGAAAGTTTCCATGCCCCGCGCTTCACCTCATTTGAAAACGATTGTACACGGTCGCGCGTCAGCCGATAGGCAGGACCCGCAATGCTCATCGCTGCCACCACCCGCCCGGTACTGTCGAAAACAGGCGCGGCGACGCAGCGCGTCCCGTCGTCCACCTCGCCATCATCAATGGCATAGCCCTGCGCGCGAATGCTCTCCAATTCGCGCTGCAACGCCTCAATATCCGTGATCGTGTTGACGGTATACGCCTTCAGCGGTGGGAACGACCCTAGCAGGGCTTCGCGTTGAGGGGCGGGCATCATCGCCAATAAAACTTTCCCCATGGCGGTCGCGTGCAGGCTCAGGCGTGCGCCCACCGACGAACGCAGTTGAAGCAGTTGCGGCAGTTCGGTGCGATTAGGGCTTTCTTCTTTGCCGATATACAACAGTTCCATGCCATCGGCGATCCCTAAATTGGCGGTTTCGCCCGATAGCGTGCAAAGTTCGTATAAATAGGGGCGCGCCAGTTCTACCAAATTGAGATCGTCTAGCACGCGCCGGCTGAGCGACAGCAAGCGCAGCCCCAAGGCGTACCGAAAACCGCCCTCGTCGCGCACAAAGCCCCGCGACATAAGTGTGGTTAACAAGCGGTAGGTCGTCGGTCGCGATAGCCCGCAGGCATCGGCAATTTTTTGCGTCGTCATCGGTTGGGCATGATCTGCCAAACAATCGAGGACATCCAGTGCCTTGATCACCGTGCCTGAAAAATTGCGTCCGTTTTCGTCACCAGATTTTGTCATAGTCGCCTTCGATATCAGCTTGAAGTTGCGGGCGGAGTTTATTGATTGAACTGACAATTCTAACGCGGGTGAAAACACGCTGTCAACCATGTGTATTCACAAATGTCTCCCCTTACACAAGGGTGCATTTCACTTTGGTGCATCGCTATGATTTCATAACAGGTAAACGGGCGGATATTCGGCGCGGC
>Ga0105046_10006635_pt1 | contig 18308 bp, 9 predicted proteins | sample MAT03_FD_78385 | JGI IMG/M metagenome (GOLD analysis project Ga0105046, IMG submission 78385) | Freshwater microbial communities from Lake Fryxell liftoff mats and glacier meltwater in Antarctica - MAT-03 (megahit assembly) | ecosystem: Environmental > Aquatic > Freshwater > Ice > Liftoff...
AAACGGATCCCAAAAAAAACTATAAGGATCCGAAAGTATCAACCCAAGTGAGAGCCAATACTCTATTGGCGCTTATGACATTGGATGAAAAAATTGGCCAGATGACCCAGTTGTGTGCCAGCAGCATCACATTGGACGGAACAAAAAAGCTGGATCTGAATGTTCAGAAAATCCGGGAATACATTCTCAAGCAGCATGTGGGCAGTTTCCTCAGCGGAACTGGCACCGCGGAGAAATGGGTTGATTTTGTTCGGGGAATTCAGGAAGTGGCAATGAACGAAACCAGACTGGGAATACCTGTCTTGTTTGGGATGGACAATGTGCACGGTTCCAATTACACCGATGAAGCCACGATGCTTCCTCATAACCTTAATCTTGGGTGCACCTTTAACCCTGCTTTAGCCGAGGAAGCTGCAAGAATTACTGCAATTGAGTCCGCCGATCTGGGTCACATCTGGAATTTTGCGCCCGTTCTGGATGTGGGTAAAAATCCCTATTGGCCACGACTCTATGAGACTTTCGGAGAAGATCCTTTGGTGTGTGGTACAATGGGGTCTGCCTTTATCCGATCTTTTCAGAATTGCCCGGAAATAGCTCCGTATAAATTATCGGCCTGTGCGAAACATTTCATCGGTTATTCCGATCCGAAATCGGGCTGGGATCGGACGCCTTCTGAAATACCGGATCAGACTTTATACGAAACCTTTGTGCCGCCTTTCAAAATGGCTTTTGATGCCGGAGTGAAAACCTTGATGGTCAATTCAGGAGAACTGAATGGAGAGGCAGTTCATGGATCCAAAAGAATTTTGACCGATTTGCTGAGAACAGAGTTGGGATTTAAAGGCGTTATTCTCACCGATATAAAAGACATTTTAAAAATGGTTGAAATGCATGGCGCTTATGCGAATGAAGAAGAAGCAACTCTGGCATCCATTCAAGCGGGCATTGATATGAGCATGGCATGCAGCAGCACTGACTTTTGCGATATACTTAAGCGTTTGGTCGTTCAGGGTAAGATTTCCAAACAGCGAATCGATGAATCTGTGCGAAGGATTCTGATCTTAAAATTTGATCTGGGACTTTTTGAACACCCATACCCGAGAAAAGATCGTGTTTCCTTGATTGGTAGCAAGAACCACTATTCCAAAGCGTTGGAATCGGCAAGACAGTCAATCGTATTGTTAAAAAACGAAGGTTCCATCTTACCATTCAAAAAAGAGAGCCAACGAATTCTGGTGGCTGGCCAGGCTTCCAATTCGAAAAGAATAATGAATGGTGCCTGGACTTTGGAATGGTTGGGCGCTGAAGAATTGAGGCAGCCCCGTGCCACTAAAACATTACTGGAAGCTTTAAAAACAGCAATGCCCGAAAAAACATTTGAATGGGTTGATTCAATGGGCGTAGAAAGGAAATCTTCTCCGGAGAAAATAGAAAGTTCGATTCAGGATTGGAAACAAAAGGCAGCCAGTTCAGATGCCATCATTCTTGCCATTGGTGAACAGCCTTACAGTGAGTTCAAAGGAAATATAAATGATCTTCGTCTATCCCCCATTCAGGAAGAGCTGGTTCTATGGGCCAATGAATCGGGTAAGCCCTTGATTTTAATTCTTTTGGAAGGAAGACCGAGAATTCTTCCCAAAATAACATCGGACAAACATGCCATCATTTTTGCGGGTCATCCAGGAGTGGCCGGTGCCGAAGCGTTGGCTGAAATTCTTTCTGGAAAATACAATCCTGATGGTAAGTTATGCTTTACCTATCCAAAGTCTGTAGGCCATTGTGTGCCTTACAACCACAAAAAGTCAGAGAAATACGAACCTGCCTTTACTTTTGGTCATGGACTTCATTTCGGGGAGGTCTTGTATTCAAACCTAAAAATAAAAGATAGCCTGGTATCTGTTTCAGGAACGGTATCCATTTCAGTTCAGATTGAAAATACCTCTTCGCTGCCTGTGAAAGAAAGTGTATTGGTTTTTAATCAGGATGAAGTGGGTCGGATCACAAGGCCGGTTTCTAAGCTGGCTCTTTTCCGAAAGGTTCCATTAAACCCAGGTGAAAAACGAGTAATTGATGTTGAATTAAAGGCTTCCGATCTTTGCAGTTATCCGGATAAGACGGGCAAGATTATTACTGAACCCGGGTTTCATACGATCTCGATTGGAACTGTTTCTTTGCGATTCAAGATTCGCTGAATTTTTTTTGTTTCGCTTTTCCAACCGGGAAATGATTTTGTTTGTCTTATCCCAAGGGGATAAACCAAACAAAATTTGGATAATAATTGCCCTTGGGGAATAATAAAGAACAATAGTTTTTTGAAACGGCCATTTCAAGTTGTAAAATTGTAGTCTTGAAGAATTCTCAAATATTGAAAAACACCTTTACAATATAAAATATGTTCAGACGATCGGTTTCCATTTTGTCTTGCTTACTGATTATTCAGGTTGCGAAAGGACAGGACAAAGTTTTGGAAAGAACAAACACCAAAGAATTAATGAAGATGCATCAGGAATTTGAAGATGCAGAAAAAGTTAATAAGATTCGGATTGAGGAATATGCGCAAGAAAATGGTGTATTAATTAACCACTATCTTCCATCAGGAAAGGTAATTTCATTGGTTGGATTTGATGAATTTGGAAAACCACAGTATCAGCAAACCGAAAATGCGAAGGCTTCAGCAACCATTTCTACAAATAGAGTGTATCCATCGGCTACAACTATTTCAAAATACAATCTTGCAGGTAGGAGTTTTACAGTCGGAGAATGGGATGGAGGGACAAATCGGTTGACGCACAGAGAATATGAAGGTCGTGCTGTTCAGGCAGATAATGGTACGATGCCATTGAGCGAACATGCAACCCATGTTGGAGGCACTTTAATTGCCGGCGGAATTAGTGCTACAGCGAAAGGAATGGCCTACCAGGCAAAATTATTGGCACATGACTGGGAAAATGACGACCAGGAAATGACGGTTGCTGCTGCTCAAGGTTTACTTGTTTCAAATCACTCATATGGCACCCTTTGCGGATGGGACTTTGATGCAGGACAATGGACATGGTATGGTTCGGATGCAATCAATACTTCTTTTGATTATAAATTTGGATATTACGATACTCAGGCAAGGGATTGGGATCGGATAGCATACAACGCTCCATATTATTTGATAGTTAAATCCGCAGGAAACTCAAGAGGAAGTGGTCCCGGAAGTAATCCAAACAGACCCAATAATGGGCCTTATGATTGTCTTCCTACCTATTCAGTGGCAAAAAATATTCTAACTGTCGGTGCTGTAAACCCCTTGGTAAATGGATATACAAGTGCAAATGCAGTCATCATTTCATCCTTTTCCAGTTGGGGGCCAGCTGATGATGGAAGGATTAAGCCTGATATTGTTGGTAATGGAGTGGGCGTAATATCTTGTGGGATTGCATCCGATAATCAATACGTGCCATTGGATGGAACCTCAATGTCAGGCCCATCGGTTGCTGGTTCTTGTCTTTTACTTCAGGAAATTTATAGCAACACACACAATCTACAGAAAATGAAGTCTGCTACTTTGAAGGGGTTGGTTATTCATACGGCTGATGAGTGCTGGACAGCACCTGGACCTGACTACAGATTTGGTTGGGGATTGATGAACACACGAAAAGCATCCGATGTCGTACTTAATGATAAAATAACCTCTCAATTGATTGAAGACACTATGTCAAACCAGGGAGTAAACGAAATAACCGTAACGGCCATTGGTAATGCGCCTTTGGTTGCCACCCTATGCTGGATGGATTATCAGGGTACCCCCGGTCCGGCTGCTTATAACTCCAGATTAAGAATGCTTGTAAATGACCTTGACCTGCGCATCATAAATCAGTCTAATCAGGAGGTTTCTCTTCCCTGGAAGTTGGTTGCTGACAGTGCTGCATACGCGGCTAAACGAGGAGATAACAGTATTGATAATGTGGAGAAGATTGAACTTTCGGGTGCCACTCCCGGACAAGCGTATAAAATCAAGGTTTCTCATAAAGGAACTCTTTTCGCCGGGAACTCCCAGCCTCTGATTCAGCCTTATTCTCTCATAGTTACCGGAATTGTCGCAGGAGATACCTCTGTTACGTGCATTCCTTTGCAATATATGAATGCAAAATCGGGTGTTTTGGATGATGGAAGTGGTTTATCTAAAAAGTATGCACACAACAGTGATTGTGGATGGGTACTAAACCCGGAAGACAGCGGATCAATCGTTCGGATGATTTTCCGGGCCTTTAATGTTCAGGCCGGTGATACTTTGTATGCCTATTCCGGAAAAAATTCATCAGGCCAAATCATTGGTAAATTTTCAGGATCTCAATTGCCGGATACACTATTTACTACCTCGGCTCAGGCATATCTTAATTTTAAATCAGATGGTTCAGGAAATTCAGCAGGATGGGAGATCCTTTACTCTTCCATGCCTAAGCCGAAATTTGATTTCAATCCCGATTCCAAAACCCTTTGTGCCGGAAACAACGTTTCATTCACCGTTCAGGCTCAGAATGGACCAACCACTGACTGGATCTATTCCTGGAATCTGGTTGGGGCATCCAATACAAATCCAACAACCGCTGCACCAACGGTCTCATATACAAATGTTGGAGTTTATTCTGCCAGTCTCACAGTGACAAACAAGGCGGGAAGCACAACAGTGAATAAGTCGAATCTTTTAACAGTGAAACCACAGATTGCTCCCAATCTGCCGCCTTATTTTGAGGGTTTTGAAAATACAACATTCCCGAATAATAACACCACACCTACATTAAGCTGGACAACCACTCAGGATGCAAATCCATGGACCCGAAATACACTTTCTCCATACACCGGTCTGGCAGCTATGAGAATCCGGAATGCAACCGCAAAAAAGGATATCCGGGAGTTGGTGAGTCCGTCATTTAATATTGAAAATGTCCAGGCCAATAGCCGATACATTGCTTTCAGAATGGCATATGCGAGAATAAATACCACCCTCGCTTCGGACCAGTTGCGTGTTCTGATCTCAACAAACTGTGGCAAAACATGGACAGAAGTATATAAACGAAACCATTCTACGAATCCCAAATTGAGTACAATTGGAGATGCAGCTTCGGATGTGGTGACGGGTACATTTATTCCTGAGCCATTTCAATACAGAAAAGACTCAATTTCATTAAATACCCTTCCGGCAAACACGCAAAATTTGGTCGTAAAGTTTGAGATGACCAGCGAAAAAGGAAATTTCCTTTATCTTGATGATTTTGAATTTTGTAACACAACCGTTGGAATTGATAAGTTGATTCACTCTGAACAACTTGACCTCCTTATTTTTCCAAATCCAACCAACGGAAACTCTTCCATCATGGTTAAAAGTCCACTCCTGAATCCGATCCATCTTGAATTGACCGATCTGATGGGTAGGGCCATCTCTTCCACGGTGATTAAACAATTTGACAGTCAGGGAACAGCTACGATTTCCTCGGGGGATGTATTTATAAACATTCCATCTGGGATGTATTTAATCCGGGTGAAAGATTCCAGAGACGAAAAAATTATCCGTTGGATACGAAACTGACCTGTACAAAATGTTGAAATATATAAAATTAGGTTGCTTTGTGGCAGCAATGATCTTAGATCCGGGTATGGTAAAAGGTCAAACCGAAACACCGGAGGTCTCTCCATGTGGAAGTTCCGAAGCCATTGAGAAATCACTTCAGGAACATCCTGAACTTCGACAGAATCTGGAGCAATTGGAACAGTTCACCCGTGAATATGTGAATAGAAATCGGGATAAACTGCTGGATTCAACAATTACCATTCCAGTTGTTTTTCACGTTTTCCATACCTATGGTTCAGAAAGAATTTCCATCGCTCAGATGGAGGATTGCATTCGGATTCTTAATGAAGATTTCCAGAATAGGAATGCAGATTCTGCCTCAGTAATTTCAGCATTTAAAGGTATAGTTGGCAGACCTCAAATCCGATTCAGGTTGGCAAAAAGGGATCCCAATGGCCGCTGTACTAAAGGTATCAATTATATTGAATCTGTACTACACACACAAGGGGGCGAGAATTTGAAATCAATCGTTTCATGGGACACGAAGCGTTACCTAAATATTTGGGTGTGTTCGGTTGTTGATAATGGTGCAGCCGCTTATGCCTACTATCCAGGAACTGCTCCTGGCCAAAACAACGAAGGAATTGTGAGCAGAAGTGATTATGTAGGATCCATTGGAACAAGCAATTCCGGTTATAATTCAAGAACTCTTCCTCATGAAGTCGGACATTATTTTAATCTTAGACACACATGGGGTAATAGCAACACACCTGGAGTGGCATCGAATTGCAATCAGGATGATGGTGTAACCGACACACCAAATTGCATTGGAGTAACCGGATCTGGTTGTAATCTGAATTTAGTCTCTTGTGGCAACCTCAATAATGTGCAAAATCATATGGAATATTCCAGTTGCCGCCGGATGTTTTCAAAAGGGCAGGTACTCAGGATGCATGCAGCAGTAAATTCGAGCGCTGGTTTTCGAAGTAGTCTTTGGAAAGGACCAAATCTGATTTTTACAGGAACAACCAACAATACCCCAGGAGATGAATGCCCTGCAAAGGTTGAATTTAAATCAAATCTCACCCGGGTTTGTGCCGGACAGAATGTAAATTTTACCCAACTCGCCTACAACGTAAACAACACCGCAGATTTAATATTTAAATGGACATTTACCGGAGCAACACCCAATACTTCTGTTTTGGCCAATCCAATTGTAAGTTATGATGCCCCTGGAACTTATTCTGTGAAATTAGTTGTAACAAATTCTGCCGGAAAAGACTCACTTACCAGAACAAATCTGATTAAAGTTTTACCAACGACACCCGCTTATCAGGCAGGAGATTATGAAAGTTTTGAAACGATCACCTTTCCTAATTTTCCATCAAATCCGGATAAAAACTGGGATGTGTCCAGTACCATCTCCAGCACATGGAAACGCTCGACTTCCGCTGCAGTTACCGGCTCTGCATGTTTAACCATCACAAATCCTGCGAGTGCAACGGGGGCAATCCATACTCTTATTAGCCCTGTTTTTGAAGTAGTAGGTTCTACTTCTCAGGCGAAAATTGCCTTAAAATATGCATTTGCCAGAAGAACCAGCACCAATGCAGATAAGCTTCAGATCACCTATTCTATAGATTGCGGCAAATCATGGAGGCAATTAACAACAAGATCCGGCACAGTACTTGCAACTACTAGCACACTTGTAGCAGGAACATTTATACCAGGCCCGGCGGATTGGAAACAGGAGAATTTAAATTTGTTGTTTCTTGCTCCAAGCCAGACTTTCCGTTTGAAATTTGAATTTACTTCGAATGGAGGCAACAATCTGTTTGTCGACGATATCCAATTAACAACCATTACGGCAGTAAACAATTTGCAGGACGACAATTTGTCGCTTCAAGTTGTTCCCAATCCTTCATCGATTCTTCCCAAACTTCTGATTGATAATATCAATTCCGGAAAAGCTAAAATTGAGATTGTAGATGTATTGGGTAAAAACATTCTCTACAGCAAAGAACTTAACTTGAATTCAGGCTCCTCCGAAATTGATTTGTCCAAAGAACTGGATAAACCAAAAGCAGGTTCCTATTGGGTTAGGCTTTTAATGCCTAATCGGGTTATGGTTAGACAATGGATTGTTTTGCCATAATTTTCTGAAAATATAATTGACAAAAAGGGGCTTTTGGCCCCTTTTTTGTATTACCACCAAGCCGTATGGAATTGCAAAAAATAGTACCGGTTATTGGATTTGGCTTGTTTCTTTTAGCTATTGATCTGTATGCTTTTCAAGCATTTAAAGGATTGATTCCGGAAGGTGGATTGCTTCGAAAATGGAGTGTTTTAGGTTATTGGTTGTTGTCTTTGATTCTCATATCGGCATTATTCTATTTTAGATTGGTTGGGCAGACGCATGTCAACAGGCTGGTATTACTGTTTTCATTTTCAACTTTTTTTATTCTCTACCTTTCTAAAATTATCATTTGTCTTTTCCTGCTGATTGAAGATTTAGGTAGGGGAGGAGTCACTGGGTTTTATTGGATTAAATCACTTATTCAACCAGAATCACAGCCTTTTTCACCTGCAAGGTCCACTGCATTGGCAAAAATTGCAGTGAGTGTAGCTGCGGTGCCTTTTTTTAGCCTTCTGTACGGAATGGCAAAAGGAGCTCACAAATACCAGGTGCGAAAAGCCATACTTCCAATCCGAAACTTGCCGATGGGTTTTGAAGGATTGAAAATAGTTCATATTTCAGATATCCACTCAGGCAGTTTTTATAATAAAGAGGCTGTGATGAAAGGCATAGATTTAATCCTGGAGCAAAAGCCGGACATTGTGTTTTTTACTGGCGATCTTGTTAATAATGAAGCCGTTGAAATTGTAGACTACCTGGATGTTTTTTCAAAAGTGAAAGCGCCAATGGGTGTTTTCTCTGTACTAGGAAACCACGATTATGGAGATTATAAAATGTGGCCCAGTGATCATGCGAAGAAAGAAAATCTGCAAGCTTTAAAAAATCATCATGCAGATTTAGGTTGGCGGCTATTAATGGACGAACATGTGGTAATCGAAAAGAATGGGAATGAAATTGCTTTAATAGGAATTCAAAACTGGGGGGCTAAAGGAAACTTTCCTAAATATGGAGATCTTAAAAAAGCGCATGCCGGTACAGAAAAATTTGATGTTAAACTTTTGCTTTCCCACGACCCCAGCCATTGGGATGCGCAGGTAATCAAGAAATTCCCGGATATAGACGTAATGTTCGCTGGTCATACCCATGGAATGCAGTTCGGAATTGAAATACCTGGATTCAAGTGGAGTCCGGTTCAATACATGTATAAGCAGTGGGCTGGATTATATTCTAAAGACCACCAGCATTTGTATGTCAACAGAGGCTTTGGATTTATTGGATATCCGGGCCGAGTAGGAATCTGGCCCGAGATTTCGGTTCTGACCTTGCAGAAAGCATAAAATATATTCAACGTAAATTACAGATTTACAGGTATCTAGGTTTTCCTTTACAGGAAGAGTTGCATTTAATAGAAGGGCTCTCCCTTCATTTTTTAAATTTGCGCATGGAATGAAGTTTATCTTCCAGTTTTTTCACTTGAATTTTATAAATAGTGTCGTTAATAAAATCTATTTCAGGGATTAGGGGAACCATCGGAGGAAGGCCGGGAGAAAATCTTTCTCCTCTTGATGTTGTTAAATTTGCAGCAGCTTTCGGTACTGTATTATTAAAAGAATCATCAAATTCTAAACTGGTGATCGGACGAGATGCCCGTCCATCCGGAGAATGGGTTTCCGGCTTAATCTGCATTACGCTTCAAAATCTGGGTATGGATGTTGTAGATTTAGGGCTTAGCACTACTCCAACGGTTCAAATGGCAGTTGTTGCTGAAGGTGCAACAGGAGGAATCATAATCACTGCAAGTCACAATCCCGCACAATGGAATGCACTCAAATTGTTAAATTCAGAGGGAGAATTTATTTCCGCAGATTTAGGTGAACAGGTTTTAAATCTTGCCGAAAAAGAGGACTTTGTATTTGTTGAAAACAAGAAATTGGGCAGTTATAAGTCCGATGATACGCATTTGCAAAGACATATTGATGAGATTCTTAAAATTCAAATCGTTGACATCGAAGCGATTCGAAAACGTAACTTTAAAATTGCGATTGACGCTGTAAATTCTACAGGTGGAATTGCAGTTCCTATGTTGTTGGAAGCTCTAGGTGTTTTGCCGGCTAACATCAAACCGTATTTCTGTGAACCCAACGGGGATTTTCCCCATAACCCGGAACCTGTTCCTGAAAATCTGACTTTTATTTCATCTGAAATGAAAAATGGCCATTTCGATCTTGGAATTGTAGTTGATCCAGACGTAGATCGTCTTGCGTTGGTCAATGAAGATGGATCCATGTTTGGTGAAGAATATACTTTGGTAGCTGTTTCTGATTATATTCTAAAGCAAAAACCGGGTAATACAGTCTCTAATTTAAGTTCCACGAGGGCACTTCGGGATGTGACCAAGAAAGCAGGAGGGGCCTATTTTGCATCTGCAGTTGGGGAAGTAAACGTGGTTGAGATGATGAAGCAAAAAAATGCAGTGATTGGAGGGGAAGGAAATGGTGGTATTATTTTTCCGGAGCTGCATTATGGTCGGGATGCATTGGTAGGAATAGCCCTGTTTTTATCTCATTTGGCTAAATTTGATGGACCGATTTCCAGATTAAGAGCTTCTTATCCAAGCTACTTTATGTCTAAGAATAAAATTGAGCTTACCAAGGAAATCAATGTTGATAAAATATTGGAAGACATTCACGAGAAATATAAGAAAGAGGAAGTGAGTACAATTGATGGAGTGAAAATTGATTTTGAAGACCAATGGGTTCATCTCAGGAGATCCAATACAGAACCAATCATTCGCATTTATGCGGAAGCGGATTCTCAAACAAAAGTTGAATCATTAACCAATAAGATCATTAAAGATATTAAAGAGATAATCCACTCTTAGTTTTTGCCTTTACACCAAATTATACAATGAAAATTTATCTAGACAATGCTGCCACTACTCAGGTTGATCCGGAAGTGGTAGACGCCATGCTTCCATACCTGAAGGATGGGTTTGGAAATCCATCTTCCATCCATAGTTTCGGACGCGATTCACGAGCTGCCATTGAGAGGTCACGGAAAAAAGTAGCCGAATTACTGAGTACAAGTCCTTCGCAGATTTTTTTTACTTCCGGTGGTACTGAAGCCGATAATTGTGCGATAATCAGCACGATCACGCAGAAAAAGATAAGGCGTGCCATTACTTCCCCTCTGGAACACCATGCCGTGCTTCACTCTTTAGAGTTTCTTTCCTCAAATGGATTGGTTGATTTAAAGATGCTGGATGTGGACAAGAAAGGAAACCTGGATATTGACCAATTGCATAAATTGGTTGACGAAGAGCCAAACTGTTTTGTTTCTTTAATGCAGGGAAATAATGAAATTGGAAATATTAACCCAGTTGAAAAACTTGCTGAAGAACTTGTTCCGAAAGGAGTTATTTTTCATTCGGATACGGTTCAGACAGTAGGTCACTATTCTCATAAACTTTCCGATTGGAAAACCCATTTTATGGTAGGCTCTGCCCACAAGTTTCATGGTCCAAAAGGAATTGGCTTTCTGTATGTTTCTCCTGATATCAAAATTCAACCCTTGATTCATGGAGGTTCACAAGAAAGAAATATGCGGGGTGGAACGGAAAATGTTTATGGAATTGTTGGACTAGCCAAAGCACTTGAAATTGCCATTTCAGGAATGCAGGAGCATAAAAAACACATTCTTTCGCTCAAAAATCATATGATTCAATCGCTCAGGAATGAAATTCCCGAGATTAAATTTAATGGCCTTTCGGAAGATCTTGATAAAAGTTTATATACTGTATTGAATCTTAGCCTACCAGCTTCTGATAAAAACGAAATGCTTTTGTTTCAATTGGATATTAATCAGATCGCAGCTTCTGGTGGCAGTGCGTGCAGTTCTGGTTCTGAGGTAGGCTCACATGTGCTTCGTGCCATTCAAGCTGACTCTGAGAGAGGGGCGGTGCGTTTTTCGTTTTCTAAAAACAATACAGTATCCGAAGTAGATGAGGTAGTTAAGGTTCTGTCCAAATTGTATTCACCTACTCTTATTAAGGTTTAAGAAAAGATTATTTTTCTTAAGATACACCTCGCTTTTTTGCGAGTAGTTCCACAATCTGAACTGCATTTGTAGCTGCACCTTTCCTTAGATTGTCTGCTACAATCCAAAGATTAATTCCATTTTCTACGGTGAAATCGCGTCGGATTCTCCCTACAAATACCTCATTCTTTCCATGGCTCCAAATGGGCATAGGATAGATGTTCCTGGATGGATCGTCCTGAACTACAATTCCTTTGGCCTCTGATAGCAAGTTTCGGATTTCCTCAAGTTCAAACTTCGTATTCAATTCAATGTTTACTGATTCTGAATGACCCCCAATCACAGGAATCCTCACTGCCGTTGCAGAAACCTGAATGTTTGGATCTCCCATGATTTTTTTTGTCTCATTCACCATTTTCATTTCCTCTTTGGTGTATCCGTTTTCCAGAAAGCTATCAATGTGTGGAATTACATTGAGATCAATGGGATGGGGATAAGCAGAATGGGTAGGAATTTCACCTGATCTTTCATCCATTAGTTGTTTAACGGCTTTCACACCTGTTCCGGTAACCGATTGGTACGTAGAAACCACTACCCGTTTCACCCCAAAAACATCGTGCAGTGGTTTCAAAACCATAACCATTTGAATGGTACTGCAATTTGGGTTGGCAATAATCCGATCAGAATCAGCAATTGTTTGTCCATTAATTTCGGGCACCACCAATTTCTTTTCCGGATCCATTCGCCAGGCGGAAGAGTTATCAACCACGGTTATACCGGCAGCTGCAAACTTTGGAGCCCATTCCAAAGATGTCTCGCCTCCGGCAGAAAAAATGGCGAAATCTGGTTTTAGACGAATGGCTGCATCCATGCCTACAACAACCAACTCCTTGTGCAGATATGGAATTTTTTTGCCAATGGATTTTTCTGAGGCAACGGCATATAGATTTTCATTTTTCAATGGTGATTCGGCAAGAACCTTTAACATCTCCGTTCCAACCAAACCCGTAGCTCCAATTATTGCAATTTTCATCGTGTTTTAAAAGTCCAGCAAATATGTAGGATACTTTTTTGAATTTATCTTTTGCTTACCAAATTTTTAAAAGCCAAAAATTGTTCTCAAATAGCGGCCCAATTGTAGTATGAGCAATCCAATACTTGTTTTGGGAGCAGGAAGAAGTTCTGTTAGTCTCCTTTATTATCTGAATGATCTTGCAAAGGAACATTCCTTCCGGGTTTCCGTTGCAGATGGTGATTCTTCCAATCTGGAACTAAGAACGAAAGGGCTTGACAATTTTGATAATCTGATTTTTGAGGCACTGGACGAAAAAAATCTTGTTGCTCTTATTGGAAATCATAAAATTGTAATTTCTCTCTTACCTCCTCCTCTTCATCCCATCGTTGCAAAAGCTTGCTTAGTTTCTTGTTCCAATCTGGTTACAGCATCGTACGAATCCGATGCAATGAGGGAATTGGCTTCGCAAATAAAAGAGAAAGGATTAATTTTTATCAATGAATGCGGACTTGATCCAGGGATCGATCATATGTCTGCCATGGAGGTGATTAAGGATATTCAGGCTAAGGGTGGAGAGATTTCCAAATTTCACAGCTATTGTGGGGGACTTGTAGCAGATGAATACGACAACAATCCATTTCGGTATAAGATTTCATGGAACCCCAGGAATGTCGTTTTAGCAGGGAAGGGTGTTTCGCGTTTCCTTGCCAACGGGCGAATTTCTCTTTTACCCTATCAAAGGCTTTTTTCAGAACCGGAAACTGTCTTTGTTCCGGACTGGGGAAATTTTGAAGCCTATCCAAACCGCGATTCAATTCCTTACATTTCTGTATATGGCCTGAAGGGAATTAAGGATTTGAAAAGAGGTACACTTAGGAAACCCGGGTTTTGTGAACGTTGGGCCATTTTTGTAAAAGGAGGATTAACGGACGATGAATCTCTGATTTCTTTTGATCCCGGATCTTCTTATTTTGACTACCTGAAGGTTTTTTTTCCAGGCATTCTTCCGGACAACTATACTGAATTTGTTTCATTCGTTGGCAATAAAAGGATTGCAGAACAAATCCTGGATCTTGGGATGCGATTTGAAAATCCGGTAGTTTTAAGCAGGAATTCGGGCACACCAGCAGATTTTTTATTGGATTTAATCGTGAGAAACTGGGCATTAAATGAGGAAGATCAGGATCTGGTCGTAATGCTGCATGAATTTAGGTTTAAACTTGATAATGTTGAATACCAAACAGTTGCTTCTTTTGGTATTAAAGGATCAGATTCAATTCATACAGCAATGGCAAAAACAGTTGGGCTGCCTCTCGGAATTGTAGCTAAACTATTGTTTCTTGAAAAAATCGATAAAAAAGGCCTACTTTTGCCTTTACACACAAACATATTCAAGCCTGTTATGGAAGAACTTTCCACATTTGGGTTGATATTCCAGGTAACTACCCAAACATTAAAATCGTAGTTCGTGGTAACATTTTAAATCGTGAGTATACTTAATACCTTATCGTTAATTCTTAGCCCAACGATTGCCATTTATTTGATGGTGAAATTCAGAACAAAGCTGAATTCGAGGGACTCTACCATTCTGGTTGTTAGCTTTATTATTTCAATGATCACCGTAATTCCTGCCTTGGTAATTAAATATACCGCTTCAGAATTAGGTTATGACGGAGCAACAAATTCATTGTTTGGAAGAATTGGGTACTCCGCGTTCACTGCATTTATAGAAGAGTTAAACAAATACATTGTTATAATAGCATACGCTTACCGAAGAAAGGAATTTGATGAGCCTTTAGCGGGTATTATGGTGACTGTACTTATTGGTCTTGGATTTGTTACAATTGATAATGCATGGCACATTCTGGATGCTGATAAGTATTCTGATACGTGGCGGATTCTGGCATCAATCCCGATGTCTATGGCGGTGGCTGTTATTATGGGATTTTACGCAGGAATGAGCAAGTATGGACTGGATTCAGACGATCTGAGTTCTTTTGGACTTAGAATAAGAGGTCTTGTTACTGCAACAATATTTCATGGGTTTTATAATTTCTTCCTTTTCATGGAAGAATACCGATCCCTTACTGTCTTAATTGTAATCGTTCTGTTGGTTGTTGTCTTCCAAATAGGTCTGTGTCTTTTCAGGGCCAGACGTCTCCATACCCGGCTTATTTATAGCCGATTGAAGAGAACAAAAAATTCGAGCGAGAGTACTTTTTAATTTCGGATTACCTTGCCTCCGGTAAGCAGGCTTTGGATCCTTTCGAGGGTTTTCTTTTCACCGGTTAAGGATAAAAAGGCTTCTCTTTCCAAATCCAGGAGATATTGTTCTGATACAAGTTGAGGAGAACTGAGGTCACCTCCATTTATAACATAGCTTAATTTCTCTACCACTTTTTGATCGTGCTCTGAGATTTTACCAGCAACCTTCATCGCATAAATTCCAGCCTGAAAAGTGGCAATCCCAGTTCGTCCGAGAACTTTGATATCCTTTTTAGGAATTGGGGTTGAATATCCTCCCTGTGCAAGGTTTTTCGCAAATTCCTTCGCATCAGAAATCTGCAAGCGTTTATTCATCGAGATTTTGTCACGCTGTTGTAAAATACCCATATCAAAACCTTCTGTGCCTGAAGTACTTACTTTTGCCGTAGCAATATTCATAAAGGCATTTTGAAGGCTATTCACTTCAATATCACCATTTTCCATTTTTTTAGAAACCCGTAGAGCCATTTCTTTTGTACCACCACCTCCCGGAATTAGTCCAACTCCAACTTCAACAAGCCCCATATACGTCTCTGCCGCTGCCTGAACGCCATCCGCATGCAATGTCATTTCGCAGCCGCCACCTAAACTGAGACCATGTGGTGCTACTACAACAGGGATTCCGGAATACCGCACACGCATCACCGTATTTTGAAATTGCCGGATCATTAAATCAATTTCATCAAACTCCTGTTCCATTGCATACATGAAAAGGAGTCCGAGATTGGCACCTGCTGAAAAATTAACCCCTTGATTTCCAATCACCAATCCATCATAGCTCTTTTCTGCAATATCAAAGGCTCTTTGCAAACCTTCAATCACTTCAGAACCAAGTGTGTTCATTTTAGTATGAAATTCCAGGCAAACAATTCCGTCACCTAAATCATGCAGTGTGCTTCCGGAATTGCTGAAAACAGGCTTTTGTCTCCGCAAATCATCCAAAGAAATAGCTCCTGAAATGCCTTTGGTTGGCCTATAGCCGGACGTAATCGGACTCCATTCTTCTTTTAGAGTTTCTTTCACATGAAAAAAAGCAGCATCCGGAATTTTGGCCATTTTCTCAATCCATTCCGGCACTGTTTTTCCTGAACCTTTTATCAATTCAATTCCTGTATTCAATCCGAGGGCATCCCAGGTGGCGAATGGCCCCATTTCCCAACCAAAACCTGCAACCATAGCATCATCAATACTGGAAACCTCATCTGCAATTTCAGGAACACAGGAAGCGGAATAGGAGAATAATCCACCCAGCATCTGCCTGTAAAATTCGCCGGCTTTATCCTTGCCTGCTATCAATAAATGCCATCGTTCTGCTAGTTTATCAATGGATTTTGTGCCTTCGAGGGTTGCAAATTTTGCTTTTTGAGGCACCTCATATTCCAATGATTGAGGATTTAACGTCCAGAACTCTTTTTCCCCTTTCTCTGTTACTACCTTCTTGAAAAATCCTTGCCCTGATTTGTCACCCAACCATTTATTGGTAACCATTGTTCTCACGAAATCCGGAACCTCAAGTACATTTTTTCCGAGGGCCATATTCAAACCGTCTGCCACTTTTACCAGTGTGTCAAGACCAACAACATCTGCGGTGCGGAATGTGGCCGATTTTGGATGTCCAATTACAGGGCCTGTCAACTTATCGATCTCCTCAATTCGCAGACCTAATTTTTGCTGAATTGAAATGACATCCAACATCGAGAAAACCCCAATTCGATTTGCGATGAATGCGGGAGTATCCTTACAAATGACTGTTGTTTTTCCGAGAAATTTCTGGCCAAAAACATTTAAAAAATCAATAATTGCAGGATCCGTTTTTTTAGTTGGTATGATTTCCAGTAACTGGAGATAGCGAGGGGGATTAAAGAAATGGCTTCCACAGAAGTGTTTCTGAAAATCTTCACTTCTCCCTTTTGCAAGCCAGGACAAAGGAATCCCGGAGGTATTGGAAGTAATGATCGTTCCTAAGCTTCTGAATGCTTCTACCTTTTCATAGAGATTTTGTTTAATTTCCAGGTTTTCAACCACAGCTTCTAAAATCCAGTCGCAAAAAGAAATCTGAGAAAGGTTGTCATCAAAATTACCCGTCTCGATTCTTGAAGCATAAGAAGCATGGAAAATAGGGGAAGGGGCTGATTTCAATGTACTGGAAAGGGCATCATTCACAATCCGGTTCCGGAAGGCAGGGTGGCTTTCATTCAAACCTGCAGCTTTTTCTTTTTCGTTAAGTGAAGAGGGAACGATATCCAACAGCAGGACCTGAGTGCCAATGTTGGCGAAGTGGCAGGCAATTCGGCTACCCATAACTCCTGAGCCTAGAATGGCAATTTTACGGATCCTTCTATTGTTTTTTTTGGTGCTTTCCATGGATTACTGATTTGAAAGTAAGAATAGGCATCATTGGCCTCATAACAAAGAAATGAATAAAATAAAGTAAGGCTTGATTTTTCACGAAAATTGCCACTTTCCTTAGCATCTCTTCAGAAGTACAATCCGTATGCAAACCCGCTTGCAAGTCCTCCCAAAACAATAAGATAGCCGGGTGTTTTGGTAAAGTACAACAGGAGAAAAGTACCGATCATAAAAAGGACGTTGGTTTTATTTATCTCCATAGGTTGAATCAGGATCAATGCAGAGGTTGCCACAAGTCCACAACTAACTGCATTTATTCCTTCCAGAGAGGCGATTACAACCCTGTATTTTTTTAGCTGTGCCCAAAACCGGTATACAAAAAAAATCAATAAAGTGCCGGGCAGGAAAATCCCGGCTGAAGTAACAGCCGAACCAAGTATTTGGCCAGCCAGCCCTTCTGATCGCATGGCAAAAACGCCCAAATAGCTGCAAAACGCAAATACCGGACCGGGAAGCGCTTGTACAAATGTATAGCCTGATAAAAATTCTTCTTTTGTGAGATAATGCTTAAATTCAACAAACTCATTGTACATCAAGGGGATTAGTACCTGACCTCCACCAAAAATAAGACTTCCGTTCCTGTAAAAATTTTCAAAAAGTCGGATTGCTTTCCAATTGGTCATCTGGCCCAGGACCGCTGCCCCGATCAGAATACCGAAAAATAAAAAGATGTTGATCCAATGGAAGTCAAAGGCTTCTTTCTTTTCAGTTTTCTGTAGGTTTTTATATCGGATTGCTGTTAAAGCTCCACCACTCAGAATTAAAAACGGAGTGATCCAGGGGGAATGGTAATAAAAGGAAACGACCACTGTGCAGAGCATCAGCGCCATACCCGCATTACTTTTGATCGTAAATGAGGCCAAACGGAATGCTGCGTAAGTAACAAATCC
>Ga0105046_10006636_pt1 | contig 18307 bp, 17 predicted proteins | sample MAT03_FD_78385 | JGI IMG/M metagenome (GOLD analysis project Ga0105046, IMG submission 78385) | Freshwater microbial communities from Lake Fryxell liftoff mats and glacier meltwater in Antarctica - MAT-03 (megahit assembly) | ecosystem: Environmental > Aquatic > Freshwater > Ice > Liftoff...
GCGGAATGCGGAATGCGGAATGCGGCATAAAAAAATGTGACATCATTTTTTTGAGAAGGTCTGCCAGAATGTTTTTTCTCCCATTTTCTCCCGTAATTCGCAACGTGTTGTGCTCCATAACTTAACAATTACTTAAACCCTTCTTAAACAGCGCGCAACCCATGCCTGCTCTACCTTTGAGCCAAATAAAAAAACCATGAAGGACAAGGCGCTTCCGAAAAAAATTCTCATCGTCGACGACGAACCGGACATACTGGAGTTTCTACAGTACAACCTTCGCAAGGAAGGCTATACGGTAGTAACCGCCAGCGATGGTAAATTTGCCCTTGACGTCGCCGAACGCGAAAAACCCAACCTCATCATCCTCGACATCATGATGCCCGAGCTCGATGGCGTTGAAACCTGCCGCCAACTGCGCAGCAAAAAAGAGTTCGCCGACACGCCCATCGCTTTCCTGACCGCCCGCGACGAAGACTTTTCCCAAATCACCGCCCTCGATGTAGGCGGCGACGACTACATCACCAAACCCATCAAACCCCGCGTACTCATTTCCCGCATCAATGCCCTGCTCCGCCGCGCCAACCGCGCCAACGCCGACGACCAGGACATCATCCAACTCTCCGACCTCGTTATCGACCGCCAAAAAGTGCTGGTTTTTAAACAGGAAAGACCCATCGAATTGCCACGCAAAGAATTTGAAATACTTTGGCTCCTTGCCTCCAAACCCGGCCGCGTGTTTACCCGTGAAGAAATTTTTGATAAAATTTGGGGCGCCGATGTCATCGTTGGTAACCGAACCATCGACGTGCACATCCGTAAACTGCGCGAACGACTGGGTGAAGAATACATCAAAACGATGAAAGGGATTGGGTATAAATTCGAGTTCTAAATGTTTAAAAATCAGACGCCACAGCAGCTCGCCTTTTATATTGCACTCATAACCTCTTTCGGACTTAGTTTCATCTTTGCCATTCTAAAACTTACCGGCATACTTTCCAACCCCTGGTGGGAAGTAGCCCTCATCGGCATCGTGGCTTTCGTCGCCAATTTCATTGCCAATTATTACCTGGTGCGCTACTACATCTTCCGGCGCATCAAACTTATTTACAAAATCATCCACCGTCATAAACTGCCCGCCGATTTCAAGGCGGGTAAAATCGCGATGAACCAAAACATCCTCGACGATGTGGAACGCGAAGTGGGCAAATGGGCCGAACAACACAACCGCGACCTCGAACAACTCGAACGCCTCGCTACCTACCGCCGCCGTTTCATCGGCGATGTGTCGCACGAACTCAAAACGCCCATTTTCAACATCCAGGGTTTTGTACATACCCTGCTCGACGGCGCCATCAACGACCCGGATGTCAACATCAAATACCTCAACCGCGCCGCCAAAAACGTGGACCGCCTCCAGGCCATCGTCGAATACCTGGAAACCATCAACAAACTCGAATCGGTTCAAATGGTGCTTGACCTGCGCGAGTTCGACGTATATGATCTGGCTCAGGACGTGTATTCTGATCTCGAAATACGCGCCAAAGAACGCAACATCCGCCTCACCTTTAAAGAAGGCGCCGACCAGCACTTCCGCGTTCGGGCCGACAAGGAAAGCGTCCGCCAAGTGCTCATCAACCTGATACACAATTCCATCAAATACGGCAAAGAAGGCGGCGTGACCAAACTCAGTTTCTACGACATGGAAAGTTACATGCTCGTGGAAGTGAGCGACAATGGCATCGGCATCGATTCCGAACACCTCAGACACGTGTTCGACCGCTTCTTTCGCGTGGACAAAAGCCGCTCCCGCGACGCAGGAGGCACAGGCCTGGGGCTGTCCATCGTAAAACACATCATCGAAGCGCACAAACAAACAGTGACGGTGCGCAGCGCGATGGGACAAGGTGCAACGTTCGGGTTTACGCTGGAAAAAGCGTGAGTCATCTCCGTGAATCCTTTACTGTCGGACTACCCGTTCCACTACCCTGCCCCGGCTCGTTTCCACAGCGATAAAATACACGCCGGCTTTTCCTGGCAGTTGCACCGGCATCGCGTCGCCTTTTTGATCCAGCACCATTTTGCCGGAGGCGTCCCACACCTGTACACGGCGTATCGGCAGACCAGCAGGGGTTTCCACAAATACCCTTCCGTCGTTCGATAATGTCGGGTAAACGCGTATTTCCGTTTTCCACGCTGTTTCTTTCGACGACACAGGCGAAACCATCACTGCCTCCAAAACCTGTTCGGAAATGAGGACCGGCGAGCGGTCCGACGCGTTGAACATGGTCTCAAATGCCTGGATTTCAGGCGCCTGGAAAGCAAACATGGGATCCAGCCATTTCAAAGGCAAACTTTGGTACCACACCCGGGCCTCCACACGCCACGCGCCTGTGTAGCCGTTGACTGGAATGGCAAAATGCAACACGTCGGCGCCTGTACCTTCTTCGCCCAGGGCATCGCGGTTGAAATCGGGATCGGATAGCGCTTGTCCTGCGATAAGCGTGGTGTCGTAAACCGGGTGGTCCATACGGAAACCTTCGGGCGTGAGGCGGTTGTCCTTAAGCGCATAATGCGCGCGTTCGAGCACGTTGGTGAATTGCCCGGACACGTCGCCGGGCGTGAGCTCGTATATCTGCACCTGATCGGGCCGGTTGATCATCTGGTAGTGTGGTTCGTAGTTGGCGTCTTCGTCCAACAGCCTGTATTGCGCGTCCGTTTTCCCGGAATGGAAAAGCGTATCCCCTGAAGCTGACAACACCACGAACTCCACCCATGCCCTACGCGCGGGATAGCCGCTCGGAAATTTGTGCCCGGCTTTGTTGTGCAGATTCAAACTGAAGTGCGCTGTATCGCCATTAAGCACGCCTGTTTCGAGGGTTAAATCCAGCGATTGTTGTTGCAACATGCGCACAGTGGCCGCTATGGTGCTGTCAAAATGTTCGGGCAAAGCAGAGATGCCGAGATCGGCGCGGTTGTCGCGCATGAGTTTGAGCATGTGCGTATTGGCGCCGACCATTTCGTGGAGTCCGTAGGGGAATTTGGAAATCAGAAAGGCATAGTTGGAAGAAATGACCACGGCGTCCGGTATTTGTGGCAGGTGGCACTTCTGGCAGGTGATGTTGTCCTGGTCCTTGTCGTACCGCGAATTGAGCCACTCGTGGTAGGTGGCCTGTTCCACAAACGTGTTGCCGGTGTAGGTTCCGTTTTCGTCGACTGATTTGGTGATGAGGGTATGGCAACCTGCGCACAAACCCGCGTCGGAAATGTGCTCGCCGTATTTGGGTGTGATGCCCACAAACTCGTGCATGGGCGGCGCGAACACCGTTTCGTATGGACCGTACGCGACACGGATGTAGTTGGTATCAAAATTCAAAGCACCGGAGTGCAGGCTGCCGTTGGGTCCGGGCGCTTGTGCGTGGCAGGCCTGGCAGTTCACGCCGTCGAGGCCGAGCGTATCGGCGTAAAGATCTGCAAGCGTGTAAAACTCGGCGTGGTTTTTCAATTTGGCCTGGTAATGTCCTGTGGGTGCGTGGCACGACGTGCATTTGTCCTGAAGCTCGATGCTGTGCGCCGGGTTCACCAGCATTTCGTGGCGCACTTTGGCGCGCCAGAACGGGTCTTTGGCGCTGTTGGCCATCATGCTGGAGCGCCAATCGTCGTACACGTTCACGTCGGTGCCGTTGCTGGTCACCATGGCCATGCCGTTTGGATCTTTGCCGTGGCAGCCGCTGCACAGTTTGGCGTTGGGGAAAAGGATGCTCGAATCGATGGGCATGAATTCACCGCTGCCGTGTGGGTTGAACGCCAGTTTGGTTCGGTAAAACGCCAGCTCTTCTTCCGAGTGGAAATTGGAAGGTTTGTTGTCCCAGGGAAACCAGGCGAGAAAAGCGATGAGGGCGGGAAGCGCGAGTACGGGGAGGAGCGATTTTTTCATGCAATGAGTCCTTTTTTATTAAGACTGCCAAAGATAGTGGAATCATTTTTTTTCAATAAACTCCCTGAACCCTTTTCGGTAAGTGTCGCTAATCGGCAAAAGTGTTTTTCCAATCTGCACTTTTTCCTTGTGGATGCTGTCGATCCAATCGATGCCGATGATGGTGGAATGGTGGATGCGTACAAACTGATTTGCAGGCAAAATACGCTTCGACAAACAACCGCGAATTCAAACGGATTTTTTAAAACCTTACAATCTTCCCTTTCATTTTCCCTTCCAAATACGACCTGATGATACGCGCCGCGTCGGGATCTTTGTAAGGCGAAGATACACGTTCGCGTAAGTCTTCAACTTGAAAACCTTCTTCTTCGGTTTCCGCATACCCGAACCCCAGGAAATGTCCTTCTTCCACCAACACGAGGGCTTTTTCGCCCTGTGTTCGGCCGAGCTCGTGGTAGAGGAAATTGCCGGTGAGTGTTCGGGAAATCACTTTCATGGCGTCTGCTACCCTGGCGTTGTATTCCTCCGCACTTTCTTCCCCCACACAGGCGCCCCGGCATTGTTTTATGCTGTAATGGAAACAAGCGCGTTCGTGAAAATCGAGGTGGCAAAGGCGGTGGCATAGTTCGTACTGCCGCACGATGCTGGCCAAGTAGCCACGCGCACTTTCCAGTTTGGGCAATTCGATGAGTGTGGTTAGTCCAGGAGATGCTTTTTTGCCGGGTTTGCCAGCTACAAGGCATTGATACCCCAGTTGATCGGTGTAGGTATAAATGCCTGCATTGTACTGGCGCATGCGCAAAGCCCGGTTGATGCGCGGTTGCAGGCGTTTGATCTCGGCGCTTTCGAGCAGCAAGGCCACAAGTTCGCTGCCGGTCACTTCGCAGGAAATATCGGCTGCTCCGGCGCGCATTTTTTCGCCTTTCGGTGTGTGATCGGCGAAGTGTTCGTACAGTCGTTTGCGTATGTTCAGACTTTTCCCCACATAAATAACGTCGCCTTCCTGGTCGTGCAGGTAATACACGCCGCAGGCTTCGGGCAGGGCGTCGAGTTTATCGATGGTGATGCCGGGCGGCAGTTTCGACTCTTTCAACCCTGCACGCATGAGGCTTTTGATGCTGCTTGCGCCGCCTTCCTGTTCAGCAAGGATGTATTCGAAAAGACGCACGGTAGCGAGGGTATCGTCGAGGGCGCGGTGGCTGCGGGCGGCGGCAATGCCGAAATGGTTTTTCAGGTTGCTGAGGCTGTAACTCGGCAACCCGGGAAACACCTTGCGTGCCAGTCTGACAGTGCATAGTTGCTGGCGGGTGTATTGGTAACCAAGCCGGGCAAATTCCTCGCGGATGAAACTAAAATCGAAGGTAACGTTGTGTGCCACGAAGATGGCGTTCTCCGTCATTTCCACAATTTTGCGCGCCACTTCAAAAAACTTTGGTGCGGTGGCCACCATGTCGTCGGAGATGCCGGTGAGTTGCGTGATGTTCCAGGGGATACTACGTTCGGGGTTGATGAGCGTACTGTACGTATCAATCACCTTTTCGCCGTCGTGCAAAACGATGGCGATTTCGGTCACACGTTCAAAACGGGCGGACCCTCCTGTGGTTTCTACGTCGATGATGGCGAATTTAGACAACGGCTGTGTGGTAGCAGGTTTGATTAACAAAGGTTAACTTTGATGAAAAAAGGGTGAAAACGGTCATTTTTACGAAAAAATGCATTTTTTCACATCTTTCACCGCGCTTGTTCTATTCTTGTTTTTGCAAAATTGAGAAAACGTTTTGTTTTTAAAAAAATATTTATCAAATAAATTGTTAAATAATAACGTCGGCAGCCTTTTGGTGGGTTTGTTCTTGATGCTTTTCGCACAAGCCGCTGCCCAGGTTCCCGTCAAGTTCGTGGGCCCTCCCGAACCGGTGGTTGCTCCATTGCGCACCGGCACCGACCAGTTGGAGCATTACCTGCCACTGTTGAAAGATAAAAAAATCGGCCTGGTGGTAAACCATACTTCGCTCATCGGCACGACGCACCTTGTGGACACACTCTACAACCTCAAAAGTTATGTATCCCGCATTTTCGTGCCCGAACACGGTTTCCGAGGCGAGGCAGATGCAGGCGAAAAGATACACGACGGCCTCGACCCGCGAACGGGCACACCCATTGTTTCCCTTTACGGCAAAAAGAAAAAACCGGCGCCTGACGACTTCATGTTTGTCGATGTCATGGTGTTTGACATCCAGGATGTGGGCGCGCGTTTTTACACCTACATCAGCACTTTGTATTATGTTATGGAAGCGTGCGCCGAAAATGGCATTCCTCTCATCATACTCGACAGGCCCAATCCGAACGGCCATTACGTAGACGGTCCGGTGCTCGACATGCGCATCGAGTCGTTTATCGGTGTGGCGCCCATTCCCATTGTACACGGTTGTACCATTGGAGAATTGGCCCGCCTTCTCGCCGGTGAATATTGGTTCAACAAAGCAGAACATCTTGATCTGACGGTTATTCCTTGTGAAAACTACACCCATTACCAGCATTTCGATCTGCCACTGAAACCATCGCCCAATTTACCCAACAACCTTTCCGTCCAACTGTATCCTTCACTTTGCTTGTTTGAAGGCACAACATTCAGTTTGGGACGGGGTACCAACTGGCCTTTTCAGGTGTTTGGGCATCCCGATCTGATGTCCGGCGAATTCCGATTTACACCGCGCCCGAATGCAGCTTCGAAATACCCGCCTCAGGACGGTCGAAGCTGCCGTGGTTTTGATTTGCGGTATTTGTCTGTCGACAGCCTGAGGCACGCCCGCACCCTGAATCTGGAATGGTTGCTCGATGCTTACCGTGATTTTCCCGACAAGGGGAAGTTTTTTTTGAAAAATAATTTTTTTGATCTGCTTGCAGGCACAAGGCAGCTTCGTTTTCAAATTGAGGACGGTTGCAACGAAGCTGAAATCAGGGCAACCTGGGCTTACGATCTTCAACAATACAACCTTTTGCGCAGCAAATACCTTTTGTATCCGGAATGAGCACAACGACGCACCTCGACACCGGTCGCCTTGGCGAAGACATCGCCGCCGAGTACCTTGCAAAAAAGGGCTACCGCATTGCCGTGCGCAATTTCCGCGCCGGAAAAGGTGAAATTGATCTCATTGCCTGGACGGCGGAGGGCGACCAGCTTGTTTTTGTGGAAGTGAAAACACGTTCGGGCGACGGTTACGGTGGGCCCGAAGAAGCCGTCAACAAACGCAAACAACGTGTCATGGTGCGCACCGCCGGTGAATACATGGAATCCATCCATTACGAATGGGAAATACGTTTCGACATCATTGCCGTCATTCTCCAAAATGGTCGTCTTTTAACCATTCGCCATCTTGAAGACGCCTTTTTTCCAAGATGACCCAATGATGATGTAACATTGCACTACATTAGAGCGACTAAAAAAATTACCCGAACATGAAACACTGCTACTGGCTGCTTTTGCTGCTGCTTGGAACCGTTTGCGCCCAGGCGCAAAACATCAATACCACCTTCCGGTCCAAACTTGTGTACCCAGGCCAAACCCTCGCCAACATATGGGGATACGTCGGCGCAGATGGTAGCGAATACGCCTTGCTCGGCGGTTCGCTGGGACTCATCATCGTCAATGTGACCAACCCCGACAACCCGCAAGCCATCACGCAGATCCCCGGGCCCAACAGCCTGTGGAAAGAAATCAAAACCTACGGCAATTACGCCTACGTGGTGTCGGAAGGCGGCCAAGGCATTCAGATTTTCAACCTTTCCGAACTTCCATCCGCCACCGTGCCCAGCAAATTTTACACCGGCGACGGCGCCGTAGCAGGGCAAATGAACCGCATCCACGCCTTGCACATCGACACGGCACAAGGCTATCTTTATGCCTATGGCGGCAATGTTTTTTCCGGCGGCGCCAAAATATTCAACCTCAATCCAGATCCCTGGAACCCTACTTACGCCGGTAAATTCGACCAGCTAGGTTACATCCACGACGGGTATGTGAACAACGACACGTTGTACAGCGGGCACATCTACTTAGGGCAGTTCGCCATCGTAGACATGACCGACAAAAGCAATCCGCAACTACTGGCCACCCAAACCACACCCGGCGCCTTTACCCACAACACCTGGCCTACCAACGACAGTAAAACCATCCTGTCCACCGACGAAGTGAACAACTCCGTTTTGGCGGCTTACGACGTAAGCGACCCTACCGACATCAAGGAACTCGACCGCATACAGAGCAATCCGGGCAGCAACTCCGTGGTGCACAACACGCACATTCAAGGCGATTTTGCCATAACGTCGTGGTACAAAGATGGTTTCACCATTGTAGATGTCAGCCGTCCGCACAACCTCATCCAAACCGGCAACCACGATACTTACGTAGGCACGGGTGGAACCGGCAGCGGCTTCAACGGCTGCTGGGGCGTGTACCCGCATTTCCCATCCGGCAACATCATGGCCACCAACATCAGCGCACCTGGCTCCAACAACAACGGTGAACTGTGGATCGTGACGCCCAACTATGTGAAAGGTTGTTACCTCGAAGGACAAGTGCGCGACGCCGCAACGCTACTTTCCATCACCGGCGCAACCATAGCCGTGCCCGGCATACCACTTTTGGGTGCAAACAGCGGTCCTGACGGCCGTTTTGCATCCGGACAAGTCACGGAAGCCGTGGTGGACGTAAACATAACCAAGTCAGGATACCAGGATGCTCATTTCACCACCTCCCTCGAAAATGGCGTTCTGCGTTACCTGGATGTGTTGATGTTTTCTGGAGGTAGTCTGAACATTACCGGTGTGGTATTGCGCGAAGGCAAATTCGGCCCCAAACCTGTAGCCGACGCCACGGTGTACCTTTACGGCGTTGAGCTGGAATACAGTGCTTTGACCGATGCGTTCGGCAACTTCCTTTTCCCCAATGTGTCGCCCGGCTATTACGACCTTGTGGCTTCCAAAGACCCAACTGGCATGGCCATCATGCACAACCAGATTTTGGTTAAAGACAGCACTTTTACCCTGATTTTACAACCCAACCACAAACGTAACGGAAGCCCCGGCACCTCCGTTGCTCCCAATCCCTTCTCTTCCGAAACCGTGCTTACTGTAGATTTGCCGGAGGCAGGTTATGCAGCGCGTATAACCGATATTTTGGGTCGAGAAGTGATGCGTTTTGAAGTTCCGGAAAAAAACAGCCGTGTTGTTCTTGGAAGCGAATTGCAACCAGGCATGTACTGGCTTTTCCTCGAAAAAAACGGCGCTTCCGAACCACCCACATCGATCATCAAGCATTAAAAACGCATGAACATAGGATTGCTTGGCTACGGTAAAATGGGCCGCGCCATCGAAGAAGTTGCCGCAGGCAGCGAGGTGCATTTCGTGTGGCGCATTGGCCGCGACAACCGCCATGAGCTCACCCCGGAATTGTTGAAACAAGCCGACGTGGTTATCGAATTCAGCAGGCCCGAAGCCGCTTTGCAAAACGTAAAAATGTGCCTCGAAGCTGGAATTCCGGTGGTAAGTGGCACCACTGGCTGGCTGGAACAACTTCCCGAAGCGCAAGCCATTTGTTTGGAAAAACAGGGCGCCTTGCTTTGGGCATCCAATTTCAGCGTGGGTGTAAACCTTTTTTTTGCCCTCAATCGCTACCTCGCCGAACTCATGAACGGCAGGCCCGAATACGACATCCGTGTTCAGGAAATACACCACATACATAAGCTCGACGCACCAAGCGGCACCGCCCTCACGCTCACCCTTGACGCCATCAAAACGCTCGACCGCAAAATGGACTGGAAACTCGTCCCTGATCCAAACGGTCCAGCCGATATTCCTGTGGAAGCCATACGCGAAGGCGAAGTGCCTGGCACCCACGTCATCACCTATGAAAGTTCGGTGGACAGCATACGCATCGAACACAAAGCCCACTCGCGCAAAGGTTTTGCCGAGGGCGCACTTTTGGCTGCACAATGGATTTATGGAAAAAAAGGGGTGTTTGACATGATGGATGTGCTGGGGATCAAGTGATTTCTTGAGGATATAAAATGACTACACAGAAAAAGGGTTTCGCGCAGATTTTCTGTGTAATCCATTTTAAATCTGCAGCATCGGACTTTTTTTTACCTTCGCCGCTATGGCAACGATCGTAAAACTCAGTCAGGCCGACATCTTGCAACAAGACAACTCCGTTGTGCTTCAGAACATCAGTTTAAGCATCGGCGACGGGGAATTTACCTACCTGATCGGCAAAACAGGGAGCGGCAAAAGCAGTCTTCTCAAAACCCTATATGCTGCCCTGCCCTTGCAAAAAGGGCACGGCGAAGTTGCTGGCATAGACCTGCGCACCGTGACCCGCAAAAATGTGCACCAGTTGCGCCGCAAATTGGGCATTGTGTTCCAAGATTTCAACTTGCTTACCGATCGTACCGTGGAGGGCAACCTCGAATTTACGTTGCGTGCTACAGGCTGGACCGACAAGGACGACATCAACAAACGCATTGAGGAGGTGCTCAATGACGTAAGTTTGTTGAACAAACGCAATTCCATGCCTTACGAACTTTCGGGCGGCGAACAGCAACGCATTGTCATATCGCGGGCCTTGCTCAACAAACCCGTTTTGCTCATTGCCGACGAGCCCACAGGCAACCTTGATCCCGAAACCAGCGACGATGTGCTCATGCTCCTGCGCAACCTGGCCAAACAAAACAACACAGCTGTACTTTGCGCCACGCACGATTACCGCATTTTGCAAAATTTCCCGGCCCGCATCGTGCGTGTCAACCAGGGAAAACTGATAGATGAAGAAGGCGTGGCAACGGTTTGAAATTTCCGTCGTACTTTTGCGCGCCAAGTAACACAAACCTACACCATCCATGAACTTACACGAATACCAGGGTAAAGAACTGCTCAAATCTTACGGCGTTAAAATCCAGGAGGGCATCGTTGCCTACAATGCCGAAGAAGCCGTAGCAGCGGCCAAAGAAATCAAAGAAAAATACAACTCTGGCTGGTGTGTGGTGAAAGCCCAAGTACATGCCGGCGGACGTGGTAAAGGTGGTGGTGTAAAACTCGCCAAAAGCCCCGAACAAGCCGGTGAAATCACCCAGGCCATGATCGGTATGCATCTTGTAACACCTCAGACTTCGGCCGAAGGCAAACTCGTGCGCAAAGTACTTGTGACTCAGGATGTGTTTTACCCCGGCGCCAGCGAACCCAGCGAATACTACATCTCGGTGCTTACCGACCGTGGCCGCGGCGGAAACGTAATCGTTTATTCGCCAGACGGCGGCATGGACATCGAAAAAGTGGCCGAAGAAACGCCCGAACGTGTACACAGCGAGTTCGTTGATCCGCTGCTCGGATTGCGCCCCTTCCAAGCTCAAAAAATAGCCTTCAACTTCGGTTTAAGTGGCCAGGCATACAAGGAAATGGTCGATTTTGTGCAAAATCTTTACGCTGCATTTGTCGGCTCCGACGCTGTTATGTTCGAAATCAACCCTTGCCTCAAAACCAGCGACGACCAAATCATCGCCGTTGATGCTAAAGTAACCCTCGACGAAAATGCGCTTTTCCGCCACAAAGATCTGGCAGCCCTGCGCGATACAGACGAAGAAGATCCGGCCGATGTGGAAGCCCAAACCTACGACCTAAACTACGTCAAACTCGACGGCAACGTAGGTTGTATGGTGAACGGCGCGGGTCTGGCCATGGCTACCATGGATCTCATCCAACTTTCGGGTGGCCAACCTGCCAACTTCCTCGATGTGGGAGGTACGGCAGACGCCGAACGGGTGGAAAACGCCATGCGTTTCATCCTGAAAGATCCCAGCGTAAAAGCCATCCTCATCAACATCTTCGGCGGCATCGTACGTTGCGACCGCGTAGCCCAGGGTGTGGTAGATGCTTACAAAAAAATAGGCAACATCCCTGTGCCGGTGATCGTACGCCTTCAGGGCACGAATGCCGACATCGCCAAAAAGATCATCGACGATTCGGGGCTGGAAGTGATGGGCGCTGTGGAATTCCAGGAAGCTGCGGATTTGGTGCAGAAGGTGCTGGCGAAGTAAGTTTCAGGATTATGGTAGAAGAGCCACCCTGTGTTGATTCGCAGGGTGGCTCTTTTCATTTTCGTCTGGCTGCGCATTTCACCACAGAGTTGCACGGAGTTACAGAGGAAAAGCACAGCGTTGCTCTCACGTGAGGGCAACGCTGTGGTGAAATACGTACCCAAACCTTATCTCCCAAGTATAGACTTCGAGGTATCCCTTTTCATGTAAAAACTGTCCTTTTGCACCAGCAGTGAATCTGCGGCACGGACGACGGATTCCATACGCAGGATGTTTGCAGACAAAGCCTCCAGGTTCTTTTCAAAACGCTCCTGCTCGATGCCGTGCATTTCAAAAATCTGATTGAAATACACTTTCATCAGGCTGTCTTTTTCATAGCCTGCCAGCCCGTTGGTAGCAGCGTCGGCGATGTTCAGGTCGGACATGATTTGCGAAAGCTTCTCGTCTGGAATGTCGGTTTGAACCGACGGTTCGGAAGGTGTGCATTGCAACAAGAGCACGAACAAAGGCAAAAAAAGACCGGTTTTTCTCATAAAACCTCTTTGGGGAAATATTTGGCTGTCACGCGGGCATTGCCTTCGTAGAACGAGCGCCACGACTCCGCGGGCGACTCGATGCGCACGACGCCACAGGTGGGAATGTTTTCAATAAAATCATCGGTAAATCGGTTGGCTACTTCGGTAAAAGTGGGATTGTGGCCAAACAAAAACACGGTTTCTGCCAATTCGGGCAGCTCACTGATGAGGCGCAGGATTTCTTGCGGATAAGCCTCGTAAATATCCTGGTTGCGCACCACTTCATCGTCGGCGATGCCGAGTGCGTCGGCAAAAAACTGGGCCGTAGTAATGGCCCGTCGTGCCGGACTGCTCACCAAAAGATCGGGTTTGATGTCCATTTTGGCAATTAAAGTGGCCATAAGTGGCGCATCGCGCTGGCCACGATCGTTGAGGGGACGGTTGAAATCGCGCAGGCCGGGATTATCCCAGCTCGACTTGGCATGACGTATCAGGTAAAGCGTTCGCATACAATGTTGTTGCTGCTCTCGGCAGGTGGTCAAAGATACGCTACCTTTTCTTTTTGACCTCAAAACTTGACAAACCAAACCAATACTCAACCAAAATCCTGTTAAAATCAGGAAATCCTATCCTGAAAATCCCTTAATCCTACAAATCCTGATTAGCTTTGTGGTTTTTCCAAATGCAAAAGTAGCATGCTGAAACGCGCGCTGAAAGATTTTGAGTTTTTCATAAGTCCAACCACCTGGAACACCGCACAGGACCTGGTGCAGGCGGGGCATGTGAAAAACCTGCGTGAAGTAGAAAAAAACTTCTGGGTGTCCCTGGTGGAAGATCCAGAGCAGGGCGGTCCTTATGAAGTGGAGGTGATGATCACGCCGCAAAAGATCAAGGCGTTCACCTGTGAATGTTGGAGTGAAGGCCGACGGCTTATGTGTCCACACATTGCTGCTGTACTGTTGCGCGTACGCCAGTACATCAACCAGCGCACCGAGGAACGGCAGCTCAAGCAGGCCGAAAACACCACCGAAAAAGGTTCTGCAAAACTAAACATACCTACCCTGCTGGCCCAAGTGCCCCCTGAAGCGCTGACTGAATTTGTGCGGGATTACGCCCGGCGCGACCGCGATTTTTCTTTGGCCATCAAAACCTGGTTTGCCTCTTCGCTCAGCGATGCCGACAACCCTTGGCTGCTGTTGCTCGACACTGTGACGCCCAAGTCGGGCAAACTGCGCGAGCCCGAATACCGCCGTTTGCGCAAAACCCTGCTTGACCTGGAATCGCAGCTTGAAAAAGCCCTGGAACAAGGCCATTACCGCCGCGTTTTCCAGTTGGCTTCTGCAAAAATGTACAAGCTGCGCAACCTGGTGCTTCAGGCGGAAGAACCCCGACGTGGCCAACTGCTGTACCACTACCAACTGGCCTCCAAAAGTTTGTTGGAATTGTCCGGAAGGGATCTTTCTCCAGAGCTGCACGACGAGATCTGGACCTTCGTTACCGACCATGCAAAAAATGGCATGGTGCCTGTGGAGTCGTCGCGCAATGTGCTTAAAATCATCACCGCGCGCACGGGTGAAGCTGCGAAATTCGACCGTGTAAATGCCTGGTTCGATGAAACGCCCCACCCTGTCCCAACTTTTGTGCTCAATCTTTACCTGTACACCCTTGCCCTTCGCAGCAGTCCAGAGGCTGTAAAACGGGTGCTCAACGAATGCGCCGCGCAACCTGCAGTGGTGAAAGATGCCATTGCGCAGTTGTATTACCTGCATGCCTGGGATGCCGCCAAACATTGTGGAAACGCATTTTTGGAACAGGGTCTTTTCAACGCCGGTCAAACCCGGGAAATAGAAGACTTGATGTTGATGATCGCTGAAAATCAGCAGGATACACCGTTGTTGATGAAACTTTTGGGCAGGCGTTATTTACAGTCCGGACAACCGGAGATGTTGGAAAAAATGAAAAATGCGGCGGGTGAAAAGTGGCAAGAGGAAAAAATACGCCTTTTGGAAGGCATGAAATCCAAGGGCGACCTGCGTGCTGTAGCCAGCTTGCTGGCTGCCGAAAACGACACCTTGCTGCTTGCTGCAATGCTTCAGGAGCACCCCGACCTCGTTTTGCTTCAACAATTTGCCGCTGTGTTGTTGCCGGTACACACCAAGTTAATACAGGAGCAGTACGTGCATTTTTTGAGCGATTACCTGAACGAGCACTTCGGTCCGCAAGCAGCCACCTGGGTACACGATCAATTGCAACCGCTGATAAAACAAGGGCATACTCCCTTGGTAAAAACCATTGTGGGCATATTGGTCAAACAGTTTCCCGACCGCAATACCTTGTCGGAAACCCTATCCGAGCTGTTTCAATTCAACAAACGCTTCTCTGTCACTTCCATGTTTGGCAACCTATGAAAATAGAGCTTTGGGCCATCGGCAAAACCTCCGAGCGTTACCTCGACGAGGGTATGGCCATTTTTGAAAAAAGGCTGAAAAACTACGTGCCTGTTCAGTGGCAAATCATCCCGGACATCAAAGTAAAAACCTCCGATGCGCGGATTGTAAAAAAGGAAGAAGGCGAAAAAGTGCTAGCCAAATTGCAAAGCGACGATTACCTCGTGTTGTTGGACGAAAATGGTAGGGAATATACTTCCGTAGAATTGGCGCAGTGGATGGAAAAACGCATGAACCAGTCCCCACGTCGCCTCATTTTCCTCATCGGTGGCGCATTTGGGTTCAGTGAGGCTGTGAATGAAAGGGCTCAGGAAAAAATTTCACTTTCCCGTCTTACTTTTTCCCACCAGATGGTGCGGTTGTTTTTGATGGAACAACTGTACCGGGCGATGACGATTTTGAAAAACGAGCCTTACCATAATGCATGATGTAGCTCAACGTTTACCAAACCTGAAAAGGTTTGGTAAACGTAACCTAATGTTATCAGACAGCCTTAGCGCCTATACTTTCTTCCCTATTTTAAAGCTTCATTGCACTTTATTTTGAAACGTCAATAAGTCCGCACTCCATGCCATTTTTTTTTCTGCCAACCGTTGTATCTTTATCAAAACATCAAATTTTGAAAAACAACGATTATGCAAAAACGATTCATCTTACTCATCGACTTTTCGGAATATTCGGCCAACCTGTTGAAATATGCTTACTCCTGGAGCAAGGAAGTGAATGCAGAAATTCTGTTGATACACCAAACTAGTACGCTTGTTTCTCCACGATTGAGCGAGGACATTAGGAATGACACCATTCAACAAAACATTTCCGAAGCTGTTGATCAGTTGAATGAATACAGTCGCTCTATTTTGCACGATGCCACCAACATCAAATGCCAAGTCACCTATTACCATTTGAATCTGTATCTTAAAGAATTATTGTCTGAACCGTATGATAACCTGGTTTTTGTCGGCCTCAAAGGAACCGGTTTGTTGAAACAAATCTTTATAGGCAGCATAGCCGTTGAGATTATTGAAAACATTGACAATGTTATCGTTGCCATTCCTAAGGAAGTTACCCGGTTTTCCCCCAAAAAACTATACGTACCGGTGACCGACAAATACCCTCTAAACATTTCCGCATTTCACAAATTCCTGGGTTGCCTGGGTGACGGTATTGAATACATCAATTTTTTCTCCCTTTCAAAACCCGACGAGGACAACGAGGACAATGAAAAACAACTCCTTGAATTGTCCAATTTTTTTAAAAACGAATACAACACCGACCATACTGTTTACGAAGGGAAAAATACTTTTGAAAACATCAAAAAGGTGATCAACAACAAAACCGAGGAAATACTGGTCGTACAAAAAGGATCACGGCTGTTGACCGACCAGTTGTTCCGCAAGTTCCTCATCAACGATTTGGTGTACGAAGGCCAAACGCCGCTCGTTGTTTTGCCGTAATGAATTCACTACATTCGCCCCATGATCACATACCTTATCATCGCCGTTACCGTCGGCGTATCGCTGCTCGCCTTCAACAACGGCGAAATCATGTACCGTTTCCGCCATTGGCCTTATGCCGAAGAACGGGAAAAGGAGTACTACCGCTGGATCACGGCGGGTTTCCTGCACGCCGATTACGTGCACCTGTTTTTCAACATGTTCACCCTGTATTTCTTCGGATCGCTGGTGGAAAAGTGGTTCGCCGAGCTCTTTCCCGGCGTGGGCGACCTGTTGTACCTCGTATTTTACCTCATCGCCATCGCAGCGGCTTCGGCGGCTACGTTTTTCAAACACAAGGACCACCCGGGTTTTGCCAGCATCGGTGCTTCGGGGGCTGTGGCGGCTGTATTGTTTGCCTCCATATTGCTTAATCCCACCATTGGTATTGGGTTCATGTTTATTCCAATACCCATTCCAGGCTTCCTGTTTGGGTTGCTTTACCTCTATTACAGTTCCTATTCGGCGAAAAAGGGCGGAGACAACATCGACCACGCAGCGCACTTTTACGGGGCCGTGTTCGGCTTTTTGTTCCCGCTGGTTCTGAAACCGGCGCTTTTCCTGAGTTTCATTTACCAGTTGAAGGTGTATTTTGGTTCCCTGTTGGGATGACAACGAGGATTCCCTGCGGGATAACAATCCCCGATGTCACGCCGCAGAGAACCAAATGTCCGCACCATTACATATCTGTCCAACATGCCCCACTTTACCTTCACGGGTTGTCTAATTAGCGTTACTTTTGCAACCAAACACGTCTGAAAGGTGTTTTAATACTGAATATTCTCAAACAACATAAATTTAAGCAATATGGCACGCGAATTCACGGATGCTAGCTTCCAAACAGAAGTTCTGGAAAGTGATAAAGTTACCCTCATCGACCTGTGGGCCGAATGGTGCGGTCCCTGCCGCCAAATGACGCCTGTGATCGACGAGCTTTACAAAGAATACGAAGGTCGCGCCGTTATCGGCAAACTCAATGTTGACGACAACCCGGAAGTACCCACGAACTACAACGTTCGCGGCATCCCAACGTTCCTGGTGTTTAAAGGCGGCGAATTGAAAGAAAAAATCGTCGGCGTACAGTCGAAACAAGCCCTCCAGGCTAAAATCGATGCACTGCTGTCGTAAGATTTTGTAGTTTTTTTGAAAAACGCCACCCATGTTTTGCTTGGGTGGCGTTTTTTTATGAGATGTCACCTCACATACCCAAATTCAAGTACGCTTTCCCAAGAAACCCGGCCACATCCCCGGCAACCAGCGCTTCCTGGCCCATCTCACGTGCTGCGAGATCACCTGCCAACCCATGCAGATACACCCCCAGCAAAGCAGCCTCAGCAGGCGTGTATCCTTGTGCCAACAACGCGGTGAGCACCCCGGTGAGCACATCGCCTGTGCCACCTGTAGCCATGCCCGGATTGCCTGTTGAGTTGTAAAAACACCTTCCATCCGGTAAAGCCACACAGGTATTGGCGCCTTTCAAAACAAGTACCACCTTGCGCTCTGCGGCCATGCGGCGTTGAAGTTCGTTGCGTTCAAAACCGTTTTTGCATTTTCCAAACAGCCGCTCAAACTCACCCACGTGCGGGGTAAGGATGCTTCCCGGACGAATGAAGTGCCACCACGCCGAATTCATGGCAAGCAAATTCAAAGCGTCTGCATCAAGCACAACCGGCATGCTGCACTGTGTGAGTGTTTTGCCCATGGCATTGGCGGTTTCGGGCGATTGGCCGATACCCGGACCGATGCCCACCGCATCGTACCGCGCCAGTTCTGGTGGCACCTCGGCCCAAAATTGCGCGCGACTGCCAGAACTGTACATGGCTTCGGGCAC
>Ga0105046_10006638_pt1 | contig 18304 bp, 12 predicted proteins | sample MAT03_FD_78385 | JGI IMG/M metagenome (GOLD analysis project Ga0105046, IMG submission 78385) | Freshwater microbial communities from Lake Fryxell liftoff mats and glacier meltwater in Antarctica - MAT-03 (megahit assembly) | ecosystem: Environmental > Aquatic > Freshwater > Ice > Liftoff...
ACGAAGGCGGATGTCACCTGGCTCGCGACTTTTCATTCGAACAACCCTGTGATCGCCGAGGTGGATGAAAGCGGCGGCGTGAAGACCGGTTCCTCGATCGGGCTGGCCGCGGTGATGGCGCGCTATGCGGGGAACATCGCCATCTTTCAGGCGACCCTGCCGCGTCCGGGTCCGCAGGTCGCGGGCGCCGAGGAGAAGAGCTTCAACGCGATCGACGATCTCGTGCAGGCAAATCTGCGCCGCATGAATCTCCGCGCATCCGGTCTTGCCGACGACGCGGAGTTTCTGCGGCGCGTGTATCTCGACGTGGCGGGGCGCCTGCCATCCGCGGATGAAGCGCGCGAGTTCCTCGGCAGCACGAGCGATGGCAAGCGTGAGCGATTGGTCGAGACACTGCTCGACCTCCCGGAGTATGCGGATTTCTGGGCACAGAAATGGTCGGACTTGCTCCGCGTGGACCGGCTCGCCCTCGGTGCGCCAAATGCCTTCGCCTACTACTCGTGGATTCACGAGGCGGTGGCGCAGAACAGGCCGCTGGACATTTTCGCGCGCGACCTGCTCCTCGCCGAAGGGCCGCTGACCGAGCAGCCGGCGGGCTATTTTTTGAAAGCCTCGAAGAAGTCCGGCGAACTCGCGGCCACGGTGTCGCAGGTGTTCCTCGGCATCCGCATCACGTGTGCGGAGTGTCATCAGCATCCGTATGACCGCTGGACGCAGGGCGACTACCACGGCATGCGGGCGTTCTTCGAGCAGGTGAAATACAAGAAGCTCGGCGGAACGACTGCCGAGGATGTTGTCGAGGCACTGGTCGTCGAGGGGAGTCCCGAGGTGAAGCATCCGCGCACGAAACAGGTGATCCACGCGCATGCGCTCGGCACCGCGATGCCGGAGAAGGCGCCCGAGGGCGACCGCCGCGTGGCGCTCGCCGCGTGGCTCACGGCGTCGGACAATCCGTGGTTCGCCCGCAATCTCGCGAATCGCTTCTGGGCGCATTTTTTCGGCCGCGGCCTCGTGGAACCGGTGGACGACGTGCGCGCGACGAATCCGCCGAGCAATCCCGAGTTGCTCGATGCGCTGGCGAGAAAGTTCGTCGAGTCGCGCTTCGATGCGAAGGAGATGATTCGTTTCATCACCGCGTCACGCGCGTATCAGGTCGCATCGAAGCCGAACCAAACGAACGAGGCCGATGCGCAGAATTTCTCCCGCGCGCTGTTTCGCCGGATGCCGGCGGAGACGCTGCTCGATGCGGTGTGCGGCGTCACCGGCGTGTCGGAAAAGTTCACCGGCGTGCCGGAGGGAACACGCGCGGTGCAGCTCTGGGACAGCCAGCAGCAGCATTATTTCCTGAAGCTCTTCGGGCGTCCGCAACGCATCACGCCGTGCGAGTGCGAGCGCGCGACCGGAGCCAGCATCGCGCAGGCGCTGCACCTCATGAATGCGCCGGGCATCCAGGCCAAGCTCACGCACCGCGGCGGCAGCATCGAGCGCTGGGCCGCGATGCAAGATGACGCTCGGATGATCGAGGACGTGTATCTCACGTGCCTCGCCCGCATTCCCGACAGCGCGGAAAAAAACACCGCGCGCGAGTATCTCACATCGCATCCCACGAAGCGCAGGCAGGCCGTCGAGGACCTCGTCTGGTCGCTGCTGAACAGCCTCGAATTTGTCTTCAACCACTGAACCCCATGAGCACCACATCACGAACCTTCTGCGACGGCATCACCCGCCGCAATCTGCTGCGCGTCGGCGCGGCGGGCGCGCTCGGCATGAACTTCGGCCTGCAACAACTGCTGCAGATGAAAGCGCTCGCGAACCCGGTGAAGAGCGACACGAATTTCATCTTCGTCTTTCTGAAAGGCGGCCTCAGCACGATCGACACGTTCGACATGAAGCCCGAAGCGCCCGACACCGTGCGCGGCCCGTTTCAGGAAATGCGGACGACAGTGCCCGGCATCCGCATCTGCGAGCACCTGCCGGATATCGCGGGCGTGATGGACAAGTTTTCGCTCATCCGCAGCTTCACTCACAGCAACGCCGGCCACGGTCCCGCCGACCACTACATGCTCACCGGCTATCATCCGACCGCCGCGTTCAACGGCGGGCTGAAGCCGAACAACCAGCACCCGTCCATGGGCTCCGTCATCGCGCACAAGCTCGGCCCGCGCGGCAGCGTGCCGCCGTATGTCTGCCTGCCGACGATGCACAACAGCGCCAGCTCCGCCTACCTCGGGCCGAATGCGGTGCCGTTCGTGATCGAGGCCGATCCGAATTCGCCGGGCTTCGAGGTGCCGGATCTCCTGCCACCGCTGGAAGTCGATGCGCAGCGCATCACGGACCGCCGCGGCCTGCTGGCGAAGGTGGATCGCTTTCAGCGCAGCATTGAGCAGAAGGCGAACGCGGGCGCAGGGGAACTCGGCGTCTTCGCCGAGCGCGCGACATCGCTGATGACTTCGCCTGAGGCGAAGCGTGCATTCGACATCCACGCCGAGCCCGAGAAACTGCGCGACGCCTACGGCCGCACGACTCTGGGCCAGAGCTGCATCATGGCGCGCCGTCTCATCGAGGCCGGCGTGCGCTGCGTGACCATCGAACACAGCAACTGGGACACGCACTTCCATCAGTTCCCCTCGCTCAAGGACGATCTGCTGCCGAAGCTGAACGCCGCGATGGCCACGCTGTTCCGCGATCTCAGCGACCGGGGAATGCTCGGCAAGACGGTGGTCCTCGTCACCGGCGAGTTCGGCCGCACGCCGAAGATCAACAAGGAATCCGGACGCGACCACTGGAGCCGCTGCTTCACCGTCGCGCTCGGCGGCGGCGGGATTCAGGGAGGCCGCGTCATCGGCAAGAGTGACGCGATCGCATCGGACCCCGCGGAAGATCCGCACGGGCCGGAGGACTTGTGCGCGACGGTCTACCAACTCATGGGCATCAATCCCCACGACGAGATGCGCACGCCGGAAGGCCGGCCGGTGATGCTCACGAATTCAGGCCGCGTGATCAAGGAGCTGCTGTGAGGGGGAAGGGCGAATGACGAATGACGAATGACGAATGACGAAATGGGTATGACAGCCATCACAGCATCGACAGCACGCGAAAGTCGGAAATCCATCCGCCGTTCGTCATCCGTCATTCGTCATCCGTCATTCGTCATCCGTCATCCGTCATTCGTCATCCGTCATTCGTCATTCGTCATTCGTCATCTCTTGGCCGCGCTGCTGCTCACCAGCGTCTCCATCGCCGAGCCGCCTTCCACGGCATTCATCTTCCCCGCCGGCGCACAGCGCGGCATAGGGACCGATTTCCGCGTCGGCGGATACTATTTCCACGGCGGCGCGCAATTCACGATGGAAGGCGGGGGCATCACGGCACCGGCCGAGATCCGGGAAGTGCCGACGATCTGGTTCGCGGGGCCGATGCTCATCGAGCCCGCGTCACAGAAAGGCGAGGACTACCCGAAGGATCATCTTGGCAGATTGAACGTCGCCAGCGACGCACCGCCCGGCACGCGCATGTGGTGGTGCCGCACTTCGCAGGGCAGCACGCCTTCGATGAGATTCGTCGTCGGTGAACTGCCTGAGATCACCGAGCGCGAAATGGATGGCGCGCCGATCGCACAGGACGTCACGCTGCCGGTCACGATCAACGGCCGCATCTTCCCACGCGAGGATGTTGACCTGTGGCGCTTTCACGCGGGCACGGGCGAAGAGATCCGCTGCGAAGTCGTGTCGAGAAGCCTCGGCTACCCGCTGAAGGCGGTGCTCACGCTCACAACCGCGACCGGCAAACCGATCAGCGGCATTCAAAAGCACACCAGCCGCGCAGGTGATCCCGGTCTCTCATTCACCGCTCCCGTCGATGGCGACTACCAGATCGCGATCCACGATATCGCATACGGTGGTGCGCCGAATCACGTGTATCGGCTCACCTTGCAGCGCGGGCTTGCGCCAGCGGCAGCGCTCCAGCCCCTCGCGTCGAATGTGCTCACTTTGCCCGCCAGCGTGAACGGCTGCATCGCGAAGCCCGGTGAAACGGACGGATGGCTGGTGGATCTCGCGGATGCCCAGTCCGTCTTGCTCGACATCGAGACAGACAAGGAACACGGGCGGCTGGACTCCGTGCTCTCGATTTTCAGCGCGGACGGTGTGTCGCTCGGGATGAACGACGATCGCGCTGACGGCCAGAGCGACTCCCGCCTCCACTTCACCGCCGCGAAGGCGGGCCGCCACATGGTGAAGGTAACCGACCGTTTCGCGACGCGCGGCGGCGATGACTTCGGGTATCGGCTTCGTGCCACAAACAGCGCTGCGGCGGATTTTGAACTCACGCTCGCGAGCGACGCGGTGAATGTGGTTCGCCAGACCGATGGCGACACCGCCGCTGATCCGAAAGCGAAACCGAAGCCCGCCAAGGGCACCGGTCTCAAGGTGGATGTCACCGCATTCGGTGCCATAAAGTCTGACATCACAATCGAAGTCGCCGGTCTGCCAGCAGGAGTCGCTGCCGAGAAGACGGTGATCAACTCGAAGCAAAAGTCCGCCGAGATTTTCTTCACCGCGCCACCGCAGACTCCGCTGCAGCTCGCTCGCATCACCGTGCGCGGCACCGTCGAGATCAATGGCGCGCAGGTGATACGGGATGCAAACGTCGCAGGCAGCGGGCGACGCGATGTCCGTCTCGCGATCGTCCCAGCGGTGCCGTTCAAGCACGTAGGTGAGTATTGGGTGACAAACGACCAGCCCGCGGGCGCGACGATGACGAAACACTTTAGACTGGAACGCGGCGGCTTCACTGGCCCGATCACCGTACAGCTCGCCGACCGTCAGGGTCGCTGCCTGCAAAATGTCACCGCAGCGCCGCTCGTCCTGTCGCCGGATGCGACGGAGTTTGACTACACCGTGCTGTATCCGCCCGAAGTGGAACTCGGCCACACCAGCCGCATCCAGTTGATGCTCGTCGCCGGGATGACCGACTTCGACGGCAGCCGACACACGATCAGCCACACGACTTTTGGGCAGGATGATCAGATGATCTCCGTAACATCGGATGGCCTGCTGCGGATCGTGCCGAGCGAGGGAACATTCACCTTCACGCCCGACGGCCACGCCGCGGTGCCCTTCACGATCAAGCGCCACCCGAAACTCGCGAACCGTCCGCTCCGCATCGAACTCGAACTCCCCGCACACATCCGCGACGTATCCGCGCAACCCGTCGAACTCGCGCCCGACGCCGCGGGCGGCGAGATCCGCCTCGACTTCGGAAAAGCTCCCGGCCCTTTCAACATGCCCGTCACCCTGCTCGCGCGCACCACGGACAAAGCCTCCGAGCCCCACATCGCCGCGGCGAGAATCAAGCTTCTCCCGGCGCTCGACGCGGCCTCGCGGTGACGCGCCCGGCGCGGCGATTGCGCGCAAGGAGGGGCGCTTTGATAGCGCCGTCTGGCAGCGGTCGCTCCGCGCCGCTGCCAGCGAAGACCGTGACAATGCAAAAGGCTCCTCGGACTCCGCAGATCCCCGGCGCTGCCCACGCCTCTGGCTCAATGCGGCGCGGAGCGACCGCATCGAGAGGGCGCTTTCAAAGCGCCCCTCCTTGTTCTCGCCGCCACGCATTCTTGGACAGGGAATGAATCACACCCAGTTCTACGACCGCCTTGTGAACAGGGTTGTCTCCCAACCATCCGTATGCCGCTCCCTTTTTCCATTCGCGGACTCATCGTCTGCGTGTCGCTTTTCCCGCTCTGTCTGCACGCCGCGGATCCAGCCGCGTTCCTCGACCAGCACTGCGCAAAGTGCCACGACGCGGAAACGAAGAAGGGCGGCCTCGACCTCGCCGCGCTGAAGCCGGACTACGCGGATCCCGACACTTTTGCCAAGTGGGTGAAGGTCCACGACCGCATCCAGTCGGGCGAGATGCCGCCGAAGAAGGAGAAGAAGCGCCCGGCGGCGGATGAGATCAAGGCGACGACCGGCACGCTCGCGACATCCCTCATCCAGGCAGAACGCGCCCGGCTCGACCTGGCGAATCGCACCGGCATCCGCCGCCTCACTCGCGCGGAGTATGAGAACACCGTGCGCGATCTTTTTGATCTGCACGGCATCGGCCTGCAGATGATGCTGCCCGCCGACGGCAGCGCGCATGGCTTCGACACGAACGCCGACGCGCTCGACATCTCGCACGTCAATCTCTCGAAGTACATCGAGGCTGCGGACAAGACGCTCGACATGGCCATCGCCATACAGCCCGAGGCCCCGCCGGTCGAGTCCGTGCGGCTCTCGCTCGCGCGCAACTACGGTCCCGACCTCATGCTCATGAGCGGCGATGCGATGCTGCTGCGGGACAAGAAGATCGATCCCGAGTTTCCGCCAGCGGGCGAATTTGCGCACATCAACATGGGCGCGCACGAGAGCATCGGATCGTTCGATCGCATGAGCAGCGTCGGCGTCTTCCGGCACGAGGACGAGTCGTTCAGCCCATACTTCCAGAAGTTCGTCGCCATTCATCCCGGCATGTATCGGATGAAGGCTTCGTTCTGGAGCATGTGGTGGGACAGGGGAAAAATCCTGCCTGCGCGCGGCGTCGAGGCGGCGCGGCTGTCCGTCGTGCAGTTCAATGAAAATGGACGCGGCGGCCAGCATCCGAGCTACGTGCTCGGCTACTTCGATGCGCCGTCGCTGGAATCCGCCGTGCATGAACAGACGGTGTGGCTGAATCCGAAGGAGGCGTTCGGCTTCAACACCGCTTCGCTCGCGCATGTGGTGCTTTATCGCGTCGGCACATGGGGGCAGCTCGATCGCACGATGGGCTACACCGGACCGTGCATCGTCAGCGACTGGCTCGATGTCGAAGGGCCGATCAATGACGTGTGGCCGCCGCGCAGCCATCGGCTGCTATTCGGCGATCGCCCGCTCACGGAGTTTGTGCCGAAGGATCACAAGGACATCCGCCCGCCAACGCGCAGGCCGCTGAAGCAGGAAATCATCGGCGCGAGCAATCGCCCGGCGCCGATGAAGGAAACATGGACCGTGCAGAGCGACGACCCGATCGCAGACGCGGGTCGCCTGCTCGCCGGTTTCTTGCCGAAGGCATTCCGCCGTCCGGTGGATGCCGAGGTGCGGAAAGGCTATGTCGCGCGCGTCGCCGAGCGGCTGAATGCGGGCGATTGCTTCGAGACTGCGATGCGTTCGGCATACCGCACCGCACTGTGCTCGCCGGACTTTCTGTTTCATGTCGAGGAAAGTGACGCCGAGACTCCCGTCCCCGGTCGCGAGGCACGGGTGGCGGACAAGAGCGTCCGCCTCACTTCATACTCACTCGCCTCGCGTCTGTCGTTTTGGCTGTGGAATTCGCAGCCCGACGACGCTCTCACCGGGCTCGCCGCAAGCGGCAAACTGCGCGATGCAAAGGTGCTCGCCGCGCAGGTCGAGCGGATGCTCAAGGACGCGAAGGCGCAGCGGTTCATTGATGATTTCCTCGGCCAGTGGCTGAAGCTCCGCAGCATCGCCGCGAACGATCCGGACAAGAAACTCTAACCCGAGTTCAACCCCTACATGCAGGACTCGATGGTCGCCGAGACACGCGCGTATTTCCGCGAACTCATCGAGAAGAACTATGACGCGAGCCATCTCGTTAAATCCGACTTCGCGATGCTGAATGAAAAGCTCGCCGTGCTCTATGGCATCCCCGGCGTGAGCGGCCCGAAGATCCGCTGGGTGAAATTGCCGGAGGGCTGCGAGCGCGGCGGCTTCCTCACTCAGGCCGCGGTTTTGAAAGTCACGGCGAATGGCACGACCACGTCGCCGGTGCCGCGCGGAGCGTTTGTGCTGGCGCGTCTGCTCGGCCAGCCGCCCGAGCCGCCGCCGGCAAATGTCCCCGCCGTCGAGCCCGACGTGCAGGGCTCGACCACGATCCGCGAGATGCTCGACAAGCACCGCGCGGATGTGTCGTGCGCGTCATGCCATGCGAAAATTGATCCGCCGGGCTTTGCACTGGAGAGTTTCGATGTCATCGGCGGCTTCCGCGATCGCTACCGCTCGCTGAATGAGCAGGCCGAGAAGGCTCCGCGCGGCAGCATTGATCCGAAGATCCCGATCAAGTTCACACTCGGCCCGAAGGTGGATGCGACCGGCAAATTTGCCGACGGACGAGAGTTCACGGACATCCGGCAGTTCAAGGAAATCATCGCCAGCGACACGCATCGCCTGCTGCACAATCTCGCGCATTAGATGCTCATCTACGCCACCGGACGCGACATCGCATTCGTGGATCGCGCGGAACTGGATGCCCTCGTCGCACGCGCAGAGAAGCAGGGCGGCGGGATCCGCACGCTGATGATCGAGATCGCGCAGAGCGGCCTTTTCCAGTCCCGATGAACGCTCGCACTCCCAAACATTCCGACGCCCCAACGGGGCAAACCATGCCAGCCCAGGGCAACGACCTGAGTAATCGTCAAATTGAAATGAAAGCCCTGAAGGGGCGGCACACTCTGCGCATTTTCGCCGCGGCGCTGACCGGTTTCTCCCTCTGTGGGACACTCTGCGCCGAGGAGCAGACGACCACCGTGCGTGTGATTGGCTTCAGCGATCCGTCGCGCGTCGAGGACTTCCGCACGACCGTCAAATCCGTGCCGGAACTTCAGCTAGTGAGCGTGGATGGTGAGCGAGCCACCGCGGTTCTCCGTTACGAAGTGTCCGCCATCATCACCAAGCCAAAGCCGAAACCCGACGACATCACGCCTGCGAAGATCCTCGCGCAAATCGACAACCGCATCGGCAAAGCAAGCGTGCGCACATTCACCGTCGCCGAGCCAACGGGTGTCGCCGAGGACAAGCTCACGAAAGTCGCGATCAAAGGCGGCGTGCTCGACTGCAAAGGCTGCCGCTACGGCGCCTACATCGCCATCGCGAAACTCGACGGTGTCGAGCGTGCCACCGCGGACTCGATCACCCGCACGCTCACCGCGTGGATCGATCCCGCGAAGACCAACAGAGAGGCGCTCGAAGCCGCACTTAAAAAGGCGCACGTCGAATTGCCCGGCAGCTAGTCATTCGTCATCCGTCATCCGTCATCCGTCACCCGTCATCTGTCATCCGTCATCCGTCATCCGTCATCCGTCATTCGTCATCCGTCATCCGTCATTCGTCATCCGTCATCCGTCATCCGTCATCCGTCATCCGTCATCCGTCATTCCCGAACATGCACATCAGCACCAAACGCCACATCTCCCGCCGCACGCTGCTCAAGGGCGCCTGCGCGACCATCGGACTGCCCTTGCTCGAAGCCATGATGCCCGCCTTCGCGCGCGCCGATGCTGCGAAGAAGGCGCCGCGGCGCCTCGTCGCGATTCAGACGAACATGGGCATCATCCCGCAGTATTTTTTCCCCGAGCAGGCGGGCGCGGACTACGCGCTCACGCCCTATCTCGAAAAAATCGCCGCTCATCGGAAACAGATGACCGTCTTCTCCGGGTGCAGCCACATCGGGGTCACCGGCGGGCATACGGCGGAGAAATGCTTCCTCACTGCCACGCCCCATCCGGATCGCGGCGGCTTCCGCAACACCGTGTCGCTCGACCAGCTCGCAGCCGAGCATATCGGCAACGAGACGCGCTTCCCGTCGCTCAGCCTCGCGTGCGGCAGTGAAGGCAGCACGCTCAGCTACACGCGCAGCGGCGCGCCCGTCGCGCCGGACAAAAGCCCGCGCAAACTTTTCGAGAAGCTCTTCGTGCAGGGCAGCGCGACGGAAATCGAGGCAAACGTCGAGGCGCTGCGGCAGGGGCGCAGCATGCTCGATTTCGTCGGCGAGGAATCGAAGCGCCTGAGCAGGACACTCTCGAAAGGCGACCAGCAGCGGCTCGACCAATACTTCACCAGCGTGCGCGAACTTGAGCATCGCATGACTGCTGCCCAGGCGTGGGAATACAAGCCGAAGCCCGTCGTGAAAGCGAAGCCGCCCGAGGACATCGAGGACGCGAAGGAATTTGTGCAGCGCACGCGGCTCACGCTGGATGTCGTGAAGCTCGCGCTGGAGAACGACTCCACGCGGCTCGTGACGCTGTTCATTGATACCACCGTCATCCACGCCATCACGCATCATGGGAACCGCCCTGAAGCGCTCACCGAACTGAGCGCGCACGAGTCCGCACAATTCGGCGCATTGAACGACTTCCTCACCGCGCTGACCGCCGCGAAGGAAGACAACGACACGCTGCTGGATCGCACGATGGTCCTCTACGGCACCTGCATGGGCAGCGCGAGTTCGCACAGCAATGTGAACCTGCCAGCCCTGCTCGCCGGCGGCGGCTTCAGGCACGGCCAGCACCTCGCATTTGATAAGGTGAACAACTATCCGCTCACGAATCTCTACGTCTCCATCCTCCAGCGCCTCGGCATTGAGACGGACACGTTCTCCACGGCCAAGGCCACGATGAAGGGGTTGGAGATGGTTTGAAAAATCTCGGCGTCCGCAGCGCAGAGAATCACCACCTCACCGCTTCGTCTTCCGCTGCGCGAACATCCACTCCCACAGTTCCGCAGTCGCATACGCCTGACCCCAACTGCCATGTCCGACTCCGGCGAATTCCGTGTACTTCGGCTCCGGCTTCACGCCTGCTTGTTTCAACGCCTCGATCATGTCGCGCGAGCCGGCGACGGGCACCGCTTCATCCTTCTCGCCGTGAAAGGCCCAGATCGCCACGCCGTTCATCTTCGGCGCGTCCTCCGCCTGCCAGATGCCGCACACCGGCACCGCCGCGGCGAACGTATCCGCGTGACTTGCGATGATGCCCCACGTTCCCACGCCGCCCATGGACTGGCCCGTGATGTAAATGCGCGACACATCGGCTTTCGTCCCGGCGCTCACGGCTTTCAGCGCCTCCATCAGCTCCGGCATCACGGAGCGTGCATCTTTGCCGCTGCGGAACTCGCTCTTCGCCCAGCGCGTCCATTTGCCATCGCACGCGGGAGCCATCACGATGCACGGGTGCTTCGCCTGCATCGGATTCGAGGCGAGCAAATTTGCCGCATCGGTCCCTCCACCCGCGCCGTGCAGGCAGAGCACGAGCGGCAGCGTTTCGGTCTTCTCCTTTGGAACGAAGAGGCTGTAGCGCAACGTCTGATCATCCGTCGCCTTGAACTCACGCACGTCGAACGCCGCATTCGCCGCACCGGGCCGTGCCTGCTCCGGCTTGCCGCGTCTGCCCTTGCCGACCATGGCCTCGAGTTCCTTCGCATCGAGCACGCCGTCACCATTCGCATCGAAGCCAGAGGAACGTTTCCAAAACTGCTCGCCCAATTCCTCCTTCGAGAGCTTGCCGTCTTTGTTCGTGTCCTTCGTCATCAGGCGGTCCGCGTTGATGCCGTCGTCCTTCGCAAGAGCGAGGCCGCAAAGCAGGAATGGAAGACTGACAAGGAATGTTCTCATGGTGTTAGTCAACGGCCTCAGCGCGACGATCCGTCATTTCGTCGTCCCTCCCGATTGTTTCAATGCTTTTTGTCCCCAGGCTCTTTCTTCAGAAATCACAAGACATGAAACTGCACACCTTACTTTTCTTCGCCGCCACCGCATCGCTCGCATTCGGCGCTCCTGCATCGGAGCAGCAGGCCCTCTGGACCGCGGAGAAGGATGGCTATCACACGTACCGCATCCCGTCGGTGCTGGTGACGGCGAAAGGTTCCGTGCTCGCCTTTTGCGAAGGACGCAAGACCGGAGCGGGCGATCACGGCGATGTGGACCTCATCATGAAGCGCAGCACCGATGGCGGTCGCACGTGGTCCGCGCATCGCATCGTGCATGAGGAGGGCGGCGATGCGAAGATCACCATCGGCAATCCATGTCCCGTCGTGGATGCGGCGAACGGCACGATCTGGCTGCCATTCACGCGGGATAACAAGGCCGTGCTCATTGCCTCCAGCACCGACGACGGACAGACGTGGTCTGCGCCGCGCGACATCAGCGCCAGCACGATGAAGCCGGATTGGAATTGGATCGCCACCGGGCCGGGCATCGGCATCCAGCTCACGCATGGAACGCACAAGGGACGTCTCGTCATTCCATCCGACCATAAGATCGACCGCGATGGCGGCGTGAAAGAATGGAACTCCCACATGATGTTCAGCGACGACAGCGGCAAGACCTGGCAGATCAGCGCGCCCATTCAGGCAGGTGGCAACGAATGCCAGGTGATCGAGCGTGCGGACGGCTCGTTGCTCGTGAACACGCGCATGCAAGGCGGATTCCAAGGCTTCCGCGGCATCGCCACCAGCACTGACGGCGGCGCGGCGTGGTCCGCCATTGAGCAGGAGAAACAGCTCCCATGTCCCAAGTGCCAGGGCAGCCTGCTGCGAATCGCATCCGGCAAACTCCTCTTCAGCAATCCCAATGCTTCGAGCCGGAACAATCTCACCGTTCGGATGAGCAATGACGACGGCAAGAGCTGGCCGATCGCCAGGCTCCTGCACGGAGGCCCGTCCGCATACTCCAGCCTTGCGCAACTGCCCGATGGAACCCTCCTATGCCTCTACGAAGGCGGCCAGAAGAGTTTCCGCGAGACGCTGACAGTCGCGCGCTTCAATGTGGAGTGGCTGACTTCCAAACCCTGACCCCCTTCCGAAGCCACCGATGAAAATGCCCCCACCCTGTCTCGTTCGCACCTGTCTGCTGCTGTCCGCACTGGCTCTGGCGGGTTTCGTTCATGGGGCCGATCCAGCGCCGATGGCGGGCGACATCGAGTCCATTGAGCACGTCGGCCAGCTCATCCGCGAATGCACGCTGCCCGGCCACACGCGCCGCGATGACGTGGTGCCGCGTCACGCGGACTCGATCCAGCTCAGCGCCACACGCTGGCTGGTGGTCTATTCGACGCACGGCTATCGCGGCGTGGATGACGAGCGCAGCATCATCTATCAGGTGCGGCGCGACGCTCCGGATGGCGCGGTGTTGAAGGAGGATTTTTTCGCGCGCGGCGAGATGGACTGGAAGCAGCCGGGGCTGCCGCCGCTGGCGGAGGGAAATGTGTATTACAAACAGCACGGGCACATGGTTGCGTTCGGCGTGCCGAAGGGCGCGCTCATCGGCGGCAAGCCCGCGCCGCACGCGAATCTCTTCGTGGCGAAGTGGCGCGTCTCGGGCCGCCCGATCAATTTGGCCACGGGATTCATGACTTTTCAGGGACTCGATCGCGCTATCGGACGGCGGGTGGAATGGGTGCAGTTCCGCCTCAACGACCGCGAGGATGACATCGAGATCGTGCAGCCCGTCAGCGTGCTGCGGCAGAAGGGTTTTGAAACCGGCGAGGCATTTTGCAGCGCGCACGTGGCGCACATGAATCAGAGTTACTGCCCGCCAGTTCCGGTCAGCGACGATTTTACGGAATGGGCGGACGCGAATCAGTTCGATGGCAACCGCATCGCCGCGCTCAAATACCGTTTCAACCCGGAGCGCCGCCTCTACGAGTGGACCGAGACCGGACCGATGGTCGGCGGAGATCCGAAGCGTGTGCTGACCGAGGCGAGCCTTGCGCGGCTTCCGGGTGAATGGGTGATCGCCGGGCGCGGCACGGGCGAGATCGGGTGGTCGCGCAGCAAGGATCCATTCGGAACGTGGTCGGCGCTCGTGTGGACAACCGATCCTCCCGGCCACGTGCCGATGATCGTGAACTGTTGCCCCGACGGCGTGCTGCGCCTTTTCATGAACGACATCCGCACGAACCCGACGCGCCACATCCGCGATCCGCTTTTTTTCTGGGACGTGGATGCGTCGCACGACTTCGCGACTTCGAACCGACGACAGATCTTCTCGGTGGCGCAGGGCAAACTTCCCATCCGCTTCGAGTCGCACGCGAAGATTGATTTCCCCAGCCTCTTCCCGCTGCAAGGGCGCACGCAACTCGTCGTCCACGGGGTGAGCATGCGCGCGATGAATTTTCCCACCGAGGGCAATCCTGACATCCCGATTCAGAACGCCGCGGAGAAAGACGCCGCCGGCCTCTACTACGCGCGGATCACGTATCGGAAGGCACCGCCGGCGCTGTGGCAGTTTGCGAAGTAGTTGCGCGGCACTGCACGTTTATGCCAGGCGGAGGCCCAAAGAAGACATGGCAACAGATGACGCGCAGGGAGATTTTCGCGTCACTGATTGCGTTCACCGTTGTCGGCGGAGCGATTGTCGCAGTCTGCGTTCGCGACCTTGTCTTTCGGGATCTCGGTGCGATGGCGCTAGTTTCCATCGCTGGTATGCTGTTCGTGGTCTCGGCTGTTTGCGTCAGCTACGTTCAAGCCATTCGAGCACTTCGAAGGAGACAGAGAGTTTGGGTCATTACACCAATGCCACCAATGCCACCATGCGCCACATCTGCGGCTCTCGCGCTGCGGTTGCAACCCACGCGTCCCGCAGGCCGGGTCGCTGAGCTTGGGTCGATCGGAAACCCCGCAGGGCAGCCATGAAAATCTGCTGGGCCGATCTGCACAATCACAACGAGATCGGTTACGGCGTCGGGACACTGCAACGGTCCTACGATCTCGCCGAGGCTTCGCTAGATGTGTTCGCGTTCATCCCTCACGGTCACTGGCCCGATCCTCCCGGCGATGATCCAAAGCTTCTGGCTTATCACGAGGCGGGCTTTGAGCGGGTGAGTCGGCGATTTGATGAAGTGCTGCATGCCGCCAATGCGCGCTATCGCCCCGGCGAGTTCGTGTCGTTCGTCGGCTTCGAATGGCATTCGAGCGAGTGGGGCGACTATCAGGTGATCTTTCCGGGCGCGACCGGCTCGTTGTTCAAGGCGGACACGCTTCATGAACTCCAGGCGTTCGCGCGGAGGGAAGATGCGTTGTTGATCCAACATCACATTGGCTATCGGCGTGGCTGGCGCGGCGCGAACTGGGACGCACAGGATGCGGCGCTCACGCCCGTCGTGGAGGTCTTCAGCGAGCATGGCAATTCCTTCGATCCGATTTCGCATCACGGGATGACCGAACACTCGATGGGCGGCACCACTCGCTCGCAGACCGCGCTGGCACAACTCATCGCCGGTCGCCGCTTCGGGCTCATCGCGAGCACCGACACGCACAACGGCCATCCCGCCAGCTACGATGAGGGACTCGCCGCAATCCTCACCGACGATCTCACGCGGGAGGGCGTCTTCGCGGCCATCCGCGCCCGCCACACTTATGCGGTGTCGGGCGATCGCATTGCACTCGAACTCGGAAGCGGCGGCGCGATCGTGGGCGACGTGCTCCCGCGTTCGGCACGTCGGGAAATCCGGCTCGCGGTGGATCCGCTCGCACCGCTCGAATTTGTGAAGCTGCTGCGGAATGGCCGCACCGCTCAAGTCTGGGCGCCAGAGCTTCCCGCAGATTCGATTCCGTCAGCGGGATCATGGATTGTGCGCGTGGACTTCGGCTGGGACCGGCTCGAGTCGAGCGACCTCACGCTCTGGAATCTCGACATTGGGTTGGAGGATGCGGCGTTCGAGGCCGCTCATCCATGCTTCAGCGGTGGCCCGGCGGGCAAAGGGCACCTCAATCGGATCATCCGAAAATCCCCGCAGAACCTGAGGGTCGAGGCCTTCACCTCGCGCGACAATCCTGTTCCCGTCAGCGGTGTCGTGCTCCGGATCAATGCCGCGGGAAATTTCCGCCTGAAACTTTCAGGCAGCACCGACACGGCGGGACAGGCCGGCGGATTCGAACTCGAAACGACACTCGGTGAATTGCTGAAGCACGACTTGTGGGCGCAGGTCCTGCCGAGATTCTCCGCGCCCAAGCTCCGCATAGGATGCCCGTGGCGCGTGGACGAATTGCGATTCGATACGACGTGGTGCGATCCCGCTCCATGCGGCGAGGATTTTTACATGCTGAAAGTGCAGCAGGCGAACGGGCAGATGGCGTGGAGCACTCCGATCTGGTTCAGTGATCGCGGCGATTGAGTGAGCACACGATGAAGCTCGCCATCCTCATCCTCTCGTTCGTCACGCGCACCTTGATCGCGCTCGACTGGGAGGCGCTCACACCGATTCCCGACCAGGAAGGTTTTGCCACGCCATTCGCAGGCGTGGTGCACGACCGGCTCATCGTTGCGGGTGGCGCAAATTTTCCCGGCCTCAAGCCGTGGGTAGCCGGCAGCAAGGTCTGGTACGACAAGGTCTTTGCGCTCGATGATCCGCGCGGCGCATGGCGTGAGATCGGCAGGCTGCCGCGAGCGCTTGCGTACGGCGCGTCCATCACGGTGGACGAGGGCATCGTTTGCATCGGCGGCAGTGATCGAGATCGACATTATCGCGAAGTCTTCCTCCTCACGCTCGATGGCGACCGCTGCATCGCCAAGCCGCTGCCCGCGCTGCCCGCACCGTGCGCGAACATTTCGGCGGCATTGCTCGGCCGCACGATTTACGTCGCCGGCGGCATCGAAATTCCGGATGCGATCAAAGCCATGCACAATTTCTGGTCGCTCGATCTCGATCGTCCCGATGCCGGGTGGCAAACGCTGCCACCCTGGCCAGGACGCGAACGCATGCTCGCCGCGATCGGTGCGCAGGACGGTGCGATCATCCTCGTGAGCGGGACCGCGTTGAAGGCCGATGCTGATGGCAAGCCCGAGCGCGAGGGGCTGCGCGACGCCTTCCGATTCCAGCCGGGCAAAGGCTGGTCGCGCATCGCCGACGCGCCAAACGTCAGCGTCGGTGCGCCGGTTCCGATGCCGGCGATGGGCGGCACGCGGCTTCTGCTCATCGGCGGAAATGATGGCGCGCAGATCAAAGCGAAGCCGGAGGCTCACACCGGCTTCTCGAAGCGAGTCTTCGCCTATGACCTGCGTGACGATGCATGGGTTCCGCTCGGCGAGATCCCATTGGGCCTTTCCACGACGAATGCCGTGCGCTGGCGCGATCAGGTCATCGTTCCTGGCGGTGAGACGAAACCCGGCATCCGTTCCACGCAGGTGTGGTCGGCTCCGCTGAAATAGAATGATGCCTGCCGACTACACTGCCATCGCCGGATTCCATCGCCGGATGCTGCTCGATGACATCCTGCCGTGGTGGCTGCGTCATTCGATCGATCGCGAGAGCGGCGGACTTTGTTCGTGCATCGCCGACGATGGAGCGATCATCAGCCACGACAAGTTCATCTGGTCGCAAGTGCGCGCGCTATGGACGTTCGCGGCTGCGTATCGGCGGGTGCATGCCGATCCGGTCTATTTCGATACCGCGAACGCTCTGCTCGACTTCTGCCTGAAGCATGGTCGCACCACCGAGGGCGATTGGCACTTTCGCGTCAGCAGGGATGGGGAACTGATCGAAGGTCCGGAGAGCATCCAGACCGATGCCTTCGCCATCTGCGCGCTGGTCGAGTTCACCCGAATCGGCGGCGCGCGTGCGGGTGAAGCGCTGGCAGCCGCGCAACGAACCTTCGAGCGCACCTTGTCGCGACTCAACAATCCCGGCAGCTACAGGACGAAACCGTATCCCATCCCCGAAGGCACGAAGGCGCAGCGCGTGAGCATGCAGTTCTCACTCGCATATTGGGAACTCGGCAAGCTCACCGACGATGCACGCGTGCTCCGCGAAGCAGCGCGGCTCAGCGACGATGTGCTCGCGAATTTCATCCGTGCCGACGAACAGGTCGTTCTCGAATACCTCGCTCTCGACAACACCACGCTGCCTCCGCCCATCGGCACCTACACGAGCCCCGGACACGGCATCGAGACTGCGTGGTTCCAGATCGAGAACCTGCGCCACACCGGCGACACGAAGCGCCTGCAACTCGCCGCGGACGCGATGCGCTGGAGTCTCGAAAAAGGATGGGACCAGGAATACGGCGGACTGTTCCTCGGGATGGACCTGCACGGCGGCGAACCTTTTCTCCCCAACGGCGACACCAAAATCTGGTGGCCGCATTGCGAGGCAATCTGCGGGCTGCTGCTCGCCGCCGAAGTCGTCACCGGGGACTGGCCGATGGAATGGTACCAGCGCGTGCTCGACTGGTCGCTCGCGCATTTTCCCGACCGCGAACACGGCGAATGGCGGCAGCGGCTCGACCGCAGGGGCCAGCCCACGGATCGCGTCGTCGCGCTGCCGGTGAAGGATCCCTTTCACCTGCCCCGCGCGCTCATTTACGCAATGGAATCGGCGGAAAGGCTGGCGTCATCGCGCGCGATGGATCATACCCCGCCCCACCCCAGACGATGAACACTCCAATCAAGAATCACACGGGCGCATGGCTCACGGTCGGACTCCTCTGGATCGTCGCGCTGCTGAATTACCTCGACCGGCAGATGATCACCACGATGCGCGGATCGCTGACAACGGCGATTCCGA
>Ga0105046_10006639_pt1 | contig 18304 bp, 10 predicted proteins | sample MAT03_FD_78385 | JGI IMG/M metagenome (GOLD analysis project Ga0105046, IMG submission 78385) | Freshwater microbial communities from Lake Fryxell liftoff mats and glacier meltwater in Antarctica - MAT-03 (megahit assembly) | ecosystem: Environmental > Aquatic > Freshwater > Ice > Liftoff...
AAATCCAAGGTGCGATGACGCAGTGACTTAAGCGGAGACTCTTTGGCTCGGTTCCCCGGACCTCCACCACTCTGGGTTTCAAACCCACGGCAGACCCACGTCTCGTCACCAGGGCGCGTGGTGAAAATAACACCAGTACGCCTCGGCGGGCTGGGGTAGGGTGTTTTTTTTAGCTATCAGTTGATGCAGTTGGGGGAGTGAACGGGGGAGTAGGCCATAATTTCAGGCTACTCACCTATGTCCCTCAAAACACAAAGCCCTCGGTTTTCACCGAGGGCTTTGATTGGTGGTCTTTACAGGACTCGAACCTGTGACCCCTACCATGTCAAGGTAGTGCTCTAGCCAACTGAGCTAAAAGACCGGCTGCAATCTACTCGACCCGGCTGTCCAGCGTCGTTTCCTCCATGGGCGAGGGGGGGCAATATGGTGGGTTGGGGCGGGTGTGCAAGGGGGTGGCGGAAGAGGCTTTCGCCGCCATGGGGCTCATCGCCAACGACTTGGCGCTACTCCGAGATGGGCGCGGAATTGGGCACTGAATTCGAATGGAGAGGGGTAGCCGAGTTCGGCCGCCACGGCTTGAACACTGAGGCCGGATCGAAGCAGAGCACAGGCTCGGTCGATGCGGCGGCGAATGCGGTAGCGGTGCGGCGGCAGGCCGATGCGGCGACGGAAATCCTTTCGGAAGCGGTCGTAGTCGAGGCTGCGCGAGGCACACCAGGCGGCCAGATCGATGCGTCGGCTGCTCTCCTCGGCAAGCAGGCGGCACGCTTCGTCGATCGGATCGAAGGCTGCCGCCGGCTTCTCGGCCTCGGACAGGGCGGTGACGCCGAGATGAATGATGCGCGCTACCATCATCGGCAGCCCTCGGCTGGTCGTGGCAGCTAGATCCTTGACCAAATCCAGCATGCTTTGACGGACCTCGCTGCTCGGCGGCACTGCCCAGGCCGGCGGATCGGTTGGCAGAACACCGAGTTCGGCAAGTGGCTGGTGCAGCCGTGGTCCGAGCTCGACGAAGACCTCCAGCCAGTTCGAAGCGGGATCGAGGTAGGTCGAATGTGGAGTTCCGGGGATACGCTGGAAACACCAGCCAGGGCCGATATCCCAGCCGCGTCCACGCTGGTCGACATAACGCCCACGGCCGCGCAGGACGTGGATCAGTGACCAAGCTTCCATGCGCCGTTCGCGCATGTCTACAGCGACCCCCGACTTGTCCATGACGCCGGCGCCGATGCGGTCGAAGGCGCGGTGGCCGAGCGAGCGGTAGGTGTTTCGCAGGGGCGCTTCCATTTTCCATATGCTGACATCCAGATCACCTATGGGCAAGGGGGAGTAAGGTTCATAAACTACACCCCAGAGGACCCCTCCATGGCCGCCAAGTCCCTGATCTCCAAGACCGCAACCGTTACAGCCAAGGACAGCCTGATCCCCTGGCTGACGCCGGAGTTGACCGGTATCAACCGGCTGCGCGGCCGCGCCTTCGGCTACGGCTACGCCAGCGCTGCCGACGCCCAAGCTGGGGAGAAGCCGCAGGTGCGTTCGCTTGATGGTACCTGGAAGTTCAAGGTCCTCGACCGTCCCGAGGACACTCCGGCCGACTTCCCCTCGCCGGGTCTCAAGGACGCCGGCTGGCACGATATCCAAGTGCCAGGCTGCTTCACCATGCAGGGCTTCGGCAAGCCGATCTACACCAACGTCAAGATGCCGTGGGCCAGCCGCTATCCTGAAGTGCCCGAGCAGAATCCCACTGGCCTCTATCGTGTCCGCTTCGAGGTACCGAAGGCGTGGTTGGGCAAGCGCTTGGTACTACGCTTTGGCTCGATCGAGAGCGTCGGCAGCGTCTGGGTCAACGGCGTCGCTGTCGGCATGACCAAGGACTCGCGTCTGCCGAGCGAATTCGACATCACCGCTGTGGCCAAAGTCGGCGAAAACCTGCTCGCCGTCCAGGTCATCCAGTGGTCGGACTGCACCTTCATCGAGGATCAGGACCAGTGGTGGCAGGCCGGCATCGCCCGTGAGGTCGAACTGCTAGCCTATCCACAGGTGCATCTTGAGGACGTCTTTGCCAAAGCTGGTTACGACCACGTCAAGGGATCTGGAGTGCTGGACATCAAGGTGCGGGTCAATGCTACTCCCGCGAAGGGCTGGAAGATTCGCGCCCGACTGTTCAACGCCAAAGGCAAGGCGGCGCTGAAGAAGCCGCTTGAAGCCGAGGTCAACTGGTTCGAAGCCAAAGATCCGCACTGGGCCGAGGAGCACACCGCCACAGTGAAAGCGGATCTGCCCAAGGTCGACGCTTGGTCACACGAATCGCCGACGCTCTACACACTGGTGCTGTCGCTGGTTGACGCCGATGGCAAGGAGGTTGATCACGCCCGTCAGCGCATCGGCTTCCGTACCGTCGAGATCAAGGATCGCTCACTGCTGCTCAACGGCAGACGGGTGTTCATCCGTGGCGTCAACCGGCATGAGAACAATGACCGCACCGGCAAGGTGGTCGATGCAGCGACCGCGCTGCGCGACATCCAGGTGATCAAGCAATTCAACTTCAACGCCGTGCGTACGTCGCACTACCCGCCTCACCCACGCTGGTTCGATCTGTGCGATGAGCACGGCATCCTGTGCATCGACGAGACCAACCTCGAAGCGCACCACCACTACCACGACATCTGCAACGACCCGCGCTACGCCTTGGCCTTCCTCGACCGCGGTAGCCGCATGGTGCTGCGTGATCGTAACCATCCATCGATCATCATCTGGTCACTGGGCAATGAGACTGGCTACGGCCCGAATCATGACGCCATGGCCGGCTGGATGCGGCATGCCGACGGCACCCGCATCATGCACTACGAGGGCGCCATCGCCGTTGCTGGCTGGGACAAGGGTCACGCTGGATCCGATCTTGTCTGCCCGATGTACCCGTCGCCCAAGGACCTAGTCAACTGGGCCACCACGACCAAGGACTGGCGGCCACTGATCATGTGCGAATACGCGCACGCCATGGGCAATTCGTGCGGCGGCCTGGCTGACTACTGGCAGGCCTTCGAGAACACCCCGGGTATGCAGGGCGGCTTCATCTGGGAACTGCTCGACCACGGCATCCGCAAGCGCGTCGGCGAGGATATGCCGCTTGGTGCTGAGGACGCCGCCAAGCCGACTGGCCGTACGCCGGACATCGGCTGGCCGGGCGACCAGGAGTACTGGGCATATGGTGGTGATTTCGGCGAAGCCACGCATGATACCAACTTCGTCTGCGACGGCCTGGTCTGGCCTGACCGTACCCCGCATACCCCGATGTGGGAGGCGAAGGTTCTGTTCCAGCCGTTGGCGGTCCGTTTGCTCGATGGTGCCCAGCGCGCCATCCAGATCCGCTCAAAGTACGACTTCATCGGTACTACGCATCTCGCCGGGAGCTGGGAGTTGTCGATCGACGGTGTCGTCTGTGAGCGCGGCAAGCTGGCCAAGCTGGATGTGAAGCCTGGTGAGACCTGTCAGATCCAAGTCGCCTGCGGCAATCCGCAAGTGAAGGCTGGGCAAGAGGCGCATCTTACCCTGCGTTGGCGGGATTCCCGCAACATGCCTCTTACCGGAAAGGACCACGAGGTCGCCTGGGCACAGTTTGCGATTCCGGCCGAGTATTCGGCTCCGGCTCTTGCGGCACCAGTATTGCCACGCGGCACGCTGTTGGTCGAGCAGGGCAAGTCGGCGATCAGCATTACCGGCGTGGGCGTCGATGTTGCCCTTGATCGCAGCACCGGTCGACTGACCTCTTGGACGGTTGGAGGGATCGACCTGCTGACCGCCGGTCCGCAGCCCTGCGTGTGGCGTGCGCCAACCGACAATGATGGCATCCGCTTGTGGGACATGACCCGCGAACCGGTGAAGAACCCCAAAAATCCCTGGGAATGCAAGCCGGTTCGCCGATGGATGATTGCCCACTTGGATGAGGCCAAGACGGTGATCGAGAAGGTATCTGCCAAGGCCGTTGCCGACGGAGCCGAAGTCCAGCTGCGCACCCGCACCTGGGGTCATGACAAGGCCAAGGCGATTGTCGCCGAACATCGCCTGCATGTCAGTGCCGATGGATCCTTGGCTTGGAGCCATCGCTTCGACGTTCACAAGGATCTGCCCGATCTGCCGCGTCTCGGTGTCGAACTGCTCCTGCCGCCAGATCTGGATCGGTTGGAATGGCTCGGCCTTGGCCCGCACGAGACCTACAACGACCGTCGCGCCTGCGGCATGGTCGGTCGGTTCGGCTCAACCGTGCAGGAACAGTACATCCCGCACATCATGCCTCAGGAGCACGGTCATCACCTCGACACGCGCTGGCTCAGTCTGCGTCGGTCCGATGGCAGTGGTGTGTTGATCTCGGGTGCGCCGATGCTGGAATTCAATGCCAGCTGTTACGATCAGATGGATCTGACCAAAGCGCGCCACACCTACGACGTCAAGGCGAGTGGGAAGATCCACCTCCACCTTGATGCGGCCCATCGCGGCCTCGGCACGGCAAGTTGCGGACCGGATGCGTTCGAGCAGTACCGCGTCCTACCCGGTAAGCGCTACCAGCTGTCGTATCGCATGGTGCCTCTGGCGGCTGGAGATGATGCATCCGCTAAGCACCGCGGGTAGACGCTGCCCAAGGGGACGCGCGGCCAAGCTGGCCGCGCTCCGTTTGTTAGGCCACCGAGCCGAACACGACGGCGCGCTTCAGCTGCGACAGGGCTGCCGGGATGTCGATCTCCTTCGGGCAGGCTTCTTTGCAGTTGAAGATGGTGTGGCAGCGCCAAATGCCGTTGCGGCCGTTGACTGCAGCGATGCGTTCGGCCTTGGCCTCGTCACGGCTGTCGCCAATGAAACGCCAAGCCTTGAGCAGCGCCGCCGGGCCGAGGTAGCTGTCGTTCTTCCAGAAGCTCGGGCACGACGAGGTGCAGCAGCCGCACAGGATGCACTTGCTGGCGTCGTCGATCAAGTCGAACTGCTCGGGTGACTGGCGGCGTTCCTTCACCGGCTTGGGCGAACTGGTGATCAGGTACGGCTTCACCGAGCGCAGGTTGTGGTAGAAATGCTCCATATCGACGATCAGGTCTTTGATCACCGGGAAGCCTTTGAGCGGCTGTACCTCGATGACGTCGCCGTCGATGTCTTTCACCAGCGTTTTGCAGGCCAGGCGGCTAGCGCCTTGGATGGTCATGCCGCAAGAGCCGCAGACCGCGTGGCCGCAGCTACGGCGGTAGGTCATCGAGCCGTCTTGTTCCCACTTGATGCGGTTAAGCGCGGTCAGCACACGCTCCATGGGATCGCAGGGCAGTTTGAATTCCTGCCAGCGCGGGGCCTTGTCCTTGCTGGGATCGAAGCGGAGTACGCGGAAGGTTTTGACGACCTTCTGGGGAGCGGCGACAGCGACGGGGGCGGTGGTGGCGCTCATGTCAGTACTTCCGTTCCTTGGGCTTCATCTTCTCCATCATCTCCGGACTCCAACCGTCTTCAGGGTGCTCGGTGATGATGTAGGGGCGACGGTACTTCAGCTCGATGGCGCCGTCAGGCTTCATCCAGGCGAAGGTGTGCTTGAGCCAGTTCTCGTCGTCGCGCTTGAGCTTGACCAGGGTGCCGTCGGTGCCGGCCTTCTGGCGCTCGTGTGCACCGCGGCTTTCGTTACGCACCAGGGCGCCTTCGATCAGTACCAGCGAGTAGTCGATCATGAAGCCGCATTCGATGGCCTCCAGGAGGTCGGTGTTGAACACCGTTCCCTTGTCCTGGATGCCGACGTTGGCGTAGCGCGTCTTCAACTCGCGGACTTTTGCCAGTGCGGTGCTCATGCCCTCCTCGGTGCGGATGACCGCCACGTGCGTCATCATCACCTCGGACAGCTCACGGCGCAGCTCACCGTGACGTTCGGTGCCAGTGCTGGCCTTCAGGCGGGCGATCAAGTCCTTCACCGGTTTGTCGGCGTTGTCTGGCAGCTTGGCGAGCTTGATCGCATCGACGTTCTTGGCTACGTGCAGGCCGACGCGGCGGCCGTACACCACCAAGTCGAGCAGCGAGTTGGTGCCCAGGCGGTTGGCGCCGTGCACCGAGACGCAGGCGACCTCGCCTGCGGCGTAGAGACCTTCGACAATGGCGGCGTCTTCGTCCTTGCGGACGCGACCGTCGACGTCGGTGGGTATGCCGCCCATGTAGTAGTGGCAGGTCGGCATGACCGGCACCGGCGATTCCCACGGCTTGATGCCGAGGTAGGTGGTCGCGAAGTCGACGATCTCCTCGAGCTTCTTCTTAAGCTCTTCCTTGGAGATGTGCTGCAGGTTTAGATAGAGGTAGTCCTCGGCGCAGATGCGGCTGGTGCGGTTGATGCCGCGACCTTCCAGTACTTCTTTATACATGCACTGCGAGATCATGTCGCGTGGCGCCAGATCCTTGACCGTCGGCGCGTAGCGCTCCATGAAGCGTTCGCCGTTGCAGTTGGTCAGGTAGCCGCCCTCGCCGCGCGCGCCTTCCGTCACCAGAATACCCAGCCCGGCTAGGCCGGTGGGGTGGAATTGGACGAATTCCATGTCCTCGATAGGCAGGCCGCGGCGCAGGAAGATACCGAGCGCGTCGCCAGTGTTAGCCTGGCAGTTCGAGGTGATGGCGTAGTTCTTACCCGCTCCGCCGGTGGCGAAGACCACCACCTTGGCGTGCACGGTGTGAATCTCGCCGGTGAGCAAGTCGATGGCGACCACGCCGATCGCCTTGCTGCCGTCCTCAGTGAGGACCAGGTCGAGGACCTGGAATTCTGAGTAGAACGTGACCTCCTGCTTGACGCACTGCTCATAGAGCGTGTGGAGGATGGCATGGCCGGTACGCGCGGCGGCGTAGCAGGCGCGGCGCACCGGGCGCTCGCCGAAGTTGCGGGTGTGGCCACCGAACGGACGCTGGGCGATCTTGCCTTCCGGCGTGCGCGAGAACGGCACCCCGAGGTGCTCCAACTCGTAGATGGTCTGCGGCGCGTCGTAGGTCAGCACCTTCTGCGCGTCCATGTCGCCAAGGTAGTCGCCGCCCTTCACCGTGTCGTACCAGTGCCACAGCGGGTGGTCTTCTTCCTCGTTGCCCAATGCGGCACCGATACCGCCCTGGGCTGCACCAGTGTGGCTGCGGGTGGGGAAGAGTTTGGACATCACGGCGACGTCGGCCTTCGAGGACGCCCAGTAGGCGGCATACAATCCGGCGGCTCCAGAGCCGACGATCAGCACATCGTGCGAAAGGATCATGTCTGGGTCTCAGTGCAGGTCGGTGGCGCGGTACGGGCGGAGCGAGAAGGAGACGTTGGTCGACCAGCGGTCGATCGTCGCCTGGTCGGCGCGCAGCTTGGCATTGGCCATGCGGACGTTGGCCGCCCACACCGCGAACTCGTAGGACGAGCTGAAGGTAGTCAGCCGCTGCCGCCGTTGCGGATCAACTGGACCATTGGTCATCACGTTCCTGGCCCAGCGGTCGAAGGCCTCGCCGCAGGCGGCGACGCGCTTCTCGGCGTCTTCAGGCTTCATGGTGGTCAGGCGGACGGCGGGGTCGTGGGCGAAGACCTCGGCGAGCGGAGCGCCTTCGCTGCGGTTGGTGTGGTGCTCTAGATAGTATTCCATCAGGGCCAGTTCGCGCAGCTCGTCGCGGAAGTCGTAGGCGATGGCAAAGGTCGGAGGATTGCCGGGGCTTTCGCCCTTTGGGAATCCGCGCGCCGCGTAGCTCTCTTTGACCGTGCCCAACGGCACCGGTGCGGTTACGTTGCGCATGCCCAAGACGACGAAGAACAGGGCCAGCGACCACAATACGAACTCAGCTGGCACGCGCAGGCTGCGCCGCGGGTTGTAGTCGCGGATGATGCCGACCACGCCATTGATGCCGTGGTACATCACCAGGGTGATGAAGACGATGTAGTAGGCCTGCCAATACGGGTTGTTCAGGCGGGTCGCGACGGTCAAGCCGGTCGAGACCGCATCACTGGTAAAGTGCTGCAGACCAAAGTGGATACCGGCGAAACCGACGAGCAGGATAGCGCTGACCCGCTGCATGATCCATTGGACCTGGCCAGCGCGGCTGGAGATGTAGTGCTCGGCCATGTCAGTTTCCTCCACCGGGCAGGATGTCCTGCTGCAGCAGGGGCTGCACGTTGCTGTGCAGGAGCAACGGGATTAGGCCGGCCACGAGCAGTCCGGCACACAGGACGGCGAAGCCCCACCACAGCCGCTTGTGATGCGTGGTGCGGGTCCAGGCGAAGTCGACGATGACGATGCGGATGCCATTGAGGGCGTGATAAAGCAACCCAGCGAAGAGCAGGATCTCGCCGACCTTGAAGTCGGGTTCCTGCATGCGCCGGATCATCAGATCGTAGGCCTCGGGCGTCGCTTGCGACTTGGTGATCGACAGAATGTGGAAAAAGATGAAAAAGATCAGCGCCAGGCCGGTCACGCGGTGCAGCACGTAGGCAAGGCTGCCGGTGAAGTAGCGGTAGCCACTATTCAGGAACTGGGCCGGCAGCGCATTGGTCAGCGCACTACGGGGTCCACGGTCGGGGTGATGCACGAGTCTCTCCCTGGGTCTGGCCGGGACACTAGGGCAGATGTGTAACCCGCAAGCCAGACGGGGGTTTCGACCTCGCAGGTTCCAGCGACCAAGGGTAGAGCGATGCGTTCCGTGCATGCACGAGATGGCCACATGCGGCATTCATCCATTCGTAACACGCATGACGTCTATGGCGCGGTCGCGAGAATCTGGGCTAGTCGTACGGCGCGCTCAAGCTGGGCATCAGGGGGCAAGATGGAGGCCTGAGTGAGTTCAGCCCGCCAACGTGTCCAAGTAACGATCTGGTCCTGAGCCACCACAACGTCGGGCTGCAGCGGCGAATTCAGCGGCGCCCCTCCAGGTGGACGGACGGTCGCCACGGTCAGCTGCACGGCGTCTCCGCCGGCGAGCATAAAAAGTTGCTGAATGCTCCATTTGCCGACGGTGGGCTGGCCCACCACGGGGGCTCCACGCACCCGGCGCAGGGCTTCGGCCAGAATCTCCCCAGACGAGGCGGTCGACCCGTCGACCAAGACGACGACGGGTATCGAAGGAAACCTCGGTACATCAGCCCGCCAAGCCCGACTTCGAGCCGGGTCGCGGCCAACCTGCTCGATGACGGATGCCCCGATGGGCAGCCAGCCGGCGGCGATTTCTATAGCGGCCTGCAGCGTCCCACCTGGACAGCCGCGCAAGTCGACGATGCAGGCCCGGGTGTCCGGTTCGGAAATCAGGCGGTGGAACGCCTTGAAGGTCGGCGTGGTGGTTCCGGCCGTCGTTCCGTCGGCAGGGAGGAATCGTCCAATGCGCAGCCGTAGGATACCCGTGGCAGGACGGTCGGTGGCCGTAAGTCCTGAATCCGTCATGGCCGTTGGTTGGAGCTCGCCATCAGAGGGGGTGCCATCGAGGGTGCGATACAGTAGTCGGAGGGACCCATTGCCGCGTCGGAATGCGGCTGCAAACAGACGCGGAGATGACGCAGGGACGTTGTCGACGGCATCGATTCGGCAGCCCGGATGGAGGCCGGCCAGGGCCGCCGGGGAACCGGGTACCACGCGCGTGACCAGAGCGCTGGCGTCGTCCCATCGCCAGTCGAGGCCAAGCCCCAGACGCGACGAGGCCGACGATAAGCGGTCGAGCACCACCTCGTCGGCTGTCAGATACTGCCCGTGCGGATCGATGCCTTCGATCAATCCACGAAGTGCGCTGACGCGCGCCACGGCGCGGTCCACGGGTAACGCGGACTCCCGCTCGGCCAGGGCGATGAGGGCGTCGATGTCCTGCGACGGGTTCGCTTCGATCCCAGACAGGGCGGATATGCAACAAAGGTTGAGCAGCATCCGGTACGACACAGCCACAGGATAGGTCACGAAGGGTCCCTAGGCAATGCGTCCGATGGTGGCCAGGACTGACTGGACTTCGGGTTTAACCATCCCTATGGTCTCCCTGTGCGGCGATTTGCCATAATTCTGCTGATCATCCTGGCGTCGTTAGCTGCTACCACGCTCTGGACTCCATGGCAATCCGCTGAGATCCATCAAGCCGTTCAACCATCGTCACCAGGGGATCCGTCCGCCAACCGCCGTACCCTTCACTGGATGGGGCACTGGCTGGGCGAAGACCGCCGCGAGACCCTGGTGCGCGAGATTGCTCGCGAGTATGCATTTCTGCATCCCCAGGTCGACGTCGATCTGCGTTTCCCCCCCGAGATCATGGGCGTGCGCAGCCAGCGTCGGACGGCGGAGTTCCTCGTCGAGCAGGTGCGCAAGGAACGTCCAGACTGGGATGTCGTGTGGCTGGACGACACCATCTATCAGCATGTGGCCGACATCCTGCACGACCCGCAATGGGGGGCCAAACATCTGGTGGACTTCCGTCAGGTGCCAGGCTTTGCCGCGGCCCACAAGCCGTTCATCATCTCGGACCCGTCCTATGCCGCCCAGACCGGCGGCATTCTAGTCGGACCCTACATCGAAGGGGAATACACGATTTTATGGCTGAACCGTGAGCTCGCCGGTCAACTGGGATTGGTCCTTCCCGAACGCGGTGCCACCTGGAAAGATCTGCTGACGCTTGCCGAAGGCCTGCAGCGGGCGCGACACGAGGGGCGTTCCGACGCCTGGCTGCTTTCCGAAAGCAGCGATTGGCTCACCGCCCAATTCCTCTTTCAGGCGCTAGTCATCTCGCGCTGTGGCAGCGTCGCAGAGGGTCTGCGTTCGGAGGCTACACCAGCCAAGCGGGCTGCAGTTCGTGAAGCGGTAGAGTCCTTCGCCGCCCTTGGCCGTTTCGAGCCGCTCATTCCGTCGCATGCCACCACCTTGTGGATCGATACCCGGCGGCTGCCCCTGGAAGATCGCGTCTTGTGCTATGTCGCCGGTACGTGGATGTATTCGCACTGGAGCGGATTGGATCCCCAGCGCATGCGGCGGATGGTGCCGGTCCAATTGCCGGTTTTGCAACCGGTTGATTGCGCGCTTGGCAGCTATATTCCGACCTGGGCGGTGCTGCGGCATGCTCCGGGTCGTGACGACGGGATAGCCCTACTGCGGCACTTGTGCAGTAGCGATACAGCTGAGCGTTGGGTCGCCTACACCAAGAATCCGACCGGACTACGTGGAGACCTCGCTAAACTGGGCTCTGGATCCGATCCGTTCGAACGCTTCATGCTCGACATGGAGCACCGCGTCGGCTCGCGGGTTGGCCGGGTTTCCAACCCAGGCTATGCCCTTGGCGTTGTCGGTTCGACCAAAGCGGATGCATTCAACGTCATCCTCCGTGAACTGCTGTGTGGCACCTTGGATGCCGAAACGGCGATGGTCCGGTTGGCGGCATTGGGCGAATGGCCCACGCCATGAGGAATACTGGAGTCGTCTCGCGCCGATTGGCGCTGAAGATCAGCCTGGTGATCGTGCTGATCGAGATTGTAGTCCTCGGCTGTCTTGGGTGGTGGTACATAGTCCGGTATAGCCAGCAGATCGATGATCGGCTAGCCACCCAGATCGCATTACCAGGTGTCCTGATGCAACAGGGCGCGCTACGCCACGCAGCAGTGCGTGATGTTGCCGGACTTGGCCGTCTGATTGGCCAGGACATCTCCAGTGCCATGGTCATCAAGCCTGATGGCATAGTCTACGAAGCGGCGGAAGCGGCAGTGATCGGGCAACGGGTCGTCGATCTAGTCGATCGCTTCGAATTCGATCTGCTGCGCAGTCCGTTGAGCAGCCACATTGTCCGGCAGCCAGATCGCGCCTTCATGGCCAGCCTCAGTGAATTGACTCACGAAGGGATGCGTATCGGTTGGCTGTATGTCCGAACCGACGTGAGCCGGGCGGAGGCGGAGAAGCGGGCTTTGGCCTGGCGATATGGCCTGGGTACCGCTGGCAGCATCCTGTTGACCTCCCTGGTCCAGATCCTGTTGATTTCGCGGATGTTGGGCCGACGCATCCGCAACACCGTCGAGGTGCTTGCTCAGGCAGAGCAAGGCGACCTCAAGGCCAGGGTGGACGGCCCGTTGTCACTCGACGAGATCGGACAGCTGCAATCCGGCGTGAATGCCATGATCTCCCAGACCGAGCGTCGTACGCACGAGCGCCTACAGGCGGCGGCTGATCTCGAAGCCAGTGAAGAAAAGTACCGCATTCTGGTCGAGCACCAGTCGGACATGGTGGTGAAGGTCGATCTGCATAACCGGTTGCTGTATGTCAGCCCCAGCTATTGCGCGACCTTCGGCAAAACGGCAGAAGAATTACTTGGCAATTCGTTCATGCCCCTGGTCCATGAGGACGATCGCGAAGCCACTGCCGTCGCGATGGCAACCCTGACGAAACCTCCGTATACCGCCAGGATCGAGCAGCGCGCCATGACCCCGTCGGGCTGGCGCAGTTTCTCCTGGCAAGACACCTTGGTCCGGGACGCGTCTGGTGTAGCGGTGGCGATCATCGGGGTCGGACGAGACATTACCCAGCAGGCGGAGTTGCAGAACCAGCTCCGTCAGGCCCAGAAGATGGATGCGATTGGCCAACTGGCTGGAGGCGTTGCCCACGATTTCAACAATCTGCTGACCGGCATCATTGGCGGCTGCCAGCTGCTGGAACGTGATCTGCCCGATCACCCCGACACCAAGCGCCATCTGGACATGATCCAGACGAGCGCGGTATCAGCGGCGGAATTAACCGGCCGGCTGCTGTCCTTCGCTAGGAAGACCTCGGTGCGTCGGCGTACCGTGGTGGTCAGTGATGTGGTGCACGCGTCGATCGATTTGATCCGCCGCAGTATCGATCGCCGCATCAAGGTTGCAGTCGATCCCGGTCCCGTGGATCTGTCGGTCGATGCCGATCTCAGCACCTTGCAGAATGCGATCATCAATCTCGCCCTGAATGCGCGGGATGCGATGCCGGACGGCGGTACCTTGCGGGTCATGGTGCAGGAGCTGCCAGCCGATCACGGTGAACCAGGTATGCCGCCCGAACCCCTGGTCGAGATTTCCATAGTCGATTCAGGCAAGGGCATTCCGCCGGACGTGCTGCCGCGGATCTTTGAGCCTTTTTTCACCACCAAGGAAGCAGGCAAGGGCACCGGACTGGGTCTGGCCTCGGTCTATTCGACAATGCGCGAACACCAGGGGGTGGTCAGGGTGGACAGCCAGCCGGGCTGCACCGAGTTTCGTCTGTTGTTGCCCCGAGTGATCGCTGCCCCTAGCCCATCCTCACCTTCTGGTGCTGCTCCGGCTCTCGGTGTCGGCACCATCCTGGTGGTCGATGACGAACCGGTGTTACGTGAACTGGCTGTCGAGATGCTAGGCGGGCTTGGGTATAGCGTATTGACCGCCTGTGACGGAGAGGATGGCGTTGCCGTCGTCCGCCGGGAAGGCGTCCGCATCCGCTGTGTGGTACTCGACCTGGTGATGCCGCGGATGAGCGGTGCGGACTGCTTCCGTTTCATCCGGAAGATCGATCCAGGGCTGCCGGTGGTGCTCTGCTCGGGGTACGATCGTGACTCGATTGCAGACGCCCTACTTGCCGAAGGCGCGGCTGCCTTCGTGCGCAAGCCGTACAAACTCGGAGAGATGGCGGGGGCGATTGCCACGGCCGCGCGCCGGCCCGATGAGCTGCCGGACGGCGCGTCGCGCACGTAGGAACTCTCCCGCTGGCCTAGCGCGATGTGATCTGTTTCAGAGTGAACCTCAGGGTCCGGAGCGCGCTTAACCTGGCATGACCATCTTGCGCACCGCCGTGCTCGTTCTCGTTGCCTGTATGCTATCAGCTGGCGACTCCATCTACGATGCGGTGACTCAGGGTGCGTTACGCGTCAAGCGTGCGGATGGTGCGATTGTCGAATGTCCACTGCGCCATAGCGAATACCGGGTCGAGATCAGCGGTTTAGTTGCCCAAGTCGAGTTGGTCCAGACCTTCGTCAATCCGTTTCCCGATCCGGTCGAGGCGGTTTACGTTTTCCCACTATCGCACGAATCCGGAGTCAATGCGATGAGTTTGGAGGTTGGCGGGCGGCGCATCGTCGGTGCGCTGCTCAAGCGGGTCGATGCGCGCAAGGCCTACGAGGCGGCACAGCGGGCCGGCAAGACCGCCGCCCTGCTTGATCAGGAACGCCCCAACATCTTCTCTCAGCGGGTCGGCAACATCCCGCCTGCTGGCGAAGTGCGCATCCGCATCGGTTACGTCGAGCGAATCGCCTTTGACCGCGGCGCCTATGAATTCCATCTACCCCTGGTGGTCGGCCCGCGTTTCATTCCCGGTACGGCTGTTTCTGGTGTTATGGCGCAGGATACGTCGCTTACCGGTGCGACGGTGCCGGTCGCGGTCGCGCCTGCGGTCGGCACGCCGAGTGGCACCGGCTGGTCACCGGATACTGATCGGGTTGGCGACGCTTCGCGCATCACCCCGCCGGTGCTGCAGCCGGGCATGCGCAACGGCCACGACGTCGCGATCAGCGTGCGACTGGAGGCTGGCATGGCGATACGCGACCTCGTCAGCTCCAGCCATCAGGTGACGGTCGAACGGCCCCAGCCTGATCTCGCCCAGATCGCGTTGCGTCCCGAGGACGCCATTCCGAACAAGGACTTCGTCCTGCGTTACACTGTTGCCGGGGCCACGCCCGAGCTATCTGTAGTCAGCCATGTTGCCGATGATGGTGGTTATCTGCTGCTGACCCTCCAGCCGGCGCAACTCGCCGTGGCGTTGCAGGAGCGCAAGCCGCGTGACCTCTGCTTCCTGATTGATGTCAGCGGTTCGATGAGTGGTCAGCCTCTGGACAAGGTGCGCGAGGCGATGCGCGAACTGCTGGCCCTGGCTGGACCGCAGGATCGAATTCAAGTTGTCTCTTTCGCCAGCAAAACGGCCAATCTGTTTCCCGATTTTGTGCCGGTGACGCCGGTCAACGTCAAGACGGCCCTCGCGTTCAATCAGCAGATGCAGAGTGGTGGTGGGACCAACATGCTGGAGGGGGTCCGGGCGGTACTCAACGAGCCGCTCCAGGGCGAGCGCATGCGCATGGCGATCATGTTGACCGATGGTTTCATCGGCAACGAGAAGGAGATCATCGCCGAGGTCGGCACCAAGGGCAACGATCGCATTCGTTTCTGGTGCATTGGCATCGGCTCATCGCCCAACCGCTATCTCATCGATGGGGTGGCTGCCGCCGGTGGTGGCATGGGTGTCGTGCTGGGTTTGCATGACAATAGCCGAAGCATCGCCGATGAACTGATGCAACGCATCCAGCATGCCCAGATCGATCACCTCAGCCTCGATTGGGGCGGCCTGTCGGTGACCGACGTGGTGCCGACGCGCCTACCGCCGCTGTGGTCGGGCCGGCCGGTGGTGGTGTGTGCCCGCTTTGCTGGTGCAGGCAGCGGCACGGTGGTCATGCATGGCGAGGTCGACGGGCGCAAGATCGACATTCCGTTAAGGCTGGAACTGCCCGCCAAGGCCTCGTTCAACCGGGCAGTGCGCACCCTGTGGGCACGCACCAAGCTGAGCGAGCTGCGCCAGCAGGAGACCACCGGAGCAGGCTACGATCAGGAGGCGGTGATGACCGGTCTCAGTCTGACCTACTCGGTGATGACCGAGTACACCAGCTTCGTTGCGGTCGATGAGCGCGTGATCAATCCAGGCGGCGTCAACCGCCAGATCAACGTTGCGGTACCACTGCCCGAGGGCGTCACCACGGCGGCGCTTCCAATGCTGTCGTCAGAACAAGTACAGGCGATGGGTTGCGAAGAGGCGATCGCCGACAGTGAAATCGACGGCGCCTTCATGGCGATCGGCGTCGGCGGCGGTTCAGTCGGCATGTACGGGTCGCGCAGCGGTGGCGGTCGCAAGCGGGCCGTATTGAAGGGCGGCGGTAGCGTGGCCTCAGAGAGTGCTTTTGATGCGGCATTGCGCTTCCTCAAGAAGCACCAGGCCGCGGACGGCAGGTGGGATCCGCTGTCCTATCAGGAGAACTGTACCGAGACGCCCAAGTGCGAGGCCGGGGTCGGCGGTGCCGACGACACCATCGTGCTAACGGCGCAGGCTACCCTGGTTTTCCTCGGCGCCGGATACGACCATGTGACGCCGAACCGGTACAAAGCCGTCGTCGCCAAGGCGCTGTCCTGGATACAGACGCAACAGAAGCCAGACGGCAGTTTCGGAACGACGGTCGAGGCGACCGCCTGTGCGACGCAAGCTCTGGCTGAGGTGTTCGGTTTGACCTCTGACTCGGCCCTGTTGGTTCCGACGCAGCATGCGGTCAATCGACTGCTGGCCATGCGTTTGCCTGGTGGTGATCATCAGCCACTGGCCTGGGGGACGCCTGCGGGCTTCCAGACGGCGGACACGACCCGGGCGGTGATGGCGCTCAAGTCCGCGTTTGCAGCTGGTCTATCGGTCGGTGACGGTCTAGAGCGCGCTACAAGCTGGCTCGAACTGGCCTGGCGAGCGGCAAACCCCGGCTGGGCGAAGCCGGAACACCTGAATTCCTCCGAGTTCCCTGCGCAATGGTCGACGTCCTCCGGGGCTTCGGGCAGCGAGGTCGAAGCGGGTGCGGTCTGCGCCGTGTTGCTTGGACGGAAGGGTGGCGATCCCTTGCTGGATTCGCTCGCGGCGACTATTGCAGCGCTCAAGCCGGAGGTTCGGCAGAATGATCTGCGTCGGCTACAGCTCAGTTCGTTAGCTCTGTTCCAGCTTGGCGGGGACGCGTGGAAGGCCTGGAACATTTCGACTCGCGACTTGCTGACAACGAGCCAGCACAAGGGTGATGGATGTCTTGATGCGAGTTGGGATCCTCAGACGCAGGTCGGTCTAGGATGTCAGCGGGGCCGGTTGGCCAGCACCCTACACGCCGCGTTCATCCTTGAGATCTACTATGCCAGCGCTGCGGTGGGCGCAGGTCCGCCGGCACCAGTGGCTCAGCCGCCTGGTGGGGTATCGCGATAACCCATGCGCGTCTGCTTGTCGGCGAGGTGGCGCAGGTCGCTGGCGATGCCCTCCATCTTTTCGCGAGTCTGCTGCGTCGAGCCGACATAGCGGCTGAGCAGTTCGAGTACCGGGGCGAGCGAGGTCTCGACTACCTTCAAGTGATGGTCGAATACCTGGGCGTAGTACTTCGGCAGGGTGTTGACGACTTCGACCTTCGGGGCTGCCGCTCTGATCGCCTCGGCGGTCTGGGTGATCAGCCGCTCCAGTCGTTCGACATCGGCGGTACGTGCGCGGCCAGCTTCTCCAGACAGGGCGGTGAGTGCTGACTGCAACGCTTCGATGCGTTCCCCAACCTTCGCTAGCTGAACCACCGCCTGGCTGGCCGGGTCGTCTTTGCCAGACAGTTCCTGACGACGCTTGTAGACCACCGTGATGTCGCGCCAGCGCGCCTCGTCCTCGGGCGTAGCGCAGCCAAGGAGCAGGCGCAGCTTGATCAGGTTGATCTCTGCCCCGGTGGTCAGGGTCTGGGCCTCGGCGCGGTAATGCGCTAGGATCAGCGTATCGACCTCGGGCTCGGTCATCGCCGGCACCACCCGACCAGCGATCTTGGCCATGTTGCGATAGCTGCCCTGCAACTTGAAGGGCGGTTCGGTGCGGAATTCATCGGCCTGGGCCGCCGAAGCTATGTAGGTCTGGTTGACCGTCAGGAGGGCGCGCTGCACTCGCATGAGTAGCCGCGTGGTGGCGCTGATCTCAGCGACTTCGGCGGCGGCGTAGGCATGTTCCAGTTCGCCGCGGGCGCCACTGTCGCCGGCGGCTATGCGCACGAAACGGTGCACGTCGGCCTGCGGTCGCGCCAGCAATGGCTGCAGGACAGGATTGACCGCCAGGCAGTTCTCAAGGTAGGACAGTGCGAAGCTGTCACCGTGCGAACCCGCTGCGTCACCCAGATTGTGGGTGTCGGCGCGGTTAGCGAGCATGTCGGGGATGCGGAACTTCTCGCCGGATTCGGTGTAGGGGTTGCCGGCCATCACCACGACGACTTTCTTGCCGCGCAGGTCGAAGGTGCGGGTCCCGCCGTCCCATACGCCTTCAATCTTGCGCTGGCCATCGCACAGGCTGATAAACTTTTGCAGGAACTCTGGGTCGCAATGCTGGATGTCGTCCAGGTACAGCATCACGTTGTTGCCCATCGCGAACGACAGGTTGACGCGTTCAACTTCCTGGCGCGCCTGGGCATTGGGTGCCTCGGCCGGATCGAGCGATTTGACGCGGTTGCCCAGGGCGGGTCCGTTGACCTTGACGAAGGCCAAGCCGAGGACGGCGCAGACGTATTCCATCAAGGTGGTCTTGCCGTAACCTGGCGG
>Ga0105046_10006641_pt1 | contig 18302 bp, 15 predicted proteins | sample MAT03_FD_78385 | JGI IMG/M metagenome (GOLD analysis project Ga0105046, IMG submission 78385) | Freshwater microbial communities from Lake Fryxell liftoff mats and glacier meltwater in Antarctica - MAT-03 (megahit assembly) | ecosystem: Environmental > Aquatic > Freshwater > Ice > Liftoff...
ACCGCTTTGGCGGACTTAAGCCAGCCGCGCGGCACGACAATGACTTCGTCGAGCGCGCCATGGCCGCGCAGGAGCTCGCCGGTGCGACCTTCGACCACCCACGCCAAAAAGGCGTCCGGAAAGTGACGCCGCAGCGTACAAGCCGTGGGAACGGCGTGCAGCACATCGCCAATGGCGCTCAGTCGAACGATTAAAATACGCGGAGCAGGCATGGCCTTCGCTTCCTGGTTTTACAAAGCCGATGGACTGAGCGGTTGGACTGCTACCTCGCCCGGGATGGCCCGCGCCCTGCGGCGCCATCGCGTCGGAGAGTCTCCCTGGGGGGCCGCAATGATAGCTGCCCGGGCAAAATGGGCCAAGATTGCTTTGCCGCGGGGTCTGCCGGGCGGGTATATTTGGGGCATGGGCCGCCACCGTGCCCTATTCTGCTGCCCGTCTGCTACCTGACGACCGCCTGTCCACCGCTTTCGGAGAACCCCCAGCGTGAAACGTTCCCTGCCTGCTTCGCTGTCTGCGTACCTGCTCTTTGGGGCGATCTGCTATCTCTCTTTGTTCGCATCCTCGGCGTCGGCGCTACCGCCGCCGCGCGAAGGCGAAGCCCGCTTCGAACTGACGGACAAAGAGCCGCAAGTCGCTGAAATGTTCCACCTGGAGCCACATACGTTCCGGTTCAAGCAGACATTTCAAAAGACCTCGTCGACGGCGATGGAAATCTCGCTCGTCACGTTCCCTTCGCCAGTGACCACGCCGCACGAAGTTAACAACACCGTCCACACGGAATATTTTCGGCCACTCTCGCCCGGCAAGCATCCCGGGGTCATCGTGCTGCACATCCTGGGGGGCGACTTTGAACTGTCGCGGCTCTTCTGCCGTCAACTGGCCCAGAACGGAGTCGCCGCGCTCTTTTTGAAGATGCCGTACTATGGCGAGCGCAGCCCACCGGGCGTGAAGACGCGGATGATTTCCGATAACGCGGAAGACACCGTAGCCGGCATGCGGCAGGCAGTGTTGGACATCCGCCGCGGCGCAGCGTTCCTCGCCAGCCAGCCAGAGATTGACCCAGAGCAGCTGGGCATTTTTGGCATCAGCTTGGGCGGCATCACCACGGCGCTGGCGTCGACTGCCGAGCCGCGCTTCGGCAAGATTTGCATGATGCTGGCCGGTGGCGATATGGCCAAGATCGCCTGGGAGTCGCCGGAAGTGGCCGACGTCCGCACCCGTTGGCTGGCAAAGGGCGCCACCAAGGAGCAGTTTTACGAAGCGCTCAAATGCATCGACCCAGTGACCTACGGCAAGAATGTCAGAGGCCGCAAGATGTTGATGCTGAACGCGTCGCACGACGAAGTGATTCCCAAGGCCTGTACGGAATCTCTGTGGCACGCGTTTGGCGAGCCGGAGATTGTCTGGATGGACGCCGGTCACTACTCGGCCATGCGATTTATTTTCGATGGCCTGACGCGCGTCACCAAGTTCTTTCAGCCTGAAAAAGACAAGCCGACCGCGTCGGCTACTTCGTCCGCTGTTGAGAAGCCTGCGGCGAAGCCAGACGCCGACTCCGCCGATCAGAGCGCAGCCGAAAAACCTGTCGCGGCGCCGACCAATAAGTAACGCGGATCGCCAAGCGGCGCCGTGTGTCTCTCGCGCCGCGCTGCATGATGCAGGCGGACCCGTGGGAAATCCATCAATCTCAAGGGCGGCTCACGATGAAACGTTCCGTAGGATTCCTCGCGTGCTTGCTGATGAGTGCCGCTGCGGCGCCGGCGTGGGCGCAGTCCGCGCTCGACCGGTTGGAGCGGCAAGTTCGGGCGGGCGAACTCCCGGTCTCCGAGGCCGAGGAAGCCAGCCACCTGGGCGCCACTGCCGATGACGCCAACGAGCCGGGATTCGGCGTGCGTCTGCTGGCGCTGCAACCAGGCGGCCCGGCCGAGAAGCAGGGATTGAAGGCGGGCGACCTGGTCACGTCTGTCAATGGCGAGGCGGTCGCCACGCTCGACGAATTTGCAACGCAACTGGGCCGGGCGCCAGTCGGCGAAAAATCGCTGTTCAGCGTCCAGCGCGACGAGAAGACGCTCTCGGTCGCCGTGCTGCTGGGCAAGCGCAAAGCGCCCGCCCCGGCGCCTGGACAAGACGCCGTGCGTCCGGCGCCACTGGGGATTCGCCTGGCGCCGGTCGACGAAGCGACGCGCATCGCACAGGGTCAACCGACCCTGCGCGGCGGCGTGATCACGTTCGTCGCCGCCGGTTCCGCCGCCGAGCGAGCAGGCCTGACGCTCGACTCCGTGTTGTACGCAGTCGACGGCGCCAAGATCGACACGCCCGACGACGCCGTCCGCAATCTCTCCCGCGCCAAGGTCGGCCAGACCGTGAAGCTCTCGCTCTACCAGCGCGGTGAACGGGTCGAGCGTCCGCTGACGGTCGAAGCCGCCGCCGGCGCACAAGCCCCGGAGCGCCGCGTCCCGCCACCCGCAGCGGCCACGCCGCGCCCCTTCAGCGAAGGCCCAATTGTGGGCGATGACACGCACGCGCGGATGGCGGAGATGGAGCGCAATCTGGCCGACCTGCAAAAGCGCCTGGCCGTTCTCGAAGCCACGCTCCGCAAATTCGACCGCGACTCCGGAATCACGCCGGCCGCGCCCGATGAGAAGAAGCCAGAGTGAGAAGCGTGCTTGGCGGTGCAGGCTCTGCCGAGAGCGGCCACGCATTATTTGCCACAGGCTACGCGCGTCGCCGCGTTGAGATACTCTACCGGCACCGGGTAGTTGCCAAATCGGATTGAGTAGAATTCGTCGAACCAATCGGCGATGTCGGCTTCGCTCCCGCGATCGTAGTCGGGTTGCACATAAATCGTGCGACCGTTAACTGGATCGCGGATGTCTCCTTCCTCCACGATCATTTCGCCTGCCTTGATCACGTAGCGCGGCAGCTCGAACATCGTCTCGGCATTGTCGTTGGGCGTGTAGATCGTTATGTCCGCGTCCGCGCCCACGCCCAGATGTCCTTTGTGTTTCAGTCCCAGCATTCGCGCCGGGCCGGCGCGGGTGATGATGCAGATTTCGTTCAGCGTGTATTGGCGATCTAAATCGGCCAGCACGCCGCGCTCGCGGACCGCGGGGTGGGCCTCGGCGATGCAGTCTCGCCGGTAGGTCCGGTCCATCAGCAGGCGAATGATCTGCGGATAGGCAAGAAACGATCCGCCGTTGGGATGATCCGTGCTCATGGCGATGCGCCACGGATCCTCCACCAGCAGATACCACTCCAGCCCGATTGACCACTGCAACGAATTGATCAGACTTTTGTTCTTGTATTCAATCGGAGCAATGCCGCAGCCGGCTTCCATCTCGGTGTCCGCGCTAAACCAGCGGGATTTATAGACCTTGCTCAGAAAGTATCCGAGTGGTCCGTCGCCCGTCATGCTCGTGGTCCGGCCGAACAGAACCTGGCCCACGTCCACGGTCAGATTCTTGTGTTGATTGACGTAATCGGCCAGCTCCGGGACCTTGGAGTTGAATGTGTTCTCGTCCCCATCGCCGCCGCCGTAGCTGTGGAACTGGATGTGCGTCATATGTCCACGATGCCCTTCCAGGGTGCGCATCGTGTCAAGCGTGGTGGTCCAGTTGCCCGGCATGCCGAGGTTATTGCAATGGACGTGGACCGGATGGGGCAGTTGCAACTCGTCCACGCTACGGGCCACGGTCTCCAGAATTTGCCGCGGCGTGATTTGGTAGGCGTCGACAACGTCATCCAGCGCGCTGACATTGCCGGACGCGCGACTCTTCCATTCTTCCACTCCGCCTGGGTTGACCAGCTTGGCGGCGTAGCCCTTGGCGCCGCTCAGCAGCCAGCCGACAAACGCGCGGGCTCGTTCGTGCTCGCCCCGCTGGATGGAGCGCATGATGTAATGGTTATTGCCCATCAGGACGTAGAAGCCCTTGTCGATGCAGGGCGTGTCGGCAAATTCCTGATGCGCGTGCCGCGCGGCAAGCGCCGGAATCGCCGCGTCAAACGCGGTGGTATAGCCCAGCGCCGCGTACTTGTAGCCCGTGGCGAAAGTGCTGGGGACGCTCCCCATGGTTCCGCTGCGAGTGCGCGCGGTGCGGAGGACCGGCGTGGCCTTGCGCTTTTCTTCCGGCAACATCTTGCGGGCGAGATTCACCTTGGGCCCGGCGATGTGGCAGTGCATGTCCACGCCCCCCGGCATGATGACCAACCCTCGGGCGTCGATCGTGCGCGTGGGACGAACGCTGGCGTCCGAGGGCGCGGGGACGATTCGTCCCCCTTCGATCCACAGATCGCGAGACTGTCCATCGATGCCGTTGGCCGGATCGTAGAGCGTTCCACCGGCGATTTTGAGTAGCGACATGCGCAGGCGAGCGGGTAAGAAAGGAAAATTCAGGCGCCGAGGGAATAATACTACGCCACGGTGGCGCCAATCACCTGGTCGGAAAAACACGGTGGGATGGTTTGACGCCTGGGCTCCGGCTGGGCGGAGAAAACGCTATTCTGGAGGCGCCCGGCGGGCTATTACAGATTCGCCCGCCAGGGCAGGTTGGTCAAGCCCAGCGGCAGTAAGTAGCAGGCGCCGCATCGCGCCCTCAAGAAAAGGAAATCGAATGACTCAGCGGGACGAGGCCTTGGCCTCCATGCGGATGGCGCGGGAATACACGCTCAATCTGCTGGCGGACGTTGGCCAGGACGAATGGTTTTGGATGCCGACCGAAGGGGTTACGCATCTGGCGTGGCAACTGGGACACCTGGCAATCGCGCAGTACATGCTGACCATGTTCCGCGTGCGCGGGGCCGTGCCGAGCGACGCCGAACTGATCGATCCCAGCTACCCGGACCTGTTTGGCCGCGGATCGGTCCCAGACCCGGACGCGACCAGGTATCCGCCGATGTCCGAAATCCGCGCAACTTTCGATCGCGTGCACGCCCGCGCGCTGGAAGAAGTTTCGCGTTACACGGACGAAGCGCTCGAGGCGCCGCTCGAAACGCCGCACAGATTATTCACGACCAAGATCGGCGCCATCAGTTGGGCCTCTCGGCATGAACTGATCCATTGCGGTCAGATTGGACTACTGAAGCGCCTGCGAGGGCATGCGATCAAGTGGTAAGGAAGCCTGGATCGCGTAAGACGCTGGCATCATGGCGCGCGGCGGTAGGCTTCTCGCTCAAACGGGTTGTCCCAATAGCCATGTCGTCCCTGGAGCCGCAGCAGTAGCGCGCACAGGAAGTAGGCCGGTATAAAGGCGGGGCCCCAGCGCTCGTATTGTTCGACGTGGACCAGTTCATGATTGCGTGTCGCGTCGAGTGCCTGAGGGCTCCCTCCGAGGACTACGTGCCCCAGCGTCATGGCGGCCGCTCCACCTGGCAGTGGCGTTAAGTGTTCCAGCAGCCAGGTAACTCCACCGCCGTAGCATTCCAAGACGCGCCCACGCCGTCGGATGCCACCACCCGTCGCCAGGCCAATCGCGCAGGCGATCAAGCCTAGCGCGCTGGCGGGCGATGCCCACACGATCAAGCATGTGGTGAGGAGCGCTTTCATGCTTCGGTATGCGGCGGAGTTGTTCTTGCGATGCGCACGTCCGCGGAGTTAGCCATTCGGCGTGAGCAAGATCTTGCCGGATCGCTCTGGCTGCATGGCGTGGGTCAGGGCGTCTTTGATCTTTTCGAGCGGATACGTGGCTTCGATCTCGGCCTTGAGCGTGCCATCGGCGATCATGCTGATGAGTTGGCCGAAGACGGTCATCTGGTCGGTGGGGGTCGCCCGAGCGAACCAATGCGCCAGCCAGAAGCCGCGCAACGTGATATTGCGGAAGATCAAATCCTGCGGGCCAACGCGGCAGGCCTCGCCGGACATTGCGCCGTAATTGCAGACCGTGCCGCCGTGGGCCAGCGATTGCGCGAGCCGCTGCGATGACTCTCCGCCAATGGCGTCGATGCCAAGGCGGATTTTGGCGCCGCCGGTGGCCTGCGAGACGCGCTTGGCCAGGTCGTGGCCATCGACCACGACAACGTCGGCGCCCAGCTTGGTCAGCGGCTCAATTAGCGATTCTCGCCGGACGACGTTCACGGTCTTCAGCCCGCGGAACTTGGCGAGCTTGATCAGATACGAGCCAACGGCGGAGTTGGCGGCGTTTTGCATGACCCAATCGCCTTCCTTCAATTCCACCACGTCGCGCAATAGCAGCAGCGCCGTGGGCGGATTGATCGCCAGCATGGCAAGCTGTTGAGGATCGATCCCCTCTGGCATGGGGACCAGTTTGGCGGCCGGCGCGGCCATCCTCGTAGTCCACGTTCCGGCGCCCACTGGCAGCAGCGTGAGATCGCCGACCTTGAGATGCTCAACGCCCTCGCCCACGTCGACGACGCGACCGATGCCTTCGTTCCCAGGCGTGGCTGGGAGTTTGGGGAGCGTGCCGTACATGCCGAGCAGCGTCATAATGTCCGACGGATTGATCGGCGTCGCCAGGACATCGATCACCGCGTGGCCGGCCGCGGCTTTGCCCGGTTCTGGCAAATCGATGCATTCGGCAACGGTCGGCGGGAGACCAAACGACTTGAACTGTACGGCTTTCATGCGAAGTATCTTTCTCTAGATGCGTTGGTGTGTTGGGGGAGTGCAAATCATGGGACCATGGCGGCCCGGCGTCAATCGGGTGGAAGGAAAGCCCGGCCGCCGGCGACCGAATTAGCGGCGATTGGACTTCAGCGAGGCGCCCGTTTGTCCCTGGGCCACTTCTAAATCGCGGATCTCCAGATCGCGGGCGAGCGCTTCATTTTCGGCCAGCCAATCGCGGTCGTTTTCTACAGGCGCCGTCAGTCGGGTTGCGCACCAGCGCCGCGCGATCGCGCAGCCATGCCGGTCGCCATGGGTTTGGAAGTCGTGCTGCGCTTCGTCCAGCAGCAGCGCCGCCGCCATCAAGCGCGCGAGACTAAACGCAAACGACCGCGCGCCGGCTTGCAACGCGTCCATCCCTTCGGCCATGGCCAGCGGCAGAAACGCCCGGGCGCGGCGGGCCGCCTGCCGGGCTTGTTCGACTGGCGCGGAGAGTTCCGCCAGCGTTACGCCTGCCAGTAGCTCGTCGATCTCGGCCAGAAATGGACCGAGGGCGTTGGACTTGTCGATTGCCCGTAGCGCGTCGAGCGAGAGGACGTTGGTCGTCCCTTCCCAGATCGAGAGGACTTGGGCGTCTCGCAGCAGGCGCGGCAGTCCGGTGTCTTCGATGTAACCGGCGCCGCCGAACGATTCCAGGACTTCGCTCATGGCGGAGACCGCTTGTCGCGCGGTGTAGAGCTTGGCCAGCGGAGTCAGCAGGCGCAGCACGGCCGCTTCGTCCGGCGTTGCCTCGCCGCATTCTTCTTTGCCCAAAAGTTCCACGGCGCGCATCGCCAGGTGAAAGCCGCCTTGGAACTCCACTTCCAGATCCGCCAGCGTGGCAGCGTGCAGAGGTTGATCGATCAGACGCTTGCCGAACGCCTCGCGGCGGGTGGCGTAATCTCGCGAGAGCGCCAGACCGCGGCGCAACGTGGCCGCCGCGCAGATGGCGTTGTACAGACGCGTGACGTTGACGAGCGTGGTGATGTTCCGCACGCCTTCGCCGGGCTTGCCGACGAGTTTTGCCCTGGTTCCCATCAGGCCGAGTTCCGCGGTCGGCAGGCTGCGCGTGCCGAGTTTATCTTTCAGCCGATGGATCACAATGTTGTTCAACCGGCCATCGGCGTCGCGCGTCTCGAGATAGAACAGGCTCAGCCCTCGACTTCCGGCCGTGGCGGCGCCGCTGGCGTCTTCAATACGCGCCAGCGTCATCGCCATCTGCGCCGTGGTGGCGCTGGTGAACCACTTGGTCCCGTGGAGCCGATACCATGGCCCCGTCTCTTGCCGGGCGATGGTCTCCGTGCGGCCGACGTCCGATCCGCCGGTCCGTTCGGTCATCCACTGCCCCGATGTCCAAAACTCTGCCGGATCGCGCGTGGTTAATCGTCGCAGGGCGCCGGCTTTTTGTTCGGCGTCTCCCATCACTTCGAGCAGCCGAGCGGCGCCATCGGTCATCGCCAGTGGGCAGGTGTAGATTGCCGAGGGTGGATTGAAGAGGTAGAGCTTGGCGAACTGATAGACGCGCGATAGCGCGCCAAAGCGGCGCTCGTAACCGATCGCCACGATCCCTTCTTCTGCGCTGACGCGATCCAACTCCTGCCAGCCGCGCGAGGTTTCAATCTCGTCGATCCGGTTTCCCCAGGGATCGAACGGACGAAGCATGGGCGGGTGGGCGTGGGCATCTTCGCCAAGCTGCGCGATATCACCCACGCAGCGCGCGCCAAAACGGCGCAGGTCTCTTTCGACCTCGCTTAGCATCGCCGCCGGCAACCGTCGCGCCAGGTAACGGCGCAGCGTGCGGTCTTCGTCGTATTGATTGCCCAGGACAGGCGGATCTTGGAAGAAATCGGTCATGGTTTCCCCGGCTGCGTGCAGCGATTGCGCCTGGCGAGCGCGTCCCCCGTTTTGCTCAACGCCTAGATTGTATCCCGTTACGATGGGTGGGAGAAAGCGCCGGGACGCCGGTAACGCCGGTTGCACCGCTTTTGCCGTTACAAACCGCGGTTTGGCAAGCTAGCTCCGTTGTAGTCCGGGTTACGGTGAGCTACGTTCCAACAGGCCCCGATAGACGCCTGGAAGCCGGTTTTTCAGGCACTGCGCGGCAGAATTCTGATTTGTAAAGAGCAGACGCCGTCATGACCAAACCGAACAAGAAGCCAGGCGACGAGCAGCCAGCCGGCTCGTTCCAGGAACTGGGCCGCAAGTTGGACCAGCGCCCCGAAGTGCAAGCCGCCGCCGAGGCGCTGCGCGCAGCGCACGAGCAGTACGAACAGGCCAAGGCCCAGTACTATCACCTGCGCGATGACGCGGCTCAGGAGGTGCACAGCCTGCGCGGCAAGGGGACGGCCGAAGTCATCGCCATGGTGCTGGAGATGGTCCGCAAGCATCCAGGACCAGGCGTGGTGGCGGCGTTGATGTGCGGCTGGTTCGCCGGCCGGATCTTCCGACGCTAAACCGCAGGACGCAACGTAGGGCAGGGCATCGCAACTCTCTGCAAAGGGAAGCGCGCCTGATGCCTCTCAATACAAAGCCGGAACGGATCATGGCGAATCATCGAATTGTCGACGCCGACGCTCTACGAGCCAGGCGGCTGCTGCGCACGGAGATTGCGCTCTCCAGAGAGGCAATTGGCGACCAGATTGTTGAGCTGCGCGAGCAGCGCCGCCGGCTGACCTCCTGGCGCACCTACGTGGGGCGGTTTCCGATTGCATCACTCGCGGCGTCGTTTGCCGTCGGCCTGTTCGTCGCCGGCGCGCGACCGGAAAGAAAGGCGCCACGATTGATCGCCAGCAGCATGTTCCGCTGGGGTATGGCCGCGGTGAAGGCGGGGCTATTGAAAGAAGTCATCGACATCTGGGCCCGCAGCGGAACCACCGCCCGTCCTGAGCAAGATTAAATACGTTGGCGTGTGTGCGCGTTGGCAACAAAAGCCTGATTCAATATGCCCACCGAATCCCAATCTACGAGCGAGTCTGACACGCTGCTCGGCCCATTGTTAGCCGAGTTGGCTGACTTGCGCGCTGAAGTTCGTGGCGCCGCAAACGCCCGCTGGCGGTTGGCGCGATTGGAACTGGGCGCCGCGGTGACCGATATCCGTCGGCTGGTGGTGGCGATTGTCGTTGCGGCGCTGTTGTTGTTGATTTCCGTCCCGGTGCTGATTGTCGCCGGAGCGGACCTGCTCGCCGGACTCTTCGATATCGATCGCACGGGCTGGCTATTGATTGAGTTCGCCACGCTCGTCGTTGCCGCGGCGGCCACCGCCTGGCTGGGCTGGCGCGGATTTCAGAGCCGGTTTGTCGGACTGGAAGAGACGCTGGAAGTCTTGCGAGAAGACGTCGCCTGGGCAGAACGCCGCTGGGGCAAAGCAGAATCGCCGACGGATAAAAACGCCGGCGAAGGCGTGTGAGACTCGCGAACCCATTCAACAAAACAAAAAAGGCGCCGAGTGACGAATCACTCGGCGCCTTTTCACAGATCTGGGCTGTGAACTATTTCGCCCGCAGGATGTCGGACTTATCCAAGCCTGCCAGGTTGTTGTCGCGATTGACGTCGCTGATCTCTTCGTCGCGGTCAATGAACACCAGCAACTTTGAGAACTGCGTCGGACGACCCTCGGTCTCGCCGTTCATGTTGAACACGGTCGCCGGCAAACGGACGTCGACGAACTTCGTTTGACCGGTCGGAATCGATCCGATGCGGACAAGCGTCTGTGGCAGGCCTTCTTCGACTTGCATCTCGGTCGCGGCCATCATCGTGATGTTGAACGGCTGGTCGATTGCAGTTGAGCCATTGTTGCGGAAGCTGACGCGGTAGCGCGGGCCTTGCTCATTGGTCTTGCCGGCGTCCAGCATTCGCACATCGACCAGTTCCAGGTCGATGCCACGGATTAACTCAACGACTTCCGCAGGCGATTCCTCTTCCGGCGCCGCTTGAGGCGGAGCTTGCGTCGCATAAGCCGGCTCAGAGACGTAAACCGTTTGCACTGAGCCACCACCGCCGCCACCGATGAACTGAGGTTGGCCGAAGCCTTGGTTGGCGATCACTTGCGGCAATACGGCCCCGACCGTGGTCCAGAAATCCTGCGGACCAGTTACCGGTGGAGTGACTGGCGGAGCACCAGGAGGCGTGCCAGGCGGCGTTGCCGGAGGAGTTCCCGGGGGCGTTGCTGGAGGAGTGCCTGGAGGAGTGGCCGGAGGAGTGGCCGGAGGAGTTCCGGGCGGAGTTGCTGGTGGCGTGCCGGGCGGCGTGGCCGGTGGGGCGCCAGGAGGCGTTGCTGGCGGAGCGCCCGGTGGAGTCGCCGGCGGCGTTTGCTTCTTCGCTTCTTCAGCCAGCGCCTTGTCGATTGCCTCTTGCTGCGCTTTGACCTGGGCGTCGATCCCACCGAGATCGAGGCCGAGGGTGCGCTTCTGCCCAAGCACGTCGGCGTTGTTCGTGGCCAATGCGTCGTTCGGATTCGGAGTCGCGGCGTTGGTTGTGCCGAGCAACTTGTTCTTGAGGTTCTGCTTGTGCAGTAGAGCGCTGTCGCGGACATCGGCCAGCTTGTTGCTCATCCCAATGTTGCTGTTGGACAATTGCTTGAACTCTTGCGCCTTGGTCGAAAGCTTGCTGCTGATGTTGCCGGTTTGCAACTTGTTGGAAACGTCCGCCATCTTGTTGCTGAGGTTGATGTTGCTGTTGGAAAGCGACTTGAAGCTCTGTGCCTTCTCGGAAAGCTTGCCGCTGATATTGCTGGTCTGTAGCGTGCTGCTGATGTTGCCGGTCTGCAGCTTGCTGGAGACGCCGGCCGCCTTATTGCTGAGGCTGCTGCTCAGGTTGCCATTGGACAGCGAGTTGCTGAAGCCCTGCGCCTTGTTGGATAGTGAGCTTGTAATATTGCCGGTCTTGAGCTTGTTGACCGTACTGGACTGCTTCACGCTGCCCAGCGCGCCCGAGACGCTCTTGCTGAAGTTGCCACCGCTGCTCTGTAGTTTCTTGGCGCTGTTCGAGAACGATCCGCCTGCGCTCTTCACGCTGCTGCGGACCTGGCTGCTCGAGGCCTTGCTCGCAAAGCCCGAGACCGCCGATTTGCCGCCGCTACTGGCGCGACTCATCGCGCCGCCGGCGGCTGACTTCATCGCTCCGCTCAGCGCGTTAAATCCAGCGCCGGCCATCGCCACTTGGTCTGTCGATGTCGCTAAGGCCAACGACGCAATCGCCGTGGCCACCACTGCTTTCCACTTTTTCCCAGTCATTACCATTGTTTTTCTCCTTAAGGCTAGAGGGTCCCGAAATTCACCACCCACTAGGCACAGGCGCAGCCAGGCTGAAATTGTTACCCAGGCGCGGAAAGAATTTTGGATCTGGACGGAAAACCGCGGACTTGCCCGAATGTTCAAGAAGCAACGTATCGCAAACCGCGCAGCGTCCGGTGCTGACGCGATCAACAAAAAAAGGCGCCGAGCGAATTTTCGCTCGGCGCCTTTGAGTTTTGAACGCAAACGGTGGAGATCCAACGCTGCTTAGCGGGCAGCGGTAGCCAGGCCCTAGCGGGCAGCGGTAGCCAGGCCGGCCGCTTCCGAAAGCTCGGCGGCGCGGTTGGTCTTCTCCCAGCTAAACGAATCCTCGTCACGGCCAAAGTGGCCGCCGGCCGCCGTCAGACGGTAGATCGGACGACGCAGGTCGAGGTAGTCAATGATCTTGCCAGGGGTGAGCGAGAAGAGCTCGCGCACCAACTCGCAAATCCGCGAGTCGTCCAGCTTGCCGGTGCCGAACGTATCGACGTGGACGCTGACCGGCTCCGAGACGCCAATTGCGTAGGCCAACTGCACTTCGCAGCGGTCCGCCAATTGAGCGGCGACAATATTCTTTGCCACGTGACGCGCCATGTAGGCCGCGCTGCGATCGACCTTGGTGGGGTCCTTGCCGCTGAAGGCGCCGCCGCCGTGCCGGCCCCAACCGCCGTACGTATCGACGATGATTTTGCGTCCGGTCAATCCGCAGTCACCCTGTGGGCCGCCGACTTCGAATCGGCCCGTGGGATTAATGTGGTACGTGATGTCCTTGCTGACCATATCGCGGGGCAGCAACGGCTTGATGATCTTGTTGACGACGTAGTCCTGGATCTCCTTTTGCGCGACCTTGGGGCCGTGCTGCGTGGAGACGACCACGGTATCGATCCGAACCGGACGGTTGCCGTCAAATTCGACGGTGACCTGGCTCTTGCTGTCCGGGCGGAGCCAGTCGACGTCGCCACGCTTGCGAGCAGCGGTCAGGTCGTTGGTGATGCGGTGTGCCAGGGCGATCGGCAGCGGCATCAGTTCTGGAGTGTCATTGCAGGCGTAGCCAAACATCAGGCCCTGATCGCCGGCGCCGATGTCCTTGCCCTTGGCGTCGTTCGCGTCAACGCCCATGGCAATGTCTGGGCTCTGGCGATCGAGCGCGACCATCACGGCGCAGGTATCGCCGCAAATGCCCATTTTGTCGTCCGTGTAGCCAACGTCATTGATGACCTGGCGGACGACGTCGGTGTAATTGATTTGGGCCTTGGTCGAGATTTCGCCGGCGATAATCGCAATGCCAGTGGTGACCATGGTCTCGCAGGCGACGCGACTGCGCGGATCGCCGGTCAGGAGGGCGTCTAGCACGCCATCGGAGATTTGATCGGCCAACTTATCAGGGTGGCCCATGCTGACAGATTCACTAGTGAACAAGAACTTGCCGCTACCCACGTATGAATCCTCCGAAGATGGCGCCCAGAGGGCCTAAGGCTCAAGAATGGAACAAGCAGGCATTATAGTCGCAAATCATAATTTTCGACAACCTAATATCAGCGACCGGCGCAGGCATGCGGTTTTCTGCGTTAGTCTCGGGTTTGAATGCAGTTGCGCCCTCCCGAATGCCTGATGAATGGGTGGGTCAGCGCGGTCCTGACGGCGAATCACTATCGCTCCGGTGATGATTCTAGCGCGCGCCAGCCGATGGTCACCCAACGCCATTTCTGTTCGGAAGTCGCATTGAGGAACGAAGCGAAGGAGCCTCAGTTGAAGTTAGCGCTGCGAATTGTTCTCAGTTACCCGATGAAATCTGCCTTCATGCGGAAGGCGCCAGCTTGCGATCTCCGAACCTGCCGCTCCCCCATCGCGGTGGAATTCCGTTACATATGTCTATAAAACCTGATGTTTCCTGGGTGTCCCGACCGATTGGTGTGTTGCCTTGCAATAGGGTCCCAACCTAAAATTGGGCCTGACGCCGGCGGGGGGCGATGTCCCCTTCTGCGTGATTTCATTTCCTTAGCGAATGCCGCTCTCTGCTAGCGGTTCCTAGATGCTCAACCGATTGCAATCCTCGATCGAAACCGCGCGTGTGGCGCTGCTGCGTCATGCGTTGGTGGCGATCGCTTGCATATTGGCTCCCGGGCATCTGGCTGGGCAAACAACTTGCTTGCTGCCGCCATCGGAAACGAGCGAGACGACGGAGTCTGAGTCGTCGGAATCGCCTGACGAAACGACCGACACCGCGCCTACCACCGTGGCGGAGCGGCCGACGATTGGCGTCCGGTTGTTTGCCAGCAAGCATCGCGAAGATCGCGCCGGGGTCCGGCTGCAAATGCAGTCCGCCTCCCGATTCACCGCCGCCAATCTTTCTCCTTTAGGTACGCGCAATCTTCTGAATGGTTGCGGCGCCGTATTGCGGTGTTGAACTCGGTAATTCCGTGATTCTCGTCTTCTAATTGTTGTGCGCTGATTGGGCGTTTGTCGTTTGCGCTTGAGATCCGTCGACGGTTGAGAAGTACCAGCCGGTTTGGACGATCGTCGCCGCCGACAAAGTCGCATTGGGCAGAAACCACGAACAAGTTTTCGGTCGGACTGCGCGACCTCTGCGCCGCGATCTTTGCGCGGTAACCAGAACGGCAATCACGAGCGATAAATCGCCGACCGCGAACCGCCACGCAGGCGCTTAAGTCGCGCGATCTCAGAAAGGAGATTGGACCATGCCTCAGATCAAGCTCTTATCTACGACGGCCCTCTCGCGCGACGTCGGCGCGGGAGTGGTCGTCTTTGTGGTCGCCCTGCCGTTGTGCCTGGGGATTGCGCTCTCTTCAGGGGCGCCCGTCTTCTCTGGCGTGATCGCCGGTATTATTGGCGGTATCGTCGTTGGATTCCTGAGCGGTTCGCACACCAGTATTAGCGGGCCTGGCAATACGATGATGGCCATCGTCGCAGCGCAGTTGATTGCGCTGGGGTCGTTCCAGGCGTTTTTGCTGGCCGTGCTCGTGGCAGGCCTGATCCAGATTGCCATGGGCATTGCGCGCGTCGGCTTTTTGGCCGCGTTCTTTCCGACCAGCGTCATCAAGGGATTGTTGGCGGCGATTGGCGTTATTTTGATTCTTAAGCAAATCCCCCACTTGCTCGGTCACGACGCCGATCCCGAAGGCGAAATGTCGTTCGATCAGCCAGATCACGAGAACACGTTCTCGGAGTTAATTGCGCTCTTATCGGACTTTCATCCCGGCGCCATCGTGATTGGTCTGGTTTCGATCGCTGTCCTCATCGCCTGGGACCGCTCAAAGGTATTGAAGCGATCGGGAGTTCCATCGCAATTGGTGGTCGTGCTGTTGGGTGTGGCGATGAGCCTGCTGCTGCGGCAGGTGGGCGGACGATGGTTGATCGAAGCCAAGCATTTGGTGCAGGCCCCGGTGGCGGACAGCCTGGCCGGCTTTCTGAACTTGCTGCAGTGGCCTGATTTTTCGCAGTGGCGCAACCCGGCGATCTATTCGGCGAGCCTGACGATTGCTGCCGTCGCCTCTTTGGAGACGCTTTTGAATCTGGAAGCGGCCGATAAGATCGATCCGCATCAGCGCCGTACATCGCCCAGCAGGGAACTCATCGCGCAGGGCGTGGGCAATGTTTCTGCCGGTCTGCTCGGCGGCATTCCGATCTCTTCGGCGATCGTGCGGAGTTCGGTGAATATCACGGCCGGCGCGGAGACCAAACGTTCTACGCTAATTCATGGCGCGTTGCTGCTGATCAGCGTGGCGTTCTTCCCATCGCTATTGAATACAATTCCGCTGTCCTGCCTGGCGGCGATTCTGCTTGTCACCGGCGCCAAGCTGGCCAGTCCTACGCTGGTGCGGCGGATGTGGGAGCAGGGGCGTTACCAGTTTGTGCCGTTCGCGGCCACGGTGATCGCCATTGTGCTGACGGACCTGCTGATTGGCGTTTTGATTGGCATGGCAATCAGCGTCGCGTTCATTCTTAATAGCAACTTCCGTCGGCCGATGCGCCGATTTGTCGAAAAGCACCTCGGCGGAGATGTCTTGCACGTGGAACTTGCCAACCAGGTTGGATTCTTGAATCGCGCGGTCCTGGCCAAGGCGCTCGCCGACGTGCCGCGTGGAGGTCACGTGCTGCTCGACGCGCAGAATACAGACTACATTGATCCGGACGTTTTGGATCTGATTCGCGATTTCAAGGAGAAGACCGCGCCAGCCCGGCAGGTGGAGGTCAGCTTCTTGGGCTTCCGACGCAAGTATCAGATTGAGGATCGCATCAAGTACTTGGATTATTCCACGCGCGAATTGCAATCCGCGCTGACTCCACAGCGCGTAATGCAAATCCTAAAAGATGGCCACGCTCGGTTCCGCTCCGGACGCCGGCTGACCCGCGATCTGGGGCGGCAAGTCCACGCCACGGCGCAAGCGCAGCATCCGCTGGCCGTGGTGCTGGGCTGTATCGATTCGCGCGGGCCTGCGGAATTAATCTTCGACCTCGGCCTGGGAGACGTTTTCAGCGTGCGCGTGGCGGGCAATACGCTCAGCCGTAAGGTCTTGGGAAGCATCGAATACGGTTGCGCAGTCAGCGGCGCTAAGCTGATCCTGGTGATGGGGCACACGCGCTGCGGCGCCGTGACCGCGGCGCTCAAGCTAGGCGGTTCGTCCCAAGGGGCCGAAGAGGCGACCGGCTGTCAGCACATAGACGACGTGCTGCATGACATTCAAGCGTCGATTGGGCCGGAGACAGCCCGCCGGTTCCCTCGGCTAACGGACGCGGAGCAGGAGGCTGTCGTGGACCGCGTGGCGCGCGCCAACGTCGAGAGAACAATGGCGCAAATTGTCGAAAAGAGCGACGCCCTGGCCGCACTCGTCAGAGACGGCCAGATCGCTATCGTCGGCGCCATGTACGACGTCACCACCGGCGACCTGACATTTTTGCCGTCAAGCGCCAGCGAATACCCGACCCAGGACACGAATCAAGTGGCCGTGTAAGAAGTCTCTGAGCGGAGCCAGTTAACCGGGCCGTCCGAGCTACGGACGCGGTTGACCAGGGTTTTCTTCCGTGCCGCCTGGCGGGGGCGACTGTACGTTCTCGCTCGGCGTCGGCGGCGTGTAGTCTTTGTCGCTGGGGCTCTTGCCACAGGCCGCGCACGCCAGGGCAACAAACAGCACGGCAAGCAATCGCAGTTTCATCACGAGATTCGCTCCGTCCGAAGAGACGACAAGTTTGGCGAGACGCAGGAAGCACGAATAAACGAGTGGCGCAGCGTGGCATGATTCGCCACGCTGCGCCGTAAAGTTTTTTCTCTCAACGGGCAGACCGACCGACTATTTCGGCGGCGCCTTGACCTCGGCAATGCCGATCACGGCAATCGCCACGCGACCTCCGGCGTCGCCGACAGGCTGCGTGAATTTGTCCGCGTTCGCATGCACGACCAGGCCGCGACCCAGAATGGAGTGGGGACCGGCGAGTTCCAGCATGCTGTCTTTGATGTCGATCTCGGCGACGCCGTCATCGCCTGCCTTGATGTTACCTAAATCGCCGACGTGGCGTTCCTTGTCGTCCGGCTTGCCGTGTGGCTTGCTCTCTGGATTGAAGTGGCCGCCGGTTGTCAGGCCATCTTTGGTTCCGGTGACGTCGCCGAACTGATGAACGTGAAAGCCATGCTCGCCTGGCTTCAGGCCGGTGACCTTGCCGGTGACATGAACGGCGTCGCCAACCTTGGTGAAGTAAACGGTCCCACTGACGCCGCTCTCGCCCGCCGGGATCAGTACGGCCACGGCTTTTTCCGGGCCGGGAGGGGCGTCGACCGGCGCGGCGTGCAGCACGGCACGGACTCGCGGCGCCACGCGTGGAGCGAGTTTGGCCCGATCCTGAATCTTGAAGCGGGGTTGATCGTCTTGGGCCTGAACTCCGGTGGCCGCGATCAGCGCGAGCGCGAGCGCGGAAAAGAACGTTGATTTACGCATGGCTGCGATTCCTTTGGCTCTAGGTAAGCTATCGTTGAAATTGGGCAGGAGGGCTGTCCCTGGGAAAAGCTATGCCCTGGCGGCAAATCACGCAAGTCTGACCGTGATTTTGGCTCCCACGGGCGTATGCCGGCCCAACGCCCTGTTTCGGACCGCAATCGAAAGGTAAGATTGCCGGTTCCAACGAAGATTCTGCCGGATTACCCCACCAATTATTCCTACCTGCTGTAAAAGGGATCTGATGAAAACCAAATTGTTCTTGATGACGTGCGTCGTTGCTCTGGCCGGAGTTGCCTGGGCGCAACAGCAGCCAGGCTCCGCTTTGCCGGCGGACGACAAAGGCAAGGCCAGCTACTCGATTGGTTATGAGATTGGCAACGCCATGAAGAAGCAGGGCGTGGCGATCGATCCCAAGTCGTTCCTCGCCGGTCTGCAAGACGGCCTGGGGGGCGCCAAGCCAGCAATGACCGAAAAGGAAATGCGCGA
>Ga0105046_10006642_pt1 | contig 18300 bp, 14 predicted proteins | sample MAT03_FD_78385 | JGI IMG/M metagenome (GOLD analysis project Ga0105046, IMG submission 78385) | Freshwater microbial communities from Lake Fryxell liftoff mats and glacier meltwater in Antarctica - MAT-03 (megahit assembly) | ecosystem: Environmental > Aquatic > Freshwater > Ice > Liftoff...
AGCGCCAGCGCCAGCGCCAGCGCCTCACGGTCGTCGGGCGCAGCGACAGCGTCGCATGACCCGACCGACCGCGGCTCCGACGTACGCAGTTTCAGGGAAGGCGCGGTCGTGGAGATATGGCTGTGATCACGAGACAAGACATCGAGAGACGAGACATCGAGGCGCTCGCGCGCCAGTCCTGCTTGAACCTGGATGCCGGGGAGATCGAACAGGGTCGACAATACCTCGAGACTATCATCGACCTGCTGGAGTCCCTGCGCACCGTCGATGTCTCGACGACCCCCCCGTTCGTCGCCGCCGATCTGATCGCCGCGCTCCATGACCCTCCGGGCCCGACGACGCTGCGTGAGGACGTGCCGACGGCGGTCGAGCCGTCATGACCGCGCCGCCAGCGGAGGACCGCGATCCGCAGGGCGCGTGGACGGCGTGGGAGACCGCGGAGGCGGTGCGCCGGGGAGAGGTCTCGGCGCTGTCGGTGACCCGGGCCGCGCTCGCGCGGATCGCCGCGGTCGACCCCGGCCTGCATGCATGGACGCTGGTCGACGAGCGCGGCGCGCTGGCCTGCGCGCGCGAGGTGGACGCCGCGCGGGCTCGCGGTGAGCCGCTCGGTCCGCTGGCGGGCGTGCCGACCGGCCTCAAGGACAACTTCGTGACCGCTGGCCTCGAGACCACCGCGGGCTCACGGATCTTGGAGGGCTGGGTCCCGCGGGAGGACGGCTTTCACGCGCTGCGCCTGCGCGCCGCGGGGGCGGTGATCCTCGGGAAGCTCGCGCTCGACGAGTTCGGGATGGGATCGTCGAACGAGAACACGCCCTTCACCGCGGTGCGAAACCCGTGGGACCGGGACTTCGTGCCCGGAGGCTCGTCGGGCGGCTCGGCTGTGGCGGTCGCCTCGCGCGCGGTCTGCTTCTCACTCGGGTCGGACAGCGGCGGCTCGATCCGCCAGCCGGCGAGCCTGTGCGGGATCGTCGGGCTCAAGCCGACCTACGGCCGCGTGTCCCGCCGGGGCCTGATCGCCTTCGTATCCACGCTCGATCAGGCCGGGCCCTTCACCCGTGACGTCCGCGACGCCGCGCTGGTGCTGGGCTGTCTCGCAGGACATGACCCCCTCGATATGAACACGATCCGTGCCCCGGTTCCGGATTACCTCGAGGCGGTCGCGCGCGGGCAGGCCGAAGGCCTCGCCGGCCTGCGCGTCGGGGTTCATCATGAGGCGCTCGCGCTGCCTGGCCTCGACCCGGCCGTGCGCGCCTGCTTCGAGGCCGCCCTCGCGGAATTGATCGCCGCGGGCGCCGAGCTGCGCGAGGTCAGCTTGCCGCACTTTCGCCACGCGGTGCCGACATACTACGCGCTGGCGAGCGCACTGGCGGCCAGCAACCTCGCCCGCTTCGGCGGCGCGCACGACGATCCGCCGGTGACAACGGCGGACCACGCCCGGCGCAGCGTGGTGCGTTCGCGGGGCTTCGGTGATGAGGTCAAGCGGCGCCTGCTGCTCGGCGGCCACGTGCTGCGGACCAGCGCCGGGTACTACGAGCGGGCGACCCGGGTCCAGACTTTGATCGCGCGCGACCATGCGGCCGCGTTCGAGCGCTGCGACCTGATGGTCAGTCCGACCACACGCCTGCCGGGCTTTCGCCTCGGCGAACGCGTACACGACCCGGTGGCGATGTACCTGAGCGACATCTTCGTCGTCGGAGCGAACCTCGCCGGCCTGCCTGCGATGTCCGTGCCCGCGGGCTTCGCCCCGGCGACCTCGGGTCGCCCGCGACTGCCGGTCGGCCTGCACCTGGTCGCACCTCTGCTCGGCGAGCCGCTGCTGCTGCGCGTCGCCGCCGCCCACGAGGGCCGCACGGCCTGGCACCGCGAAGTGCCGCCGGGAGCGGCGTGATGCGCGTACACGGGTACGAGGTGACGGTCGGCCTCGACTTTCGCTGTCGTTTGCCGACGCGGACCAAGCTGTTCTCGCCGGGTCCAACGTCGTTCGGCGCGGCGTCCAACGCGGAGGTCGACGGGTATACGCTGGCCACGCCGGGGAGCTTGCCCGCGTTGAATCGGCGAGCGGTGGAGTTGGCGATTCGCCTCGTTCTGGTGCTAGGCGCGGAGATCGAGCCGATCAGTCGCTGGGTCCGCAAGCATTACTTCGATCGCACGCTCCCGAAGGGCTACCAGATCACCCAGTTGGCGTCGCCGCTGGCGCGCGCGGGGGTGATCGAGGCCGCAGGGCGCCGCCTGGGGCTGACGGCGATACGCCTCGCGGAGGATGTCGGCGAGCTTCGCCACGGATCTCTCGACCTCAATCGGGCGGGGGCACCGCTGCTCGAGATCATCGGTGAGCCGCTGCTCCTGCGTCATGGGCCCGAGGAGGCGTCGGCCTTCCTGCGCGCGCTCCATGAGCTCGTCGAAGCGTCGAGGATCTTCTCGAGCGACCTGCCGACGGGGGCGCTGCGCTGCGACGTCCATATCTCACTAGGCTCCCCTGAGCGACCAACGCATCGGGCGTGCAGCATCCGGGACCTGGCGTCCTGCGCGGCAATGGAGGCGGCGATCGCGGCCGAGATCCGCCGGCAGATGGCACGCCTGGGCCCGAGCACGGCGATCGAGCCCGACGCGGACTGCTGCTATCTCCCGGAGCCCGACGTGCCGCCGCTGCGTATCGACCCGGCCTGGATCGAGCGCGTGCGCGCGGAGATTTAGCGCGGGCTGGCGGCCACCTCCAACTTCGCGGTCCCGCGGAGCTGGACCCCGGCCACGATAGCGAGGTCGGTCACCGTCAGCGCGACGACCCGGACATCGTCGATCTTGCCGCGCAGCCGCGCCAGGTCCGAGACCTGATAATCGGCGATCACTGCGTTGATCTCGCGGCGGTAGCCGTCGAGCTGATCGGCGAAATCGAAGACCAGCCGCTCCTGCACGCGATGGACGATGGTACCGTGCAACATCCACTCCGCGACATCGACCAGGACGACGTTGGTCCGTGAATCGTAGGTCAGGTCAGCGATAGACAACTGGTTTCGCCGCGTATCGAGGGTCGGGGTCCCGACCAGGTAGACCAGGCCGCTCACGTCGAACCACGCGCCCGGGAGGTCGGCCGAGAACTCGAGCGCGACGGCGACACGCTCCCCGCTCGGGTAGATCTCGACCGCCGCGATCGTCAGCGGGATGGACCGGCCGACGACATCGAGCGCGACCTCGAGGACCTGACCCTCGAGGCGCTCGTCGAGCTGCCGATTCGCGGCCTCGAAGGTGAGCGACACGGGCACGTCGAGGGCGACGCCGGGCTCGCCCGGCGGCGCCGAGCGGGTGGGTAAGGGGGTCGGTGCGGCGGCTTGCGGCTCCTCGCCGACGATGACGCGGAACACCCCACGGATCGCGGCGTCGAGGAACACCTGCCCGTCGCGGGTCTGGACATCACCCAGAAACACCCCGGTCGGCCGCAACACGAGCCATCGATCGCCGCGGGCGCCGATCCGCACGGTCCGGAACGCGGCCGTCCAGGCCTGCGTGATCAGGTAGCGCATCGGTATCTGCTTTCGCAGTTGATCGTCGATCGTACGCACGACGCTGGCGAACTGCGCGTCGATGCGATCGCCGGCGAGCGCGCTCAACTTGAGGTTGAGAGGGCCGACCTGCACGACCGGGTCCTGTTCCCAGTGCAGGGTCGCCTCGGTCGCGGTCGCAAGGTTCCACTGGGCATCGACGCCGAGGTCGATCTCGGCGCGGACCACGAAGGTCGCGCGGGTCTTGATGTGCTGCCGTTTACCTCGCGCCATCAAGCCGACGAGGCCCACAGGCTGCCAATCTGCGGTGATGTCGGCCTCGACCGGGACCCGCAGGTGGAGCTTGCCGTGCCTGGCCTCGACGGTGACGGGTCCGGCGCGCCGGACGACGATCCCCGCGGTCACGCCGTCGCCGGCCTCGATCCCTGGCCGCGACAGGAGGTCGTTCGGGAGCCTCGCGTTGGCGACGCCCTCGATCAGCGCGACGTCGACGGCGATCGGGACGCTGATGCTCGACTCGCTCGCGGTCGGCAGCCCACGCGCCGTGCTCGCACCGCGCGGCGGCGGCTCGGGCTCCACGCGATACATGTGGCGCAATAGGAAGTATCCGGCGACGCCGAGCACCAGCACCGGCAGGAACACGCGCACGAGGGTCCGGCGGAGCTTGGTCATGGCCGCCACCGACGCGGCGCTTCCGGGCTCGGGGACGTCGGCGGACATGGGCAGGCATAGGCTGGGGGCGGCCACGAAGGCGGGCAATTGGGAGAACTCGCGGTCGCATGAGGACGCCCCATCACCCCGCGACGCACCGCCAGCGCGGGCGGCGGTGGTTGTGCTCGCTCGGTGCGCAGTCGACGCTTCGCTGTTGCCGTCGGGGACGCCGCGCTTGCGCTTTGTGAGGGACTGCCGGACAACTGGGGCCCGCCGTGGCGCTGCCGCTCCTCATGGTCGTGACGCTGGCTGTGGCGGAGCCCGGCGGTGCGGCGCGCGAGGTGCCGACGGCGGCGATCCGGCCGAGCGGGGCGCCGGCGCCGTTGAAGTTGCAGCCATGGGTCGGTGTGCCGCGTGCGGCGGCGTCGTCGTCGGGGTCTCCGGTGCCGTTGCCGTTCGACGAACCCGACGATCCGGCGGACGAGGGGGCTCGTTACACGCCGGTGCCAGAGAAGGGGCTGCACCCGATGTCGGTGTTCGCCGAGTCACGCACGCCGCGGCCGCCGACGCCGGGCAAGCGCCGGAGCAAGCGCAGCAAGCGTAAGCGCGACCCCAACCACCGCTTCCTGCCGTTGCCGCACGTCAGCTCGCAGCCGGCGACGGGTCTGACGCTGGGCGGGTCGCTCAATTATTCGTATCGCAAGCCGGGCGAGGAATTCAACCGCGCATATCTGCTGGCGTGGTCGCGGGTATCGACGCGCGGGGTCCAGGACCACATCGTCTCGGGTCGCCTGCGCGACCTGCTGGGCCGCGGCGAGGTGATCCAGTTCGGCGGGTGGGTCTCGCTCGACCCGGTGTTTCCGTTCTACGGGATCAACAACCACGAGAACCTGGCCGGCACCGAGCTAAACGGTCCGTACAATCGCGTCCGCATGGACAACTACGGCGGATGGTTCACCTACGAGCACCCGCTGTGGAAGTTGTACCGGCATAATCGCCCGGTCGGGGTGTTGCGGCAGTATTCGGGGCTGTTTTATTACGTCGACGTCATTCGTGGCTATCCGGGCAGTCGCTTGACTGAGAAGTACCCGGAGATGATCGGCACCGACCGCCGAGGCATGCTACGCGGCGGCCTGACCTGGGACAGCCGCGACAACGACTGGAGCCCGCGCGAGGGGAGCCTGGTCGACCTGACCTTCGACGCGGCGGGCCCGTATACCGGCTCGACCTCGGGCTGGGGCCGCGCGCACCTGACGGCGCGCAACTTCTGGCCGCTCGGCGACAGCGGCTTCGTGTTCGCCCACCGCGTGACCATGGACGCGCTGTGGGGGCAGGCGCCGCTGATGGCGCTCGGCGAGTTCGGCGGGCTGTTCCCGATGGACGCGTACGGCGGCGCCTTCGTCGGGCGAGGCTTCGGGCGGCGCCGCTTCGCCGGCAACTTCAAGGCGACGGCCAGCGCGGAGATCCGCTTCGTGCCGCTGGAATTCGGGCTCGGCCGGCACAAGCTGGCGGTCGGCTTCGAGGGGTACTTCGAGCTCGGTCTGGTGTCGATGCGGCTCGCCGAGCTGTTCAAGAATTGGCACCCCTCGGGCGGTCCGGGGCTGCTATTCATCTGGGACAGGTTCGTGGTGTTTCGCATCGAGTCGGCGTACAGCCGCGAGGGCAGCGCGATCTATCTCCAGAGCGAACACGCGTTTTGAGGGCGATGCATCGTAGCGATCGGGGCTGCGGCGCGGGGCGGATCCGGGGCAGCGGGCGATCGATCTGGGTGTTATATTGTAGGGCGTGCTGCTGCGTTTCTTCATCTACGGCGTGCTCGGCTGGGCCGCGGAGATCGCCTGGACCGCGGCGTATGAGCTCGCCTGCGGCACGCGTAAGCACCCGACCGACCCGCGGCTGCGCGTACCGATGACCCCGCCCGAGCGCTGGCGCCTGGCGGGGCACACGTACCTGTGGATGTTCCCGGTGTACGGCCTCGCGGGCCTGGCCTTCGAGCCATGTCACGCGCTGGTCCGCGGGGGGCCGTGGCCGCTGCGCGGGCTGCTGTGGGCGGCGCTGTGCTTCGCGCTCGAGTACGCGGTCGGCTGGGGGCTGCGCCGGGTGACGGGGCGCTGCCCGTGGGACTACAGCTACGCGCGCTGGAGCGTCGACGGCCTGATCCGCCTCGATTACCTGCCGCTGTGGTTTTGCCTCGGGCTGGTGATGGAGCGCCTGCACGACGCGCTCGCCGGGCTCGGATAGCCACAGCGATCTCGGCGCCCAAGGGGGGCCGGGTGAACGTTGTTCGCCTCTACCCTCATACGCGGGCATTGGGGTATCATCGGCGGCCGCCCGGGTCCGTGGGTGGGCTCGACGATGACCGAGACGAAGAAGTGGCCATGGGACAAGCCGACCGGCGACAGCGGTCTGTTGGCGCCCGGAGGTGCGCGCTCGCTGACCGAGCCGCAGATCTTCGCGTATTGCCGCGACCTCGGGGTGTCGCCGAAGATCAGCCCGGGCCTGGACCGGGGCGGGCCGCCGATCGACGGCGCCGGCGACGGCCGCTACGCGATCGGGCACGAGCTCGGACGCGGCGGCGGCGGCGTGGTGTACCTCGGCACCGACCGCAGCCTGCGTCGCAGCCTGGCGCTCAAGGTGCTGTCACCCGAGCTGGTCGCGGACCCGGTGCGCGTGCAGGCCTTCGTGGAGGAGGCGATCATCACCGGCGGGCTCGAGCACCCGAACATCGTGCCGGCGTACGACCTCGGGTGCAGCCACGCGCTCGGCATCTACTACACGATGAAGCGCCTGACCGGGCGACCGCTGGCGCTGATCATCGTCGAGCTGCGGCGCGGCGACCCGGCGACGGTGCACGCGTTCGGCATGTATCGCCTGCTCGGCTGCTTCATCGAGCTGTGTCGCGCGGTCGCGTACGCGCACGCGCGCGGGGTCCTGCACTGCGACCTCAAGCCGGAGAACGTGTTCGTCGGCGAGTACGGCGAGGTGGTGCTGGTCGACTGGGGGCTCGCGCAGGTGCTGGGGCCGGAGGGCAAGCGGCAGGCGCGGGCGCGCATGAAGGCCGGCACGCCGGAGTACATGGCCCCGGAGCAGATCACCAAGAGCGGGCAGGACCTCGACGTGCGCAGCGACATCTGGTCGCTCGGCGTCATCCTCTACGAGCTGCTGACGCTGACGGTCCCATTTCAGGGCGCGAACGCCAAGGAGGTGTTGATGCGCGTGATGGTCGAGCCGCTGGTGCCGCCGTCGGAGCGGACCCCGCAGCGGCCGATCCCGCCGGGGGTGGAGGACATCTGTCGCCGGGCGCTGAGCAAGAACCGCGACTTTCGCTACGGCTCGGTGATCGAGCTGCTCGCCGACCTCGAGGCGGAGCTCGAGGGCACGCGTGAGCGGCTGCGACGGGCCGAGCAGGCCCGTCGCGCGGTCGATGCGGTGCAGGCGATCCTCGAGCGGCTGACGCCGACCGAGCGCGCGGTCGACGAGCTGCTGGACCGCCACCTGGACCGCGAGGAGTCGGGGCTGTCGGAGCGCGACGCGACGCGGATGGCGGCGCGGCTGGCCGAGCTGCGGCGGACGCTGCTGGCTGGCTACCACGACGCGGCGACGCAGGTGATCCGCGGCATCGAGTCGGATGGCGAGGGGCAGCAGCTCGGCGAGGCGGCGGGCGACCTGTACTGGCGGATCTTCCTGCGGATCTATCCGTCGCGCGCGCCGATCTCGGCGGATAGCCGCGAGATGGCCAACGAGATGCTGGTCAAGCTCAGCGAGAGCGCGTTCACGGCGGTGGTGCGGACCGGCCGCAACATGACGCGCTCGCGCGAGCTCGCGGCGCTCTCGACCATCGAGGTCGGGGAGCCGGGCCCGGCGATCGCCGACCCGTGGCTGAGCGTGGTGTCGACCCTGTGCGGCGACGAGGACGACGAGCTCGACCCGAGCCACGCGCCCTCGGCCCTGCGCGCGCTGATCACCCGCATCACCTTCCTGCAGAAGATCAGCCTGTTCGCGGCGGTGCCGGCCTGGCACCTGCTGTCGATCGCCGAGGCGTGCCGCGAGGTCGGCTTCGAGCCCGGTGATTATGTGTACCGCCAGGGCGAGCCGGGCGAGTCGCTGTGCATCCTGATCGAGGGTCAGGTCGAGGTCGTCCGCGACGGCGCCGTCATCAATCGCCTCGGCACCGGCGAGGTCTGCGGCGAGGTGTCGGTGCTGGGCAGGGCGCCGCGCACGGCGGGCGTGCTGGCGGTCGGGGTGGTGCGCACGCTGATGCTCGAGGCCGGACACTTTCGCCGGATCGTCCGCGAGAACGGCGACATCGGCCTCGCGGTGATCCAGGTGCTCAGCGAGCGCCTGCGGGTCGCGACCGAGCGGGAGAGCGCGCTTCGCCTGCTGGCGAAGCGCTTCCTGAAGGTCGACGTGGCGCTGCCCTGAAGCGGTCAGCGCCCCTGCAGGTTCACGGCGCGCAGGCGGCGGGCCCGAGCGTGACGTCGTCGACGTTCCAGCCCGCGCTGTTGAACGCGCCGCCGTTGGTGATGTTGAAGCACCAGCGAGCCTGGAACTGGTTGTTCTTGTGGGGGGTGACGTCGTAGCGACAGGTGGACGTCGGCGGGCGCGACCGTCAGGTCGACCACGGGGCTGGTCAGGCAGTAGTAGTCATGGAGGGCGCAATGCGCCCAGAAGGCCAGGAAAGCGGGTTTCTCGGCGATCAGGCGCCCGGGCGGGATCCCGGCCGCGACGACGGGCGAGCGCTCGGGGCTCGATCTGACAGCGCGCAGGTCGCGGCTGTCGGGCGGGTCCGCCAAGGGGGATACCCCGATTGTGCCAGTAGGCGTGACGGACCGGAGCTCAGCGGCCCGTGAAGCGGGCGTCGCGGCGCTCGACGAATGACTGCAGGCCCTCGCGCGCGTCATCGCTGGCCATGACCTTGCGGACATCGTCCATCATCGGCGCGAGCGCGGCGGCCTCGCCGTGGGTCTGCGCGACGCGCGAGGAACGTAGGGTGGCTGCGACCGCGAGGGGGGCCTGGCGGGCGATCGTCGCGGCGATCGCCGCGGCGCGCTCGAGGTGCTGGCCGTCCTCGGCGACCTCCTGGACCAGGCCGATGCGCAGGGCCTCGGCGGCGTCGAAGGTGTCGCCGGTCAGCAGGTAGCGCATCGCGTTGCCCCACCCGAGCTGCTGCGGCATCCGCAGGGTCGCGCCGCCGAACGGGAAGATGCCGCGCTTGACCTCGATCTGTCCGAAGCGGGTGTTTCGGGCGGCGACGCGGATGTCGCCGGCGAGCGCCAGCTCGATGCCGATCGTCAGGCACCAGCCCTGCAGCGCGATCACCAGCGGCTTGCTGCGGGCGCGCCCGTGCAGGCCGAGCGGGTCGACGGCGTCGGCCGGGAACAGCGGCTCGCCGCGGGCGACGGCCTGGCCGACCTCGGCGAGGTCGAGGCCGGCCGTGAAGTGCTCGCCGTGGCCGAACAGGACGGCGCAGCGCAGCTCAGGAGTGTCCTCGTAGCGGGTGAAGGCCTGCGCGAGCTCCCGCAGCATGGCGAGGTCGAAGGCGTTTCGCTTGTCGGCGCGGTCGAGGCCGATGAGCAGCACGTGTTCGCGGGTCTCGGTGGTGATGCGCGGCGCTTGCGACATGCCCGATCGATAGCACGATCGCCGCTCGCGGTGGTGGGTGGTGGCGCGGCTCAGGCGAGGTCGCGGCGCGCGAGGGTCACGAACACGGCGGCCACCGAGGCCTCGGGCGCGCCGGTGGTGTCGATGACGGCGGCGTCGAGCTCGGGCGCGACCGGCTCCCACGCGGCGCGGGCCTCGCGATACACCGAGACGTCGGCGTCGGAGGCATCACCTGTCCTTCGGGCCAGGCGAGCCTCGGCCGCCGCGGGCTCGGTCTCGCAGACGAAGATCTGCAGCGGCACGCCGAGCTCGCGCGCGAGCGCGACGAAGGGCGCGCGCTGGGCCGCGGACTTGAAGTTGGCGTCGACGACCACCCGCTCGCCCTCTGACAGCGCGACGCGGGCGAGCTCGAGGCAGCGCGCGTAGGTCCGGGCGGTCCACGCCGGGCTGTAGAGGCCGCCGCCGGGGGCCGCGGGCGCGGGGGCCTCGGGCAGCAGACCGGCGAGATGCTTGCGCACGGCGTCGGAGCGGACCCAGGCCAGGCCCTCGGCCGCGAGGGCGCGCGCGAGGGTCGACTTGCCGGTGCCCGGCAGGCCGGCGACGAGCACCAGGCAGGGTCGCAGCGCGGGCGGCTGGAGCTCGTGTAGCGCGAGCAGCAGGTAGCGCAGCGAGGCGACCATGGCGGCGGCGGCGAGCTCCGGCGGGAGCTCGGGCTGGGCGGCCTTGAAGGCCTCGACCTTGCCGCGCACTGTGGCCCGGTAGGCGGTGTAGAACGGCAACAGGGAGCGGCTCTCGGCGCGCTCGTCGGCCGCGGCGAGCACGGGCGCGGCGGGGTCTTGCAACGCACCGAGCAAAGCGTCGTAGGCGGCGAAGTAGCCGCCCAGCACGGCCTCGGCGAGGTCACGACGACCGACGCGGTGCAGGTCCATGATGAGGAAGGCGAGGTCGGCGATCGGGTCGGCGCAGCGAAACTGCTCGGCGAACTCGATGCAGTCGAGGATCACCAGGTCGCGCGGGGGCGGGCGCCCGGGGAACAGGTAGAGGTGCTCGAGGCGCAGGTCGCCGTGGGTCTCGCAGGCGACGCGGCGGCGGGCCCGGGCCTCGATCGTCGCGTGGTGGCGGCCGAGCGCGTCCTCGGTGCAGCGCTCGATGCGGGTCAACAGCGCCTCGCTGGTCCGCCCGAGGTCGGCGAGCTGCGCGAAGTTCTGGCGGGCGTTGGCGGCGACGACGGTGAAGGTGGCCCAGGTCGAGACCTCGGGGCCGCGGCGGGCGGCGCGATGAAAGCCGAGGATCCGCGCGCCGATCTTTCGCAGGGCGGCGGCGTCGACGGTGCCGTGCTCGACGCGGGCGGCGAGCGTGGCGGCGTCGGGCAGGCGACGCATGTGTACGGCGACCTCGACGACCTCGCCGGGCCCCTCGACGCGGATGTTGCCGTCGCTGTCGCGGCGGATCTCGACGACGCCGAGGTAGACGTCGGGTGCGAGCCGGCGGTTGAGCGAGACCTCGAGCGCGCAGAAGTGACGGCGGCGCTCGAGCGTGGAGTAGTCGAGGAAGTCGAGGTCTAGCGGCTTCTTGAGCTTGTATACGTCGTCGCCGACCAGGAACACGACCGACACGTGCGTATGCACGACCTCGACGACGGCGCCCGGCGGATGACCGAGCGCCTCGGGACGCGCGAGCGCGATGATCAGCTCAGTGAGCTCACTCAGCGAGCTGAGCTCGCTGAGTTTAGGCGGCTCGGGCGGCTCGGGCGGCGACATCAGCGGCGAGGCTGCCACGGCGCGCGCGCGGCGGCAAGCGCCTGCGGGCGGCGATCAGAGCACCGCGCAGGCGGCCTCGTTGACGGCGCCGGGGCTGCCCTTTTCGGTGACGTTCATCGGGTTGGTGTAGAACACGACGGTCGAGTAGCACCAGTTGACGAGCAGGTCGTTGTCGACGGCGTTGAGCTTGTCGGGTGCGACCTTGAACGAGTAGCCGGAGTCTTTGCCGGCCTGGCTGAGCCACTTGGGCATGCTGTCGATCGTGATCGTGCTGTTCTTGAGGAACACTTGATCGCCGTTGACGCCGTTGCCGAAGGCCGGGTTAGCGCCGTAGAAGGCGGCCGGCGGGTTCGGGTAGGGCCAGGTGACCATGGTCTTGTAGGCGAGCACGGCGAAGCCGCCGGGCGCGAGGATCACCGACTTGTTGACCATGCCCTGGTTGTTCTTGCTCTGCTGGTCGTCCTGGATGATGAGGCCGTTGAGGTCGATGGCGGCGGCGGAGGCGTTGAACACCTCGATCCACTCGCAGTCGTCGTTGTTGCAGGTCGGGTTGTACATGACCTCGCTGAGGACGAGGTCGCCGGCCTTGAGGTCCTCGACGCCGAGCTGGAGGTTCTGCGGGGGCATATAGCCCGCGAGATCGGCGCTGGTGCGCGGGGCGATCTTGTAGGCGGGGCCGGACTGATTGAGCGGGCCGGACGCGGCGGTGAAGGTCGCGCCGACGCCGATCTGCGGGAACGCGAGCTTGTCCATGAACGAGGCGTAGAGCAGGTCGTCGATGACGACGTCGCCGCCGGCGTCGCTGAGCGTGTACTCGACCCCGCCCATGACCGCGGTGAGGTCGAGCGGCAGGCCGATGACGCTGACGTGTACGGCCTCCCACGGCTCGGCGGCGACCGGGTCGGTGAAGGTCTCGATCGGCAGCAGCTCGGGGTCGACGGTCAGACCCTTGACGCCGGTCGCGGTGACGGTGCCGAGGCTCGCGTCGATCTCCGTGAGCTGATTAAACTCGAGGGTGACGCCGCTGACGTCGACCTCGTCGCCGACGGCGAGCGCGTCGATGTTCGGGCCGAGCTTACCGACGTAGACCCAGACGCCGCTATGCTGGCCGCCGCCGGGCTCCTGTACGAACAGGCCGGTCTTGGTCGCGGAGATGCCGGTGACGATGACGCCCTCGACCTTGACCATGCTGGCCTCGGCGATCGTGCCGTCCTGGATCTCGTAGATCTCGTCGTCGGTGGCGCCCATGGTGTCGGTGTCGCCGGTGGTGCCGGTGGTTTCGCCGGTGGTGCCGGTGGTGCCGTCGGTGGTGGTGCCCGAGGTGGTGCCGTCGGTGGTGGTGGTGTCGGTGGTGCCGGTGGTGTCGGTGGTCTCGCCGTCGGTGGTGGTGCCCGAGGTGGTGTCGCCGGTGACGGCGGTGGTGGTCCCGCCGGTGGTCCCGGGCTCATCGGTGGTCGTACCCTGCGCGGTGGTGGCGTCGGTGGTGTCGTCGGGACCGGTGGTCGGGGTGCCGGTGGTCGACGTGGTCGGGTTCGTGGTCGCGTCGCCGGTGGTGGTGCCGGTAGTGGTGCCGGTCGAAGCATCGGTGACGGTCGCGGTGCCGTCGTCGCCACAGGCGACCGCGGCGAGCATAAGAGAGAGGAGCAGGGATCGTTCAGGGCGCATGTCGCGGAAGCTAGCCCCGGGCGGCGAGCAGCTCAAGCGCGGTCAGGTCACGAAGTCGCGCGCTCACAACTTGCCCGGCGGTGACCTGCCTGTGACACGATGCGGGCCGATCCGGAGGTCGTCGCGTGTCCCAGCTCCCGCATAAATTCTTCATCGACAGCCACAAGGCGAGCAACGCGGTCGCGGTGGTCGCGATGATCGCGTACTTCGACGCCTGGCATAACGAGACGGCGTGGACCTACCTGGCGCTGCACGGCACCTACGGGTTTCTGTGGCTGGCGAAGAGCAGGTTGTTCCCCGACAAGCAGTGGGAGCGGCCGGTGTCGTGGTCGCTGGGGATCCAGACCTGGGCGTTCCTCACGCTGTACTGGATCTCGCCGTGGCTGATCACCAGTCGTGACCTGCACGCCGCGCCGTGGCTGCTCGGGCTGTGCGTGGCGACCTGGGGCGTCGGCATCTGGCTGCATTACGTCAGCGATATGCAGAAGCATATGCACCTGCGCCTGGCGCCGGGCACGTTGTTGACGGACGGGCTGTGGGCGCGCTGTCGTAACCCCAACTACCTCGGCGAGTTCTTGGTGTACCTGCCGTTTTGCCTGCTGGGGATGCACTGGGCGCCGATGCTGGTGCTCGGTCTGGCGGTGTTCGCGATCTGGCTGCCCAATATGCTCCGCAAGGACCGCTCGCTGTCGCGGTACCCGGAGTTCGCGGCGTGGAAGCGGCGAAGCTGGCTGTTTATTCCGTTTCTGTTCTGAGCGGCAGGTCGCGGTGGGTGTAGGCGCGCTTGCCGGGGCCGTAGTCGCTGGCGACCTGGCCCGTGCCCCGCAATAACCATCGGTACGTGAGCAGGCCGGAGGCGCCGACGGGGCCGCGCGCGTGCAGCTTGCCGGTCGAGATGCCGACCTCGGCGCCGAGGCCGAAGCGGTAACCATCGGCGAAGCGGGTGCTGGCATTGTGAAAGACGTCGGCGGCGTCGACGAGCGCGAGGAAGCGCTCGGCGGCGACGGTGTCGGCGGTGACGATCGCCTCGGTGTGGCGCGAGCCGTGGGCGGCGATGTGGGCGAGGGCGGCGTCGAGATCGGGGACCCGGCGGATCGCCAGGACCAATGCGCCGTATTCGGCGTCCCAGTCGGCGTCGGTCGCGGGGGTCAAGGTCGGGTGGCGGGCGAGGGTCTGCGGGCAGCCGCGCAGCTCGACGTCCGCGGCCTGTAACGCGGTGATGGTGGCATCGAGGGCGGGGCCGGCGTCGGCGTGCCACAGGAGGGTCTCGATCGCGTTGCAGGCGGCGGGGTAACTGCACTTGGCGTCGACGGCGATCGCGGCGGCGATCGCCGTCTCGGCGGCGTGGTCGAGGTAGAGGTGACAGACGCCCTCGGCGTGGCCCATCACGGGGATCTGGGTGTGGCTCTGCACGTGATGCACGAAGGCCTTGCCGCCGCGCGCGATGATCAGGTCGATGAGGTCGCGCTGGGCCAGCAGCTCATCGAGCTCCTCGCGCTGCTCGAGCAAGGCGATCGCGGCGGGGTCGAGGCCGTGCGCGGTCACGACACGATGCAGCACGGAGACGAGGGCGCGGTTGCTGGTTAATGCCTCGCGGCCGCCCTTGAGCACCGCCGCGTTGCCGCTCTTGAGCGCGAGGCCTGCGATCTGCGGGACGGCGTCGGGGCGGGCCTCGAACACGACGCCGAGCACGCCGAGCGGGCAGGGGACCCGCTCGAGCACGAGGCCAGCGTCGAGCTCGCGGCGCAGGTCGGGGCGCCCGAGCAGCTCGGGGGCGTCCGCCAATTGCTCGAGGCCGTGGGCGACGCCGTCGAGCTTGGCGGCGTCGAGCGAGAGTCGCTTGTAGCGGGCCGGATCGATCTCGCCGCGCGCGTGGGCGAGGGCGGCGGCGGCGAGGTCCTCGGCGTTGGCGGCGAGCAGCGCCTCGCGGGTGCCGGGCGCTTTGAGGGCGACGGCGAGGTCACGCAGGAGGGCGCTGCGGGCCGGGCCGGACAGCGCGGCGAGGGCGTGGCTGGCGGCCCGGGCGGCGCTGGCGAGTTCGCGGATCTTCGACATCAGCGAGATTGTCAGGCAAGCGAGCGCAGTTGGCGAACGCTTTTCAGTACGGGCGCTCGCCGTCCCAGTTGCCGGCCGGGTCGTAGTTGCAGACCCACACCTCGGTGGCGCCGCAGGCCGCCATGCCGCAGCCGAGGCGCAGGCTGTTGCGCCAGACGACCTGCGTGTAGTGGCCGCACACGCCCTTGCAGCGGTGGGTCTTCGGGTCGTAATCCTTGACCTCCGCGGCCCACTCGTCGACGACGGCGTCGGCGGTCGGGGCAGCGCCCGACATGCTGAAGATGTTCTCGCCGTATCGCTGCTTGTCAGCGCCGGTGGGCGGCCGATGTTGCAGGCGACAATCCTTGCGCGCGAGCTTGTCGGCCCAGGCCTGGGCGAAGCGGGCGAGCTCCGGGGACCACTCGAGCGGAGCGATGTCGAGGCGGGCGCGCACGCGATTGTGGGCGGCGGTGATGCCGGCGAGGCGACCGGTCTCGGGGGCGGACTCGCTGGCTTGTGGGGGCGTGGTGTCGGGCGCAGGCTCGCGGGTCGGCTGGTCCGGGCTCGCGGGCGCGGCGGCCCCCGGGGTCGGCGGCGCGGCGGACGGCTCCGGGCGACACGCGGGGGACAGGAGCACAGCGACGAGGGCGGCCGGAAGATGCGAGCGAGGCATGGAGCCTCCGATCATGCCCACAACCGGGGGCAAGCGCACGCGGCCTCAAGGAAGGCCTGCACCGCTGATCCGCCGAGGACCGCCAGACACCGCCATGTGCGCTCTCACTGGCTGGCGGCCCGAAGATGGACCTGGCGCCCGATCCTGGGCTATTTGTCTCGCTGTGGGCAGCTCCGACAACATATTTCGCCAGGAGTTTTATCAGGCGCTCGTCGACCGCCCGCTCGACCCGGAGGAGGACGCCCGCTGGTACGTGCCGTTGTACGACGCACGCTCCAGCGCTCCTTCCGATCCCATCGACGAGCTCCAGGCGACGATCGAGTGGTCGAAGCTCGAGAGCACCCAGCTTTTTAGCGGCTTCGGCGGCACCGGCAAGACCACCGAGCTCAAGCGCCTCAAGCGTCGTCTCGAGGCGAATGGCGCCGTCGTGGTCCACTGCGACATGCTGGGTTACCTCAACCCGTCCACGCCGGTCGACGTCAGCGACTTCCTGCTCGCCACCGCCGGCGCGTTCGGCGAGGAGCTGGCCAAGGACACCGCGCTCCTCGGCGAGCCCGTGATCAAGGAGGGCTACTGGACCCGCTTTCGCAACTTCCTCGCGCGCACGCATGTGGAGTTCGGCGACATCGGCGGCGACCTCAAGCTCAACCTCAAGGCCGACCCGAGCTTCCGCGAGCGCCTGCAGGAGCGCCTGCGCGGCCACCTCGGCGCGCTCGTCAAGGACGTCCACGGCTTCTTTGGCGAGTGCATCGTCGCGCTGCGCCGACACCACCGCGACGATGAGCTGCGGGTGGTCCTCCTGCTCGACTCGATGGAGAAGGTCGTCGGCACGACGACGAACGCGCCCGATGTGGCAACGTCGTTAGAGACGCTGTTTCGCAGCCACGCGGACAAGCTCAAGCTGCCGTACATGCACGTCGTCTACTCGGTGCCGCCCTGGCTCAAGATCAAGGCGCCGGGGATCGCCCAGCTCTATAGCGGAGCCCAGTGGATCCCCTGCGTGAAGGTGGAGCACCGCAACGGGCAGGCGTGGAACGCGGGCCTCAACGAGCTCGAGCGGATCGTGACCAAGCGCGGCGACTGGCAGCGCCTGCTCGGCGGACGCGAGGCGCTCGATGAATTGCTGCGGGCCTCGGGCGGCTACCTCCGCGATCTCTTTCGCCTGCTGCAGGTGGTCCTGCGGCTGTCACGGCACGACCCGCTCCCGGTCTCGGACCGCATCCGCACCCTCGCCCTCGACGAGCTGCGCAACAGCTACCTACCGATCTCGAACGACGACGCCCGCTGGCTCGAACGGATCCGCACGACCCACAACGTCGAGCTCGATGGCCAGGAGAAGCTGCACGAGCTGGCCCGCTTCTACGACCTCCACCTGGTGCTGACCTACCGCAACGGCGACGAGTGGGTCTCCGTCCACCCGTTGATCGCCGGGCAGGTCAAGCGCCAGGCGGCCGCGCTGAAGGTCCCGGGCGACGGCCCATGAGCGAGATCCTCAGCCCGAGCGGCGAGGCCGCCTGGCAGAGCCTGCGCCAGCACATCGAGTGGACCCGCGATTTCTGGGTCGGATGGTTGTTCCTCGACCACCCACCGAGCGGACACGAGCTGCACCACCGGATGGCCGAGCTGCTGCGCGGGCAAGGTCGCCATGTCGCCCTGCGCCAACCGTTCCAGCCCGAGCAGCTCACGGAGATCCTGACCTGGTTGCTGGCCAGGGACGCCGCCAGCGACGGCTGCGCGACGGTGATGCTCAGCCGGCAGACCCCCGTGTGGGACTCCGCCTGGACCGAGTTCTTGCACCGCCTCAACGAGCGGCGCGACCTCCTGCGCGAGCAACGAAGCGGCGGCGTGCTGCTCATCCTCCCGACCGCCTTCAAGGCCAAGTCCCGCGCGGCCGCGCCGGACCTGTGGTCGATCCGCGCCCTGGCCCTCGACGTGGCCCCGCCCGTGTGGTCGAGCCGCACCCTGACCCTCGACGTGGACCCGTCCGTGTGGTCGAGCGGTGCCCTGGCCCCGTCCGTGTGGTCGAACGGGGCCCTGGCCCTCGACGTAGACCCGCGCAAATTCTCCGGCCCCTGGACGGCGCTCGGCGCCCGCAAGCCCGCGCTCGACGAAACCCAGCTCGTGCTGGCCGACCAGGCGCTCGCCGCCGCGAAGCGGGCCGGGCGTCGCACCGTCGAGATCGAGGCCCGTCTCCGCCGCGCGCGCGCCCTGTTCGCGGAGAATCGCGGGGAGCAGGCGCTCGCCGAGGCTGCCAAGGCCGTCGATGACGCACCCGACGTCGTGCTCCGTACTCGCGCCCTCGAGACGCGCCGCGACCTCTCGGATCGGCTCGGCGACCTCGTCGGCGCCGAACAGCATTACCGGGCCGCCGTGGCCGCAGACGCCGAGGCGGTGTCCGCCTGGGCGCTCAGGGAGCTCG
>Ga0105046_10006643_pt1 | contig 18299 bp, 17 predicted proteins | sample MAT03_FD_78385 | JGI IMG/M metagenome (GOLD analysis project Ga0105046, IMG submission 78385) | Freshwater microbial communities from Lake Fryxell liftoff mats and glacier meltwater in Antarctica - MAT-03 (megahit assembly) | ecosystem: Environmental > Aquatic > Freshwater > Ice > Liftoff...
CATCGATGCAACCTCGGCCGCCTGTTGCGGCGTACTGATACCAAAACCAACGCAGATCGGCAGTGACGTCACGCTGCGCAGTCGCGCAATCGTCTCCGGCAAATCGGCGGCGAGGGTGTCCTTGGCTCCCGTCACACCGAGACGGCTGATGAGATAGACGAAGCCACTCCCGTTCCGACCGATTTCCGCCATGCGCGTGGTGGGCGTCGTTGGGGCAACGAGGCGCACGTAGTCCAGCGGCGACTCGCCAAGCCACGCTTCGCGCTCCGGATCGGCGCCAACCGGCAGATCCGTTACAAGAATTCCCGCCACTCCGGCCTCGGCTGCACGTTGCAGCGCGTCAGCGCCGGCGTTGAGCACGGGATTGAGATAGCTGAAGAGCACCACCGGGATCGTCAGACCGGCGTGACGCACGAGATCCAACGCACCGTCGAAGTTCATCCCCTGCTCGATCGCGATCTGTGAGCTGAGTTGAATCACCGGTCCGTCTGCGAGCGGATCGGAGAACGGCACACCAAGCTCGATGCAGTCGACACCAGCATCTTCCAACCCGCGCAGCAATTCAGCGGATCGAGAGAGATCCGGGTGCCCCGCAGTGATATATGTCACCAACGCCTTTCGACCCACCGAGCGCAGCGCAGCCATGTGCTGCGTCAGCGATGTCGCGGTGCCAGCGGTCACGCGATCTCCGCGATCGGATGCTGCATCATGGTACCCACGTCCTTGTCACCGCGCCCGGAGACGCAGAGGAGAATCGGTTCGTCGCTCGCCCACCGACCGGCGCTATCGACGATCCAGGCGACGCTGTGCGCCGTCTCGAGCGCCGGGATGATCCCCTCGAGGCGGCTGAGCAGTGAAACACCGCGCAGCGCGTCGTCATCGGTGACGGCGACATATTCCGCCCGGCCGGTAGTCTTCATGTACGCGTGTTCGGGCCCTACGCCCGGGTAGTCGAGGCCGGCGCTGATGCTGTGCGCCGGGTGCACCTGCCCGTTCGCATCCTGCAGGAGCAGCGAGAGCGATCCGTGCAGAACACCAGGAGTGCCCGAGCTCAGCGTGGCCGAGTGCCGACCGGTGAGCACACCCTCGCCCGCCGCTTCGACGCCCACCAGTTCCACGTCATCATCGGGGACGAAGGCGTGGAAGATTCCCATCGCGTTCGAACCACCGCCGACACAGGCCACGACGGTCTTCGGCAGACGGCCCGCGTCGCGCAACATCTGCGCACGCGCCTCCTGCCCGATGCAGGCGTGGAAATCACGGACCATCCGTGGATACGGCGCCGGTCCGACGACGCTGCCGATGATGTAGTGGCTGCTGTCCACGTTGGTGACCCAGTCGCGGATCGCTTCACTGGTCGCATCCTTCAGTGTCCGCGTACCAGCGGTCACAGGCACGACCGTGGCACCGAGGAGTTGCATCCGGAACACGTTCAGGCTCTGACGATGCGTATCCTCTTCGCCCATGTAGACGACACACTCGAGCCCGAACTTCGCGCAGACAGTAGCCGTTGCCACACCGTGCTGCCCCGCGCCGGTCTCGGCGATGATCCGACGCTTCCCCATGCGCATCGCGAGCAGTACCTGCGCCAGCGCGTTGTTGATCTTGTGCGCTCCGGTATGACAGAGATCCTCGCGCTTGAGCCAGACAGGCGCACCCACTCGCTCCGACAGCCGCGCAGCGAAACCGAGCGGTGTTTCGCGACCAACGAACGTCGTCAACAGACCTTGGAGCTGAGCCTGAAAGGCCGCATCGGTCTTGATCGCTTCGTAGGCAGCCGTGAGCTCGTCGAGGGCGGGAATGAGCGTCTCGGGAACGTAGCGGCCGCCGAAAGGTCCAAAGCGATCCGATGGGGCTGCGTGGGGCTCCAGCATGGTGGCCATTTACTGCACTCCGGTAAGCGACAGCTGTTCATCGGCGTCGCGGTCGCCGCGTGCACTGGCGACGAACCGCTGCACACGAGCGTGATTCTTGATTCCGGGTGATGATTCCACACCCGACGACACATCAACGACATCCGGCGAGAGGAGCACAATCGCGGTCCGAACATTCTCGGGCGTCAACCCTCCCGCCAGTACGAGAAGCGCCGACGCGTCCGACTCCGCGCGCAGGGCGTCGAGCGGCGCCGCCAGTGCGCGCCAATCGATCGCGGTGCCTGTCCCGCCGAGCGCCCCAGGCACGAACGCGTCCAGCACCAGACCATCTGCGACCGCAAAAAGAGCCGCGGCGCGAGCCGCGTCGAACGCTGCCGGCTGAACACGCAGAGTGGCCCAGATACCTCCGGGCCAGCGTTCGCGCAGATCGAGCACCATCCGCGGCGACGGGTCCCCGTGGAGCTGGATGATGTCGGCGCCGGCAGTCATGGCATTTCGAACGATGTCATCCACCGGCTCGTGCCCGACAACGACCACGCGCGTCGCAGTCGCGGCGCTCGCGAACACGGTGCGAGCCGCCGTTGGCGTCAACAACCGTGGTCCACCAGCGAGGATGGTCCCCACGTACCTCGCCCCGGACAATGCGGCACAGGCGGCATCGTCCGGTCGCACCAACCCGCAGATTTTGGCTGCGGTGGTCACGCTCAGTCCCGTCGCCGTGCGCGAGGCACGCCGGTGAGAGCGGCCACGTCATGCGCCGGCGTGGCGGACGCCGAGATGAAGGAGCCAACCAGCACCGCATCAGCGCCGTAGGATGCAGCACGTTCGACGTCGGCGCGCGTGCGAACTCCACTCTCGTAGATCGCGAGATGCGTGACCGGGATCAGCGGCAACAGGCGCTCGCACACGGTATCGTCGGTCGTAAGGGTTTCCAGATCGCGCGAGTTGACGCCTATCAGCAATGCGCCAACGTCGAGCGCGTCGCGGAGTTCGTCTTCGTTACGCACTTCGATCAGGGGCTCGATCCCGAGCTTGCGACTGATGAACACCAATTCGCTCAAGCGGTCACTCGGAAGCGCGCGCGCAATGAGCAGAGCGGCCGATGCGCCGGCGCGGCGGGCTTCAACGAGTTGGACTGCATCGGTGATGAAATCCTTTCGAATGCACGGCCGCAAAGAGAGCGATGCCGCGCGTTCGAGATCCGCGAGTTCACCGCCAAATTCCGATGGTTCGGTGAGAATCGAGAACGCCGCTGCGCCGCCATCGTGGTATGCGCGAACCTGCAGCGCGGCGTCGAGGCCGGCGTTGATTGCACCCTTGGATGGCGAGCGGCGCTTGAGCTCGGCAATCACGGCGACGTCCGAGCGCGAAGCGATGGACTCGAGGATATCCGCGGGCACCGGTGCCGCCATCGCCGCTGCGAGCTGTTCATCGAACGAGGCGACGGTCAGCGACGCAATCGCCCGTTCGGCGCTTGCCGAGCTCAGCCGGCCTAGTGGGCCAATGGGAGGGGTCCACGCGCGGGCCACTTGCATTTCGGGATTCCTTCGGCAATAGTCTTCGGCAGCTATTCGGGGCGAATACCTGGCCTCGTTGAATCTAGCGTAGTCCCTTCGTCCCCTGCATCCGCCGGAGTCGGCCCCATGTCGCTTACCAAGCGCCAGCGTGAAATCCTCACCTTTCTCACCGTGTACACCGACGAGAATGGCTACGCCCCGAGCTTCGAGGAGATTGCCGAGCACTTCGGCTTTACCAGTCTGGCGACGGTGCACGAGCACCTGAGCAATCTCGAACGGAAGGCGTATATCCGCCGCGGCTACAATGAGAGTCGGGCGATCGAGATCCTCCCGTCAGAGAGCTCGCCGCGCTTTGTGGAGCTGCCGCTGCTGGGTCTGGTGGCGGCGGGCGTCCCGATCGAAGCGACCGGGAGCGGCGAAACGATGGCCGTTCCGCCAGACATGCTCCGAAAGACGGGGAATCACTACGTGCTCAAGGTACGCGGCAACTCGATGATCGACGAACAGATTCGCGACGGCGATTTTGTGGTCGTCAACGAGCGAAAGAGCGCCGACAACGGCGAGATGGTCATTGCGCTGCTCGACAAGACCTCGGCGACGGTGAAGCGGTACTACCGGGAGAAGGATGGCCGCATTCGGCTGCAGCCGGCGAACGACGCCATGGATCCGATCTTCACCGATGAGCGCAACCTGCTGATTCAGGGTGTCGTCGTGGGTGTACTGCGGAAGTACGCGTGAGCAGCGGGGGCTCATTCGGTGGGCTCCGCACGGCGATTTATGCCGTCGCTGATCTGCAGGCGGCAAAGGTGTGGTACGCCGACGTCCTCGAACGCGCTGCGTACTTCGACGAAGAGTTTTATGTCGGATTCAACGTCGGTGGTTTCGAACTGGGCCTCGTTCCGGAGCCAGACGTGCCGTTGGATCGTGACGCGGCCGGCGTTGCCTTCTGGGGCGTTCCTAATGCCGAGGAGGCCTACGCGCGGCTGCTGGCGCTCGGCGCGGCGGATCACGAGCCGGTGCAGGATGTTGGCGGTGGGGTCAGGATCGGTGCGGTTCGGGACCCCTTTGGCAACGTGCTCGGTGTCGTCGAGAATCCGCACTTTCGATTTGAGGAGTAGCGCGGAGCCACTTCAAACGGGGGTGGAACCGACCGAGACTACGAGGTGAGTTTCCGGCGCACGAAAGCGTGTGTCGGGTTTTCTCTACCGGTCGAAATGCACATGCGCCTCGTACTCGTCGACAACACGCATCACATCGCCGATGCCCACCGTCGCGCACTCAAGAGTGTACGACCGGAGTGGGACGTGGTGCTGGCGACCGACGCACGATCTGCGCTCGAGGCGCTCGAAGCACACGAGACCGATGTCTTCGTCTCGGAACTCGGCAAGCCGCCCACTGATGGTGTCGCGCTTTTTGAGACCGTCAAGGTCCGTTGGCCGGCAACCGTACGCATTGCGCTGTCGGAGTTTGCGGATCGGAGTGTGGCGCTGCGCCTCGAGCGCTCGGTGCACCGATTTCTCCACAAGCCGTGTGACACCCATACGCTCGCGATGCTGATCGATCGGAGCAGCACCTTGCGCGAATCGATCGACGACCCGGCGGTGCTGGCTGCCATCGGCGGGCTGGAAGCGATACCTCGTCCTCCCGTCACCGTCCAGGCGCTCGAGAAGGTGCTGGCCGATCCGGATGCCGGCGTCATCGCGGTCGCCGCCGTAATCAACCGGGATGCCGCATTGGCAGCGCGCCTGCTTCGCGTGGTCAACAGTTCGTTCTTCGGCGTCGCTCGGCAGGTGACGCGCGTGGACGCCGCCGTCAACTTCATGGGCCTCTCGCTGGTTCGCGCGATCGCGATGGCGGATGGCGCGACACGTGCCTTCACCGTGGCCCCCGACGTTCTGGATCTCGATGAATGGAACATGCACGCTGTTCGTGTCGCGACGACGGCGCGCGACATCTCGCTCGCGGTCTGCCCCCACGATCGTTCGCTGGCGGATGAATCATTTCTCGCCGGATTACTCCACGATGTCGGACAGGTGGTGATGGCCGGTGTCGCACCGCGCGCATGGCGAGCGCTTGAAGATTCCGCGCGCACCGATGGCCTCGCGATCGATGCGGTGGAGGAGCGCGCCGGGAAGGTGTCGCACGCGCTCGTCGGTGCGTACCTGCTCAGTTTATGGGGGCTGCCGTCGAGCGTCGTTGAAGCGGTCGCCTTTCACCACGCGCCGGATCGACTGGTGGGCAGCATCTTCGACGCGTCTCTGGCCGTGCACATCGCGGACACGCTTGTCACTCGCACACCGGGCCGCGTTGCACCCAGTGCGCATCTCGGCAGCATCACCGGGGCGGGCATCACCGAGCTGCAGCTGGAGGCGTGGCGCGCGCAGTACTGCGGGCTGGAGGCAGCGGCGTGATGGGTATCGTCGGCCTACGTCGAGTTGCCAGCTGACGACGCCGTGATCAGTTGTTCGAGGATCGGTATTGCCCGGGCTTCGCGCAGTGCGATGCGTACTTCATCATGCAGCGCCAGGTAGTCACCGCCGCCTCGTGCGACATAGAGCGCCGCAGCGGCGTTGACCGCCACCGCCGCCCGCGCGGCGGGCGCGCCGCCACCTGCAAGCACCTCGCGCACCACCGCCGAGTTCTCGCGCGGGTCACCGCCCGCCAGCTCGTCCGCGGCCATCGGCCCATATCCGAGCGATGCCGGATCGATCGTCCACGACTTGACCGGGTCGCGTCCTCGCAGTTCGCGAATCTGCGTGATGCCGAGCGGGGAGATTTCGTCCATTCCCGGCGCACCGTGAACGACCAGGGCATGTTCGGTTCCCAGTTCGTGCAACGCATCCGCGATCAGGTCCAGCCGCGACAGATCGGCGACGCCGATCACCTGACGACCGGCCGACGCCGGGTTCGCGAGCGGCCCGATCATGTTCATCACTGTCGGGATGGCCAGTTCGCGTCGTACCGGCCCGACGTGGCGCATCGCCGGGTGCATCAACGGCGCGAACATGAAAACAATGCCGACGTCGCGCAGGACTCCCGCCATCCGCGCCGCGGGCAGGTCGATGCGCACCCCCATCGCCTCCAGCAGGTCGGCGCTACCGCTTCTGCTGGTGAAGCTCCGATTGCCGTGCTTCGCGATCCGGACCCCGCACGCCGCCGCGACCAGCGCCGCTGCGGTGGAGATATTGAAGGTCGGGATCGCGCCGCCCCCCGTACCGCAGGTGTCCACCAGCGACGCCTGGTCCGCCACGTCCAATCGCACCATCGCGCGTCGAAGCGCGCGTGCCGCCCCGGCGATCTCGGAGGCGGTCTCCCCTTTCACACGAAGTCCCACGAGAAGCGCTGCCACCTGTACCGGTGTCGCGCTGCCAGCCATCACCACGTCGAAGGCGGCGCCGGATTCGTCTGCCGTCAGATGATGGCCCGACGCCAGGCGACGGATCGCGTGGCGCAGCAGATCATCGGACATCGTCACGCTCCGCTCGCCAGAAGATGCGAAGGCCTCACGCGGCGGACGCTGGCGGCAGCAAGTGCTCGGCCAGACGCGCCTGCGTTGCGACGAGCGCGATGATCAACCCGAGCAGTCGCACACGATCCACGTCCGCTTCGGTGAAGACCCCCTGCTGATTTCTGTTCGCGACATTCACCACCCCCACCAGATCTTCGCGATAGACCAGCGGAAAACAGATGAAGCTGCCGCTGGTGAAGTACTCGTCCTTCAGCAACGGGTGCTGGCTCGCCTGCGTCGCATCAGTCACCAGAATCACCTGACGACTGGCCGCGACCTTGCCCGCCACGCCACTGCCGATTGCCACGCGATAGCCGTCCCTCACGTCACGGGCGACACCGCGCGCCGCTGCGAGGTAGAGCATCCCCGGTTCCGGTGCGCGCATCATCAAGGAGACCCGCTGCGCCTGCATGTCTTCACCGACGAGCGTGAGCAGCTCGTCGGCCAGGCGGCGCGGTTCGGGGGCGCTGGCGTTCATGGACAGCACGCGATCGATCAGGTACACCGTTCGCTCGCGATCGCGTAACTCTTCGTTGCGTCGATGCAGTTCGATGTGCGCCTGTTCGGTCTGGCCGACGGCCGCTTCGAGCTGCTGCTGCAGACTCTCGGCGCGGCGCTGAAAGCGGCGTGCATCCTCCTGAATCCGGCTCGTCTCGCGTTCCAGCTGCACAACCCGCGCGCGGTCTGCGCCGTCGTCCAGCACCTGCGTCCTGGACGAAATCTTCGAGTCCAGTTCACCCAGACGACGATCGTACTCGCCGTGGATGCGCTGCGTCACCGACTCCAGCGTGACAACCGCTTCCCGGCGCGCATCCAGCTCGGCGAAGCGCGCGAAGGCCAGGTCGAAAAGTGCGGCGTTCGGGAGAAACTTTTCAATCGTTCGGCCACCGAAGAACTTCTTCGGTTCGACGACCGTCAGCACGCCGCCCAGCGCTCCGTCAAAACGCAGGCCGCGGATGGAGAGGGTTGCATTCTCCACGGGCGGCAATCCAAGCAGCCGCGCGAAATCCGCCGCACGGTCGGTGACATCCACAAAGGTGGAGCCGGCCGCCACGCCCTGACGCACGCTGATCGGCAGCTGGTCGAATGCAACTTCGAGCTGCGTTGGGCGCGAGGACCCGACCGATGTGGGACTGATTCGGTCGGTCAGAAGCTCCCGGCGCCCGTCGTACCGGAAGAATGCGAGATAGGCGCCCCGGTCGAGCTCCGCCAGAGCCTCGCCCAGCACGGCGATCGCGCCTCCCAGATCGGGAGCCACGGCCAGCGAATGAGCCAATGAGGCGAGCGTGCGAGGTGCCATCGGTGGGGTCTGAGACTGTACTGAGCGGCAGGACCAGGTGGCGGGCTGCCGACCCAAGGGTGACGGGCTCGTGCGGGCTTGTCAATCCGTTGTCCTGACACGACTTGTCTTGCTTGAAGTCACTTCCCAGCCGGCCTAGCTTTCGCACAATGTCGCAACGCACTCTCCAACTGGTGGTTCAGTACGATGGCGAGGCGTTCGCCGGCTGGCAGCGACAGCCGTCCCAGCGAACTGTACAGGGCGCGCTCGAGCACGCTTTGTCGCGGCTCATGCAGGTTCACGTGCCCGCCATTGGCGCAGGTCGGACGGACGCCGGCGTGCACGCGCTCGGTCAGTCGGTCAGCGTCACCGTGCCGCTGAAATGGGATCCGTCATCGCTCCGGCGGGCCCTGAACGGAGTGCTGCCGCGCGACATTCGGTGCGCCGCGGCGCATGAGATGACATCGGAGTTCCACGCTCGGTACAGCGCCGCGGCTCGGCAATATCGATACCTCGTCGGCACTGACGAGTCCGCTGCCAGCCCATTCCGCTACAACCGGGAATGGGCGCTCTGCCGAACCCCGTCGTACACCCTGCTGGCGAGTGAGGCTGCCGCGGTTGTCGGCGAGCACGGATTTCGCGGCTTCGCCGTGAAGGGGACTGCGCCAGACACTGATGATCATTGCTCCACCGTGTTGCGCTGCGAGTGGGAGGTCAGACCGGGTGGTCTGGCGCTCGTGGTCAGCGCCAGCCGCTTTCTCCACCATATGGTACGTTTCCTCGTTGGCACAATGGTCGAGGTTGGCTTGGGACGCCGAGAGCCGGGCACGGTACGCGCGCTCCTCTCCGCCAATGACAATCGAGGGGTCTCGCCCCCGGCGCCCGCTTGCGGCCTGTATCTTGAGCGCGTGGTCTACCCGGCACACCTCTATCTGGCTGCGTCTCCGTCGGTGGCGGCCTGATTCTCCCATGCGTCTCGCCGACCGACTCGTCACATCCACTCACTCGCGTACCCGACTCAGCGTGATGGTACTTCGATTCAGTACGCTCTCATGCTCGCTGTTGGTCCTCGCCTGCGAAGGGGTGTCTCCCGTCCCGAGTGACGCGCAGCGTCCGGTGGCCGCGACGCCCTCCGCCGTCACGGCACCATCGCGGGCCGAACAGGCAGCCGCTGCGTTACCGGCGTCACGTCGCACAGCGATTACGGAAGCGGTTGCGAGGGTCGCACCGGCCGTCGTCACGGTGCAGACGGAAACCGTGCAGCAGGTTGCCGCCGATCCGTGGGAAATGTTCTACGGCGGACGCAGCGGGCAGCGCACGCAGGCGGGCATCGGATCTGGGTTCATCGTGCAGTCCGACGGTGTGATCGTCACCAACGCACATGTGATTGCCGGCGCGACGAAGGTGAGCGTCGCGCTGCGCGATGGTCAGACGTATGACGCGAAACTTGTCGGCATCGACGAATTGAACGACCTGGCCGTGCTGCGAATCAACGCCACCAGGCTGCCCGTCGCTCCAATCGGCACGTCGTCTGACTTGGCGATTGGTGAGTGGGCGATCGCCATCGGCAATCCGTACGGTTTTTTGCTCGGCAACACCGAACCGAGCGTGACGGCCGGTGTGATCAGCGCCACTGGTCGCAACCTAGTGCCGCAACAGGGCGGCAGTGACGGACCGGGCACCTACGTGGACATGTTGCAGACGGACGCCTCGATCAACCCCGGCAACTCTGGTGGACCGCTGGTGAACGCACTCGGTCAGGTCATCGGCGTGAACACCTCGATCTTCTCGCCGACGGGCGGCAGCATCGGTCTTGGATTCGCGATTCCGATCAATCGCGCCATGCGTGTTGCAGAAGACCTGTTGAAACACGGCGCAGTTCGGCATCCGTGGATCGGTCTGCGTCTCGCACAGCCGACAGGCAACACACCGCGTGAGGTGCTGCGCTCCGGAGTCGTCGTGCGGAGCGTCGTTCTGGGCTCGCCAGCGGCGCGTGCAGGAATCAAGCCGGGCGACCAGATTGTGCGGAGCCGCGGTCGTCTGTTGCGGAACATGTTCGACTGGGAAGGCGAGATGCTCGACCTGCGCGTCGGCGAACAGGCAACGATGGTCCTGCGACGCGAAGGTGCCGAGGAGACGGTGACGGTCACCCCCGCCGAAATGCCCGAGGTGGGGGCGAAGAAGGTTGAAGTCTTGCGCGATGTGCAGCTGGTGACGCTCACTCAGGCCATCCGACAGGAGCGCGGCATTCGCTCGGCGAAAGGGGCGTTGGTCGTCAACGCCAGCGATCGCGTGATGGACCAGCTTGGCGTGATGCCAGGCGATCTGATCATCGGCGTGAATCGCTCGTCGGTGTCGTCAGCCGAAGAGGTGGCGCGCGCGCTCGAACAGCTTGCGGGCCGCGGCGTCATTCAACTCACCATCGAACGGCGTGGTTCGATCTACTCCACACAGTTTTACATTCAATGATCACTGTGTCGCATACGAATTACTCGTCGCCGCTGGCTGAGCGATACGCGTCGCCTTCGATGCTCGAACTGTGGGGCGCACAGAACCGATACGGTCTGTGGCGCCGCCTCTGGCTCGCACTGGCCGAGGGTGAGAAGCGTCTCGGCGTCGATATTCCCGATGCAGCGATTGCTGAAATGCGCGCGACGGTGGACCAGATCGACTTCGCCGCTGTCGCCGACTATGAGCGCCGCTTTCGGCACGATGTGATGGCGCACGTCCATGCCTTCGGCGACGCAGCGCCCTCGGCGAAGGCGTTCATCCATCTCGGCGCAACATCGGCATTCGTCACGGACAACGCCGACCTGATTCTCATGCGCCGGGGTCTCGAGGTGCTGCGCGCGAAGCTGGCGGCGTCGCTGCGCGCAATGGCGACCTTCGCCCGCGAGTGGCGGAGCGAACCGACGCTGGGCTACACCCATCTGCAATCGGCACAGCTGACCACGGTCGGGAAGCGCTGCACGCTCTGGATGCAGGATTTTCTGCTCGACCTGGCAGACCTCGAGCATCGGATTGCGACGCTGCCGTTTCGTGGCGTCAAGGGCACGACAGGAACCCAGGCAAGCTTCCTCGCGCTCTTCGACGGCAATCATGCGAAGGTGCGCGAACTGGATCGCATGGTCACGAGAGAAATGGGCTTTCCGCGACCGCTGCCGGTGACCGGACAGACATACAGCCGCAAGCTGGATGCGCAGGTGCTTGGCGTGGTGAGTGGCATTGCCGCGAGCGCATCGAAGTTCAGCGGTGACATTCGCATGCTGCAGGCGTTCGGTGAGATCGAGGAGCCCTTCGAGCGGGAGCAGATCGGAAGTTCCGCGATGGCGTACAAGCGCAATCCCATGCGCGCCGAGCGTATTGCATCCTTGGCGCGCTTTGTCCTGTCGCTGGAGCCAAATGCGAATCAGACGCATGCGGTGCAGTACTTCGAGCGCACGCTCGACGATTCCGCCAATCGTCGGTTGGTGATCCCGGAGGCGTTCCTCGCCTGCGACGCGATCCTGATCCTGGTGGCCAACATCGCGAAGGGGCTCGAGGTGCATCCGGAGCGGATTCGTCGACGTGTGGATGACGAGTTGCCGTTCATGGCGACGGAAGAGCTGATCGTCAACGCCGTTCGCGCCGGCGGTGATCGCCAGCAGGTTCACGAAGTGATTCGCCGTCATGCAATTGCCGCTGCGCGCGCCGTGAAGGACGAGGGCGTTCGGAACGATATGCTGGAGCGCCTGAGCGAGGATGCGGAGTATCCCGTGAACATCGACGAATTGCGACGCACGATGGTGCCGAGCCGATTTGTCGGCCGCAGCGCCGAGCAGGTGGACGAGTTTCTCGCTGAGGAGGTTGAACCGGCGCTGGCGGGGATATCCACTGATGAAACAGCGGCCGGAGCGGTGCGTGTTTGAGGCGCGGCCGACGCCCGTTGGTGTCCCCACCACCCGGCTGCCGCTGTTTCATGCGGCACGTGGCAAGGTGCGTGATGTGTACGAGGTTGATGACGAGCGCCTGCTGCTCGTTGCCACTGATCGCGTGAGTGCGTTTGACGTCGTGATGCGTGAGGCAGTGCCGTACAAGGGCATCGTGCTGACGCAGTTGACAGCCTGGTGGCTCAGGCTGCTCAGCGCCGATGTCCCGCATCACATGATCTCCGCAAACGCGGACGAGATCATTCGCGACGTGCCGGAGCTTGCAGCGCATCGCGCGACGATTGCGGGCCGCGCGATGCTGGTCAAGCGAGCACAGATTTTTCCGATTGAGTGTGTGATTCGCGGATACCTCAGCGGATCGGCGTGGAAGGAGTACGCGGCGCACGGCACCCTGGCGGGTGAAGCGCTGCCGGCTGGCCTTGTGGAAAGCGATGCGCTGGCGCCGGCGATCTTCTCTCCCGCGACGAAGGCCGTCACCGGACACGATGAGAACATCACGATCGATCGGATGCGCGGATTCCTTGGCGAGGGGCACGCGCGCGATCTGGAAGCGCTGACGCGCATGATCTATGCGCGCGGCGTGCGGGTGGCTGCCGAACGCGGGATCATCATTGCGGACACGAAGTTTGAATTTGGTATCGTCCGCGGCAAGATCCTGCTCTGCGATGAAGTGTTGACGCCCGATTCCTCGCGATTCTGGCCGGCGGATGGGTATCGTCCCGGCGGGGTGCAACCGAGCTTCGACAAGCAGCCGCTGCGCGACTATCTCGACCGAGAGCGCGGTGCGGGCCGCTGGAACGGCGAGGCACCGCCGCCGACACTGCCAGAAGAGATCATTGACGCCACCAGTGCTCGTTATCTGGACGCGTACGGTCGCATCACGGGTGCGGCACTCGACCTGACCCAATACACATGAATTTCGCGCGTGAAGGGTATCCATTCATGGCGCTCAGCGCGACAGTCGCCGTTGCCATGCTGTCCATCGCTGTCTGGCGCCGCAGTTGGTCGCTGTGGCTCCTCGGGATGCTGCTGCTGCTGGTCGCGGTCTGGGTCGCGTGGTTCTTTCGGGATCCGGAGCGTACCGGTCCCGGAGGCGAACGGGCGGTGATTGCCCCGGTGGATGGGAAGGTCGTCATGGTCACGCAGGTGGATGAGCCGATGTATGTCTCCAGCCGCCACGGAGATGCGGCCGGCCGGGGGTCGCGCCATGGACTGATTCGCTTCGCATCGCGAATTCATGTATTTGTGCCGACAGATTCCACGGTGTCGGTGACGCCCGGTCGACGCACCGTCGCGGGCAGCGCAGTGATCGCGCAACTTCCGGCCTGATGCGCGCCACTGGTGGCCGCCCTGACCGCCCGACGGGGATGCGCCGTGCCGTGGTGCTCTTCCCCGGCGGGCTGACGCTCGGCAACCTCTTCTTCGGCATCTTCGCGATGATCAGCGCCAGCCGCGGCGAGTTTGGTCGCGCCGTGCTGTTCATCGTCTGTGGCGGGGTCTGCGACATGCTGGATGGTCGTGTTGCGCGCGCCACGAACTCCGGCACCGAGTTCGGCGAGCAGCTCGATTCACTGGTGGATGCCATCTCGTTTGGGCTCGCACCGGCAATGATCACGTACTTTGCGGTGCTCACGCCATCGGAACCCGGCCGCGATCGTTGGGCGTGGATCCTGGTCTTTTTCTTCTGCATGTGCGCCGTACTCCGCCTCGCGCGATTCAACGTCACTCAAGCGGGCGAGAAGAAGAGCTACTTTCTCGGGTTGCCGAGTCCGGCGGCCGGCGGCACGCTCGCCACGTATCACTGGTTTGCACAGACGAAGCTCTATCAGCAGACCGTGATTGGCGATCTTCCGTGGCACGAGCTCGTGAAATACCTGATGGTGGGCCTCTCGTTGCTCATGATCAGCAATGTCCGCTATCCGGCATTCCCGCGCACGGGGTTTCGTGACTGGCGTGGGTTGCTCGGGTCGGTGACCGTTCTCACCTGCTTCGCCGGCGCCATCTTCCTGCCGCGCGAATTCTTCTTTCCGGCTGGATTGACGTATGTGCTCGTGGGACTCATCGGCACGCTGCTGCAGTCGCTGAGTGATCGTCCGGAGCCTCTGGCCTCCGAAGAACTCGCAGACGAACTCGCCGATGGTCGTGCAACGGCCGCGTCGGATGCGCTCACCGTCGTCGACGGCAATCGGCGCCGGAAACGTCGTCGCACGCGCGACGACAACGCCGTCATACCCCCGCCGTCCACTTCGTCAACATCTCGCTCGCGTCAAGAACCCATCGAATGAGTCGCTACCGCGTCAGTGTGCATATCGTCCCGCGCAAGGGACTGCTCGACCCGCAGGGCAAGGCTGTATCCGATGCGCTGCATGCCCTTGGTTTCAATGCGGTCACGGATACACGGATCGGCCGCTACATCGTGCTCGATATGGCGGCGGACAGCGCCGCGGCAGCTGAGGTGCTGGTCAGGGAAATGTGCGACAAGCTGCTCGCCAATCCGGTGACGGAAGACTATCAGATCGCTTCGTCGGTGACGGTCTGACGATGAAGTTCGGCATCATCACTTTCCCGGGATCCAACTGCGACGTCGACGCGATGCATGCTGTTGCGGACGCGCTTGGCCAGATCGCAGTCTCGCTCTGGCATCGCGATCGCGATACGCAGAACTGCGACGTGTTGATCCTGCCCGGCGGCTTCAGCTACGGCGACGCGCTCCGCGCCGGCGCCATTGCACGTTTCAGCCCCATCATGCAGGAGGTGGTCGCACATGCAGAGCGCGGCGCGCCGGTGATCGGGATCTGCAACGGCTTTCAGATTCTGTGCGAGTCGCACCTGCTGCCCGGCGCGCTGATGCGCAACGAGGGTCTCAAGTTCATCTGCGACTGGGTCCACCTGCGCGTTGAGGGAACAGCGCCGATGTATCTGAACGCGTACCAGCCGCATCAGGTCTTGCGCATTCCGATCGCCCACGGCGAAGGGCGATACGCCGCTGACGACGCCACGCTCGATGGACTCGAGCAGAATGGGCAGGTTGTATTCCGATACTGCAACGCCGACGGGACGGTCACGCCGTCCGCCAACCCGAACGGCGCGATGCGCAACATCGCGGGAGTCACGAATGCAGCGGGGAACGTCCTGGGCATGATGCCACATCCCGAACGCGCAGTCGAACAGTTGCTCGGATCGACGGACGGATTGCCGCTCTTTCAAGCGTTGCTGTCGCGGGTTGGCGCATGAGCACGACACCGTCGAACGTGCAACCGCGTCCGGGCGACCCGGCGATCACACCCGCGCTCGTCGCCGAGCATGGACTCACGCCATTCGAGTATGACAAACTGCTTGGACTGCTCGGACGCGAGCCGACGTTCACCGAGCTGGGGATCGTCAGCGCGCTGTGGAGCGAGCACTGCTCATACAAGCATTCACGTCCGGTGTTGAAGACGTTGCCGACGCAGGCGCCCTATGTGCTTCAGGGGCCCGGTGAGAACGCGGGTGTGATCAGCGTCGGCGATGGGCTCGCGGTTGCGTTCAAGATCGAGAGTCACAACCACCCGTCTGCGGTGGAGCCGTATCAGGGTGCGGCGACGGGTGTCGGTGGTATTCTCCGCGACGTGTTCACGATGGGGGCACGCCCGATCGCGATGCTCAACTCGCTCCGATTCGGCAGTCTCGACACGCCGCGCGTGCGGTGGTTGATGTCTGGCGTCGTGAAGGGCATCGGCGACTACGGCAACTGCATCGGTGTCCCGACTGTCGCCGGCGATGTCATGTTCGACCCGGCGTACGAAGGGAACCCGCTTGTGAATGCCATGTGCGTGGGGCTCATGCGTGAGGACGAGCTGATCACTGCCAAGGCGCAGGGCATCGGGAATCCGATTCTCGCCGTCGGTGCCAGAACCGGCCGGGATGGAATTCACGGTGCCAGCTTTGCCTCCGAGGATCTCAGTGCGGAGAACGAGGCGAAGCGTCCGCGTGTGCAGGTTGGCGATCCGTTCACCGAGAAGCTCCTGCTCGAGGCATCGCTCGAACTCATTCGCAGCGGCCACATCGTGGCGATTCAGGATATGGGCGCGGCGGGCCTGACGTCGAGCAGCGCAGAGATGGCTGAACGCGGCGACGTCGGCGTCGTGATCGATGTCACGAAGGTGCCGGTTCGCGAGGAGGGCATGACGCCGTACGAGATTCTGCTGAGCGAGAGTCAGGAGCGGATGCTCGTGGTGGCCAGGCGCGGACACGAGGAACAGGCGAAGGCGATTCTGCAAAAGTGGGAGTTGCAGGCCGAGGTGATCGGAGAAGTGATCGCCGAGCCGGTCTATCGAGTGGTCGAGGGCGACCGTGTGGTTGCGGAGTTTCCCGGCAGTCGACTCGTGACGGAGTGTCCGCAGTATCATCCCGAGGCGCGCGAGAGCGAGTTGATCGCAGGTCTGCGGGCGCGAGACCCACACGCGGTCGCCGAGCGCGCAGAAGAGGTTGATCCGGCGTGGACGCTTGCGCAGCTCCTGTCTTCACCGACGATCGCGAGCAAGCGCTGGATCTATCGCCAGTACGATTCACAGGTTCGCACGAGCACTGTGGTGGGTCCGGGCGCCGGGGACGCCGCCGTGGTGCGGTTGCGCGGCACCAACAAGGCGCTGGCGCTCAAGACCGACTGCAACTCGCGCTACGTGTACCTCGACCCACGCATGGGTGGACGGATCGCAGTCGCCGAGGCGGCGCGGAACGTCGCCTGTGCGGGTGGACGACCGATGGCAATCACGAACTGTCTCAACTTTGGCAATCCGAAGAAGCCGGAGGTGTTCTACCAGTTCCGTGAAGCCGTGTATGGCATGGGTGACGCATGTCGAGCGCTGGGAACACCGGTCACTGGCGGAAATGTTTCGCTGTACAACGAGAATCCGAACGGCGCCGTCTTTCCGACGCCGACAATCGGGATGGTGGGTCTGATATCAGACGTTGCGCACATCACGCGCAATTCGTTCCGTCAGGCCGGTGACCGGATCGTGCTGCTGGGTGAATCGACCAACGAGCTGGGTGCCAGTGAGTACCTCGCCCGAGTGCATTCACTGACGATCGGTGCCGTACCCGTCGTCGATCTCGATCATGAGAAGCGCCTGGTGGACGCCCTGTTGGCCGCGATTGCGAGTGGTGTGGTTCACTCCGCGCACGACGTCAGCGAGGGCGGTTTTGCAGTGGCCATTGCTGAATGCTGTCTGGGTGATGGGGAACAGATGCTTGGCGCTCACGTGGATGTGAGCGACCCGTTGATTCCGGCCGATCGTGCGTTGCTCTGGGGCGAGTCGCAGGGGCGCATCCTGGTGAGTACCAGCGATGCCGATGCCGTCATGGCGTTCGCCGCTGCTGTCGGTGTTCCGGCGCAGGTCATCGGTCAGGTGACGACGGAGCCACGACTGGTGATCACGACGCACGGAAGGACGCTCGACACCCCGCTCGCACCGATGGCTGATGCGTTCTTCAATGCGATCCCTGCGCTGATGCAGCGGGCCGCCACCGCGACGGCCTGAGGGCGAAGCGCATGTGTGGAATCTTTGGAATCTTTGGTACGCCCGATGCCGCGGCGTTGACCCATCTCGGCCTGTACGCGTTACAGCACCGCGGACAGGAATCGGCGGGGATCGTGACGGTCGATCTGACCGGAGCAGCGCATCCCATCCGCGCGATGGGACTCGTCTCCGAGGCGATTCCAGCCTCGGCGATCCCTCCGCTGATCGGCAACGTCGCGATCGGTCACACACGGTATAGCACGGCCGGCAGCTCAACGGTCGAGAATGCACAGCCGATCATGGCTCGCTTCAAGGGCGGTGTGATTGCCCTGGCCCACAACGGGAATCTGACGAACGCCTCTGAAATCCGCGCAGATCTGGAGGCGCAGGGGTCGATCTTCACGTCGACGATGGACTCCGAGGTCCTGCTGCATCGTCTGGCGCGCTCCTCACACGAGGATCCGATTGACCGGCTGAAGGACGCCCTCACCGGTGTCGAGGGGGCATACTCGCTGGTCGTGTTGATCAATCAGACGCTGCTCGCCGCACGCGATCCTCGTGGCTGGCGTCCACTCGTCCTCGGACGCGTGGGCGAGAGCATCATTGCGACCAGCGAGACGTGCGCGCTCGACATAGTGAACGCAACGCTGTTGCGGGAAGTGCAGCCGGGCGAGATCGTCTCATTCGAGCAGGG
>Ga0105046_10006646_pt1 | contig 18298 bp, 17 predicted proteins | sample MAT03_FD_78385 | JGI IMG/M metagenome (GOLD analysis project Ga0105046, IMG submission 78385) | Freshwater microbial communities from Lake Fryxell liftoff mats and glacier meltwater in Antarctica - MAT-03 (megahit assembly) | ecosystem: Environmental > Aquatic > Freshwater > Ice > Liftoff...
ACGCGGTGCTGGTACTTCACGCCTTGACCGGGGATAGTCGCGCCGGTGGCGATGGAGGATGGTGGGAGCCGTTGATCGGTCTAGGCCGGGCAATCGATACCGACCGCGTATTTGTCATCTGTTCGAACATTCTCGGCGGTTGCCAGGTCATTAAAAGAAAGACATCGGTCAACGCGCTCACGGGCCGACCGTATGGCATGCGGTTTCCACTCATAACGATCGGTGATATGGTCAACGCCCAGCGCCGTTTGATTGAGAAACTAGACATCACGAAAGTGATCGCAATTGGTGGATCGATTGGTGGGTTTCAGGCATTGGAGTGGGCAACGCGCCATCCCGATCTGGTGCGCGCGTCTGCTCCGCTAGCAGCCAGTGGTGCACTCGGGCCGCAGGCGATCGCCTTGAATGAGGCTGGTCGACGCGCCATTCTCGCCGATCCCGATTGGCGTGGGGGTGAGTACGCCAGCGAGGGAGTCTTCCCGGCCGAGGGGTTGGCGATCGCGCGCATGATCGCGATGGTCACCTTCCACAGCCGTGAAAGCATGGATGAGCGGTTCGGTCGGCGACAGGCGACACGGCCGAGTCTCTACCCATCCTTTGGCGGCACATTCGACGTCGAGGGTTACCTGCACTATCACGGCGCCGCGATCGTCCGCCGCTTCGATGCAAATAGCCACCTCTACCTGACGCGTGCAATGGACTTGTACGACGTGGGTCATGACGGTGGTGAGGCATTCTGGCTACGCAAAATTGCCGCGCCGATCATGTTGATGGGGATTTCGACCGATTGGCTTTATCCGGCGGACGACATTCAGGCGCTTGCCTCGCGGATCGAGGCCGAAGGCAAAGAGATCACCTACACCGCGATGACATCGCCCGACGGACACGATGCCTTCCTCAAGGAATGGGATCTCCTGACGCAGTATCTCGGACCGTTCATCGATCGGGCAATGGCGGATGTCGAGCGCTCATGACGATATACGCCGATAGCCGCCCACCGCGCGGTCCGAAGGATGCGATGCCCGAGGCGACAACGATCGCGACCGTTGTCGCCGGGTAAAAGAGCGCAGAAGAGATCGGAATTTCTGTTGTGTGGCCTCAGGGTGAGGTCACAGGACACAAACGAAAGGGAAACAGAACTGTGTCGGACAAACCATTGGGATTCGAGACATTGGCGTTGCACGCGGGTCAGGAAGTGGATCCAACGACAAAGTCCCGCGCCGTACCCATCTATATGACGACCTCATATCAGTTCGATAGCCCGGATCATGCGGCCCGCCTCTTCGGCCTGCAGGAGTTCGGCAACATCTACACCCGGATCATGAATCCGACGCAGGATGTTTTCGAGAAGCGTGTGGCCGCACTCGAGGGTGGAGTCGCGGCGCTGGCATTTGCTTCCGGTCAGGCCGCCGAGACCGCGGTCATCCAGAACCTCGCCTCGGCTGGCGATGAGATCATTTCGACCACGAGTCTCTACGGTGGCACCTACAACCTCTTCGCCTACACTCTGCCAAAGCAGGGAATCACAGTGAAATTCGTCGAGCCGAATGCGGAAGCGGTCAAAGCCGCCATCACCGACAAAACCAAGGCCGTCTACTCGGAGACGCTCGGCAATCCGGATTTGCTGACACTTGATATCGAAGGCGTCGCCAAGGTTGCGCACGAGGCCGGTGTACCGCTGATCATCGACAACACCCTGGCCAGCCCGTATCTGGTCAATCCGATCAAGCACGGCGCCGATATCGTGATTCACTCCGCCACCAAGTTCATTGGTGGTCATGGCACCACTATCGGCGGTGTTGTGGTCGATGGTGGGACCTTCGACTGGAAAGCCTCGGGTCGATTCCCCGGCTTCACCGAACCTGATCCGAGCTACCATGGGCTCGTCTACAGTGATGTCTTCACCGCCGCCAACTTCGGCGCAAATATCGCGTTCATCATCAAGCTGCGCGTGCAGATTTTGCGAGACACCGGCGGTGCGATCAGCCCGTTCAATGCCTTCCTGCTCCTGCAGGGACTTGAGACCCTGCCGCTGCGGATGGAGCGTCACAGTCAGAACGCGCTTGCGGTAGCCCGCTTCCTGAGTGAGCACCCGAAGGTCTCCTGGGTCAATTACCCAGGTTTGACCACGCATCCGGCTTATGAACGCGCGAGCACTTACTTCACCCGCGGTCTCTTCGGCGCGATCGTCGGCTTTGGTGTGAAGGGGGGACTCGAGGGTGGACGCACGCTCATCAGCTCCGTGAAGCTCTTCTCGCACCTCGCGAATGTGGGCGATGCCAAGTCGCTCATCATTCACCCGGCAAGTACGACCCACTCGCAATTGTCACCGGAAGAGCAGGCCGCGACCGGTGCGACGTCGGACTACGTCCGGCTGTCCGTCGGCATCGAAACGCTCAGCGATATCATTGCTGATCTCGAACAGGCGCTCGACAACGTCTAGTTTCATCTCAGAATCGATTCGAAACAGAATGGGTGGCCAATCTGGCCGCCCGTTGTGTTTGACTGCGAAAGATCGAAGGTGAAGCGCTTCGCCGGAAGTGGCTGTTGATGGCGCATTGCGTACTGGTAGCCGGAGCATCTCACCACGCTGAAGTGACCGCTCTCCCCAACGAGACATAATCCGGGCTGAGACCGAATGGCGGAGGCAATCAAAAGCGGTCAACCAGTATGAGAAGCGATGAAGCCGAACTATGAACCGAGTCGCTGCTGTTCCTGGGCTTCCTGCGCCGGAGTTCGTTCCTCGCCACTGGCGGTGCCCTTTGCCGCCGGATTCACGCTATCCTCAGCGCCGACCCGAGGAGTGGAATCGGTCGCTGGCGCCGCCACATTAGATGTCCGCTCGACGAGCGAAAGCCACTCTTCGCGGAACCAGTGCGCCTGCCAGGGGATGCCGAGGCGGGAATTGTCGTACGGGCGGAAATCGACCAGATACTGGTGCGATGAATAGGGGCCCTGCGGATTGATCTCGGTGACGCTGCCGACCGCGCTCTCGAATCGGGATTCAGGTGAAGTGTTGTAGAGCACACTGATTCCGAGGACACCACGCTTGCTGTAGCCGCGCGGCAATTCAACCCGAATCTTGTCTCCGACGAAGAACTCCGTCATCCCGTTTGCTCCCGTTTGCGCGTTTTGCGAAGACGTCGACCAACTGCAGTCCGACTGACTTCGCGATTATATCCGAGCACGCGGCTCTCGAACCGTTTTTGGAAGAGATAGTGGAACCGAATCGTGCATTCATCGCCGGATCATTCACGTGATGAATTCATCATCAAAACATGATGGAGAAAAGTCCCGAAATCGCAGACAATCTCGCCTGGATATGAATACGACATCGACTATCCCGCGCCGTCGCGCTCCGATCATTGCGCTGCTTGTGGCGAATGCAATCTCTATGATCGGCAACAACCTCGCCGTGGTTGCCATTCCCTGGTTTGTCCTCGAAACCACCGGAAGTGCGGCAAAGACGGGAGTTGTGGCATTTGCCACAGTTGTGCCGACGGTCGTGGCCGCGATCCTCGGCGGAGCACTTGTCGATCGTGTTGGCAACAAACGCATCAGTGTTATCGCGGATCTGGTGAGTGCGGTGACGGTTTCCATTATTCCGCTTCTGCACCGCACAATCGGCATCGAGTTCTGGCAGCTCGTTCTGCTCGTCTTTGTCGGGGCCATGCTGGACGCACCTGGGAATACGGCCCGGATGGCGATCGTACCGGAGCTGGCGGAAGCCGGCGGCATGTCGCTCGAAAAGGCGAACGGTGCGTCGCAGGCAATTCAGAGCGCCTCCATCCTGGCAGGGCCGTTGCTGGCCGGAGTGTTGATCGCCTGGCTGGGGGCGAGTGATGTGCTCTGGGTGGATGCTGCGTCGTTTGTGGTCTCCGCCAGCATCGTCTGGGTTTGTGTTCCGTCCGCGGTCGATAAGATCGTACAGGCGGGGCGTTATCTCGATGACGTCCGCGAAGGTCTCCTGTTTATCAAGCGCGACCAATTTCTGGTCGCGCTGCTCCTCGTCGGCGCGGTCGCGAACTTCGCCGGAGCGCCACTCTTTTCGGTCGTGTTGCCGGTTTATGCCCGGGAGTTCCACGGGAAGGCGACCGATCTCGGACTGATTCTCGGCGGAGTGGGCGCAGGTTCGTTGGTGGGGGCGCTCGCGTTCAGCGCCTACGGTTCGCGATTTCGGCGACGTCCGCTCGCGCTGACGCTTTCGTTCATTTCGGCTGCGCCAATCGCCATGCTCGCGCTGGACCCGCCAATTTGGGCGGCCGTGTTGATCATGGCGATCTCTGGATTCGGAGATGGCTCCGTCAATCCGCTGATCATCACGGTGATCTATGAGCGGGTGCCGGCGGTTTTGCGTGGTCGAGTGATCGGGTCGCTACTGGCGTGCATTCTTGCCGCCGCGCCATTCGGCATGTTGATCATCGGCTGGTCCATCGAACCGCTTGGCGTGGATGTCGTGATAGTCTGTGTTTCGGCGATCCTTTTGTTGGTCACCGCACTCTTTGCGCTGTCACCGGCACTCCGGAATCTGGATCCACCCGAGGAGAGTCCGGACGCTGAAGCGGCCCCTGCTCAATAGGGGTACACCGCCATCGACATCCCGTCGATGGTGCCCCACATCCACACGAAGGTCGCCCATTCCATAAAGAGATAGGTGCTGTTGCCAGGATTCGAGAGGAATACGCCCTCGTCGTTATAGGCGTACGCGGTCATTACATGAGACCCGGCGAAGACGGTGTAGGTGCCATCATCCTTGTAAACGAGGCCGGTATCGCCCCACATGGCGAGCCAGGTCACGACCGGGTGACCGGCATCGAGGTGGGCTTTGAGTTCGCTCGTGTCGCCCAAACTGTAGAAGACTTCGGCGGCGAATCCGTAGTCGTTCAGAATCGGAACCATCGGCTCCGGATAGATGCCGTAGTCATCGTAATTGCCCCAGGTTCCATCGATATCGCCACGGAACCCGAAGTGCGGGTTGGGTGTCACCGGAATCGAGTTGATGAAAACCGATTCGGGGATGGGATTTCCGAATGCGCTCGTCGCAATGAATGCGGAGGCGTATTCGCAGCTGAGACTATGCTCCTGCTGGTGGGTTGGAACCCACACGTAGGCACTGTAGTCCGAGGCCGGTTCAGTGGGGACGCTCACATCCGTTGCCCCGCCGGGAATGAGCAGCCGCTCACCCGCGTATATCAAGTCTGACCAGGTCAATCCGTTGAGTTCGAGCAGCGCTTCAGGATCGACCCCCAGATACCCGGAAATCAGTTCGATCGAATCGCCCTCCTCGACCCAGTACACGCCGCTCGTCCACGGACTCGTTCCGACGCGCTCGGCCGCCATCGCGGCAGCTTCGTCGGGACTTTGCCCCTGTACGGGAATGATGATCACATCGCCCACGGTCAGATAAGGTGGGTTCGAAAGCCAACTCGAACGCAGAATGGCCTCCGGGTCTGCTCCAAACTCGGCTGCGACGCTCTCCAGCGTATCTCCTGCCCGAACCTGGTAACGATTCTGGGCCGAGACGGAGCCACCGAATCCGCTCAACAGCACGGTTGCGACCAATCCGGCCGCGATGAGCCGCTGGCGGAGTGTTACGGCTCGCTGCCTTCTTCGCAATCGCTTCGATGAGTCCGGAGTCGCCGTCTCAACCGGGGTTTCTGTTTGATTGATCGCCGCAAGATAAGATGTGTGTTCAGGTGACCCACGGCCGATCGTGCGCACATCCGGGTGGATGGATTGTGGTGTCGGTTTTTTCGTTGGCAGCGAGCAGTTCACGTACCGATTCGCATAATGGGAAACAAGACCGCAATCCCGGGATTGCAGGTGACTCGTCTGAAAGTCAGATGCTTGGTGCTGACCTTCGTAGTCCGCAACTGGAGTGGATGGCTGCAATGCAGGTAATTTCGATGCCCGGCGAAGCGGATTGACAAAGTTCATGGCGTGGCTCCCTGCGTTCAAGAGAGGATTCGCCGCGGGAAGCTCTGCCTCGTCACTGTACGTACATGATTAGAGTAATGTGCTCCGTGCGGTATTGCAACTCACTTTGTGACGGGCCGGCACGGAACTTCTCCAGTTTGACGTGATTTGCGCCTCCCCATATCATCGACTGTAGAGAGACAGCGACATTCCCATAGTTTTTATGAAGCACGACCGTCAGGATGTGACCAACCCTATGACAACCTCGCCCGATTTCGAAGTGCGGATCCCGCCATCCGATCTGCTCTTTCAACGCGATGCCTACCTGCGCACCTTTCGCGCAACAGTCGTCGCAGTTGACCCCGAGCAGCGATTGGTTGCCCTGGATCGCACGGCATTCTTCCCGGGGGGCGGTGGCCAACCCAACGACACCGGGTGGTTCCGCCGTGATGAAGTCAACACCGTCTGGCGTGTCTCTGGCATGAAAAAGCAAGGTCCAGTTGTGTTTCACGAAATCGAGGGAAGCGACGAACTTCCCACCACCGGTGACACCGTAACTTGCGAAATCGACTGGCCGGTGCGGTATCGGTTGATGCGAACCCACACCGCCATGCATGCGCTCTGCGGAACCATCTTTCGCGACTACGGTTCTCTGGTGACCGGCGGGAACATGGGACCGGACAAAGCAAGAATGGACTTCGAAATGGAGGAGTTCACGCCAATCCGGGTCGCTGAGATCGAACGCCGGGTGAATGAGGAGTTGGGGAAGGGACGGTCGGTCAACGTCCAGATTCTCCCGCGCGATGTGGCGTTCGCCATTCCCGATCTGATCCGGACAAAAATCAATCTCCTCCCGGAGGGAATAACCGAGATTCGAACGGTCGAGATTGCAGGACTCGATCTGCAAGCCGATGGCGGCACTCATGTCGCCAACACGCGCGAGGTCGGCGGCATCAAGGTCGTCGGAACCCGTTCGAAGGGCAAGAGCAACAAACGTCTTGAAATCATTTTGACCGGTCGCGATGGCGACGAGAAATATGAGGGAACCGAATGAGTGCCGGCGACGCCTCGGAACGAACTGCCAGGACAATCACGGAACGCCGGTTGGCGAAACGGTCAGCCGTCTTCGGTCCGTCCGTCTGGAACGAGGCGTACGAACTGGTCGCGCGCTACGAGGATGTCATTTATTTCGGGAATGGAGCTCCAGCCCGGGAAATCCATCCTATCGAGCGGTTGCAGGCGGCAGCGGTCACCGCATGGGCGACTGCGCTCGACGCACTCGATTACGGTGAGGTTGCCGGATACGGACCCCTGCGGGAATTGATAGCTTCCCGGATGGTGGCGCAGAGGATCACTGCCGATCCTGAACATATTATCGTCACCAGCGGCAGTCAACAGGGAATCGACTACGTCGCGCGGCTCATGCTCGATCCGGGCGATGTCGTGGTCGTCGAGGGCCCGACCTATATCGGCGCGATGCAGGCATTCGATGCCTACGAGCCATCCTACGCGACGGTGCAGGTCGATGATGAGGGTATGGATGTCCCGGCGCTCGCGGCCATGCTGGATCGCATGGAGACGATGCCGAAGTTCGTCTACACCATCCCGACCTTTCAGAACCCGACCGGAATCACGATGACACTGGCCCGGCGGGAAGCACTGCTCGCGTTGAGTAAGGAACGCGGATTTCTTATTCTTGAAGACGATCCGTATGGTGAGATCTATTTCGATCAAAAACCTGAGCTTGCGCTGCGTGCGATCGACCCGGATGTGATTTACCTTGGGACATTCTCCAAAACCATCGCCCCTGGAATCCGGGTCGGTTGGCTCGTGGCACCGCCCGATCTGATCGATATGCTCCTCATGTTGAAAGAGGCGGCCGATATCCATGGCGATCGCCTGATCATGCGGACGGTCTACCATGCCGCCGAAGGGTTTCTAGATGGACACGTTTTGAAGGCGCGAAGCGTTTACAAGGCGAGGCGGGATGCATTGATCGCCGGTCTCGAGGAATTCATGCCGCCGGGAGTGACCTGGTCGCATCCAGATGGTGGATTTTTCATCTGGGTGACGTTGCCGCACGGATTTCCGACTGATGAGCTGCTTCAACTGGCCGCCGCGCGGGGAGTCGCGTTCCTGCCCGGAGCGTGGTTTTACCCGCGAGGTGAGGCAGTTCGTACATCGCTTCGGCTCAACTTCTCGACACTGCCCGAAGAGCGAATCCGGGAGGGCGTTCGCCGGTTGGCCGGTGCGATCGGGGAGTTTCTCGCCAGGTAACGTAGCCGGCGGAAAGCGGCGACTCGTCAAAAGAGGTGTGCTACGCTCACACTTCGAACGAACCGGGGCTGTTGCTCCGGTCGCGATCTGACCGATTTCGAGGAACGATGCCAGATTTTCCGGACCAACTGCATACCGATAACCACCAGCTTTGGCTGCTGATCGGGGTCTGCTTCGCCATGATTTTCACGATCGAAGCCGTCGAACAGGCGGTTGAGGGCGCGTGGCCGCACCAACGGCGTGCGACTGGCATGGCGATGCCGGAACGACGTGCGCACCCGCTGTGGGCCATCGTCGCGCTGCTGATTTTGCCGGGAGCGGTACTCGCCGTCCTGAATCTCGCGGTCATCGCCTGGAAAGAATTGCCACGAACCGACACCCTTGTCGTCGGAGGTGTACTGCTCGGCGCGGGTTGGATGATCTTCCTGCTGCACAGTCTTGATCGGCTCCGCGTGCGGAGGTTTCTTGCTGCCGCTGGACCAGCTGCGCCGTTCGTACTGGCGCTTATCCTGGTTGTCGCTGACCTGATGCTGCTTTCGGCATTCCTGGACATACGTCCTACGATTGATGCGGTTCGAGACGCGCTTCCGTCGTTCTCGGTATAGTCGTTTGCACGAACTAAAAAAATAGTTGCCACTTATGGACGAATGCTGGCAGCATGGGTGCTAGGCTAGGATCCAATGAACGCCGATCGATGACCGGCGGCATAGACTGTCCACGGCATGAGCGACGACGAGAAGACATCCCAATCTGAAGTGCGCCTGATCAAGCGATCTCGAAAGCGATCGAAGGATGGCAGCGCCATGCCCTCGCATCCCTCCAGACAACGCGAGCGAGCGAGCGTCAAACCGCTGAAACCACGGCATCGACTCTGGCCCCGGCGATCGAGCGGCGGTCCCCGCCAGCCGAGTCTGTTGACACAGGAGACCTATCGCCTCTATTGGTTCAGTCGCCTGCTCGCTCAAACCGGGCAGGGCGCGCTGATCTACGGTTTGCTGATTCTCATCGTCGACCGGACCGATGCGTCGTTTTACAACTCGCTCTTTGTCATCTGCGCGATCATCCCATCCCTTGCCTTTGGGTTGCCCGCCGGCATCGTCGCGGATGCAGTTCCCCGCCGCCCCCTGATGATCGTATTAAATTTGCTCAAGTTCGTGTTTGCACTCTCCCTGATCCAACACAATCCGTCGCTGGTGGGCATTTTCGCCGCAGCGCTCGGCATCTGGACGATTCACCAGTTTTACTCCCCGGCGGAGTCCTCTTTCATGGCCACGCTGGTACCGCGGCATCGGTTCAACAACGCGCAGGCACTCTCCAATCTTGCATTGACACTCGCCCAACTGATTGGACTGGTGATTCTTGCCCCTTTGCTGCTCAAGACCGTCGGCCCACCGACGCTCTTTGCCCTCTGCGCGATGCTTTTCATGGCCTCGGCTCTGCTGCTCTTCCTGTTGCAACGACCACCGGATCTGGCCAATGTGGCGAAACCGGCTCGACTATCGCGGCTCTCACCGAAACAGATGCTTCTCAACGGCTGGAACGCCTCCCGGCACGATCCTGTCACGTACGAAGTCATCATTGACGACATTCTGGTCGGAATCGGTGCCAGTGCTCTTCTGGTCATCACCCCGCTCTATCTCAAAGGTGTGCTGAATACCGGCGCTGAAAACACGGTCTTCGTCTTTGCTCCGGCCGCGTTGGGACTTGTCATCGGCCTGCGAATGTCGTCTCGGCTCGACCGGCTGATCGGGGAGCGACGAACGGCGACACTCGGACTGATGCTCTTTGCACTCTGTGTGGGGTCGCTCGGTTTCGTTGAACAGTTGCGGGGTTTTCTCAACAATGTGCTTCATGTCCCGACCGATCGGGTCGCGGAATCGCTCGGCGTGCCGCCATTGATCCTGATCGTGATGATGTTGAGCGTGCCCGCGGGATTTGCTTCATCCGTCGTCAGCGTGTCCGCGCGTTCAGTGTTGCTTGGTCGGACGACTCCCGCGCTTCGTGGTCAGGTCGTGGCGACCCAATCGCTGCTCCAAAACATCGGCGCACTCATCCCGACGCTGCTCGCCGGTATCGCGGCGGATCTTTTTGGGGTGAAGCGCGTCGCAGTCGCAATCGCGCTGTTAATTGCCTTCGGGGCGGTGGCCGCGCTTACGGTTTACCGGCCTGCCCATCACAGGTCACCAACGACGAGTATTCCAGCAAACAACGAGGTGTAAACGGTAAACCTGCCGGCTGCCGTTTATCGCAGTCAGGCTGATATCAGGCGAAGACGACCCGGCGGAAGCGTTTCTTGCCGACCCGAAGCAGCATCGGATTGGTTCCGATTTCCGCCGGGGAATCGACATTCTCGATCTTTTGATCATTGATCGAGAGACCGCCCTGTTCCGCAAGTCTCCGGGTCTCACCGCGCGATGTCGTCAAACCCGCCTTGATAAAGAGATCGGCAACGGTAAACCCATCCTGAAGATCGGACTGCAACAATTCGGTTGTCGGCAAATTCGGATCGTCGGCCCAGCCTTCCGACCCGGTCGAATTCGAGCGTGCGAAGAGCACATTCGCGGCCGCCAGCGATTCGAGCGCCGCAGCTTCGCCGTGCGTCAGTTTCGTCGTTTCGAAGGCGAGCACACGCTTCGCCTCTCGCAGCGCTTCCCCTTCGACCGAGGTTAGTTCCACGATCTGCTCTTCGGGGAGGAAGGTGTAGAGGCGCATGAAGCGCGCGACATCAAGATCCTCGACATTTACCCAGTACTGAAAGTAGTCGTATGGCGTCGTCATGATGGGATCGAGCCAAACCGAATTGCCTTCGGATTTGCCCATCTTTTGACCGGAGGAGGTGGTCAGTAGTGAAACAACCAGCCCGAACGCCTCCTTTGACTCGACGCGCCGGATCAAATCGACCCCGGCCACGATATTCCCCCACTGATCTGATCCGCCCATTTGAAGGGAGCAGCCGTGTGTTCGGAAGAGGTGCAGGAAGTCGTACGCCTGCACGATCCGGTAGTTGAACTCGACGAAGTTCAGCCCGGTCGTCTCCAGACGCTGTCTGTAGGTCTCGGCGGCCAGCATTTCGTTCACGGAGAAGTGGCGCCCGATATCGCGCAGGAATTCGATGTAGCGCAATTGGAGGAGCCAATCGGCATTGTTCACGAGCAACGCGGCAGGTGAACTGTCACCAAAACGACCTCCTGCGAAGTCGATGTAACGGTCGAACTGAGTAACGATCGATTTCAGATTTTGCTGAATCGTGTCGACCTCCAGCACGGCCCTGGCCGACGTCTTTCCGGACGGATCGCCGACCATGGTGGTGCCGCCGCCAGCCAGTGCGATCGGACGGTGACCGAATCGCTGGAGTGATGCCAGCATCATGATGCCGAGCAAGTGCCCGACGTGCAGAGATGGCGCGGTTGGATCGAACCCGATGTAGGTGGTGAGCACCCCGCGCTCGAATGCTGCCCGCAGCGCAGTTTCGTCGGTGATGTCCTGCACATAGCCGCGCTCGCGCAGGTAGTCGACAGGACTGAGACCGCGATTGTGGGCGATCTGCGCGGAATCAATCAGGGATGGTTGCTGCATTTCGGGATCCTCCATTTGAGCTTGGTAATTCATGTCAGACACAAAACGACCGAGGCCCGGGCCTCGGTCACAATCGATGCACGTCTGGTCAACTGGACGCAGTTAGCGTTGTCTCTCCTGACGGCATCGGGATGGAGCCACGTACAGACAGCAGCGTGCGTTGATTGCGGCCATCGCCGGAGCCATCGCGTGCTGCTGGGTTCTTTCCTCACTCAACGTATTCATGAAACATACGCTACGAGAACCCGGCAGCGGTGTCAAGCAACTGAATCCGCAAATCAGCTGCTCGTCTTGCGATCAAGCAGTCTTATCGTGTGGTGATCTATTCGATATCCGTTGCCGTCCGGTCCGACGTGGCCGCGAAAGCGACGAGAAAGTCCAGATCGAACCGGGCGGAGTTCCACGGCGCGCTAGAAGTCGCCGTTCAGGAATCCTTCAACGTACCCGGGAATCTGTGACCAATCGCCTGAATAGATCCACATTCCGCTGGCAGTCGAGTCCGCATACACCAGTTGATTGAGCGTGCCGAATGTCACCGAGTCGTTCGAGAACGAGGGTGCCGCCAGCGCCAGCGCGAGTCGCTTGGATGGGCCGAGATCGGTGCGGATCGCGTCTGCGTGATCGAAGACGATGCCCGGCAAATCCTCTGCAATATCCGGATTGCGCGCCTGCTCCAGCAATGCCCGGATCACGAGTTGTTGTCGCATCACCCGGCCGTCATCGCCATCCTGGTGGCGGGTTCGCGCGAACTCGAGCGCCTGTTCTCCGTTGAGATAGATCTCGCCGGCCGGATAGAAGATCTCCTTGTATCCGTAGTCCGTTGTCGGAAACTCGCCATCGTAGAGATCGTATGGATTGATGAGGGTTATTCCACCGAGGGCATCAACAACCTGTATGAAACCTCCAAAGGTGGTGAGCACCACGCCATCGACATCCAGTCCGAAATTCAGATTGATCGTATCTCGGACTGTGGTAGCGCCGGCTTTGAACTTGCTTCCGTTGGCCTTTGAACCGAAGTCGTAGGCCCGTGTGACCTTATCGAATCCGAATCCGGGAATTTCCATGAAGAGATCGCGCGGGATGCTGATTGCCCGCACCGTCAATTGCTGGACATCGACTCGCGCCAGGATGAGGACATCGGTGTTTTCGGGTTGATCTGCCTCCCGGGTGTCCAATCCTCCGACGACCAGAGTAAGCGGCGATCTCAGGTTGGCTGGCTCGACATCATCCTGTGCCGAGGCTCCTGCCTTGAACAGCGCGAATGGACTGGCAAATCCGGAGACGAGCAGTGCCGCCGCGCGAATCCGCATCCGACTCGACATTGAAGTAGACATAACCATAGAGATAAATCCTCCAGAAAACCGGGCATGCGAATCAGAGTGTCAACTGCGGGCGGGGATGCATTCAAAGTAGCATCGTTTCATGAAACGTCGCAAGAGCCAACGTGGTTTCGAATACGCAATTCAGATACGAACTTCACCGCTCAAGCGACAGCGTTCTCGTCGAACTGTGGAACAATGCGTTGTGCAGTTTGAAGCGATGCTATTCGGGTTGGGAAGAGGGAGAACGGACGGGGTTATGACGGCGATAGGTATCGACATCGAATTCTTGAAATCGAAAATTCGCGACGTACCCGATTTCCCGCAACCTGGCGTGCTGTTTCGCGACATTACCCCGCTGCTGGCCGATCCTGCCGCCTTCAAACTGGCAATCGATGGCATGGCGGATTCCTATCAGGGGATCAGTCATGTTGTGGCGATCGAATCACGCGGTTTTATTCTCGGCGCACCGCTCGCGTACAGCATCGATGCCGGATTGATCCTCGTGCGGAAGAGCGGGAAGCTGCCCTCTCACACGATTCGTGAGAACTATGGTCTGGAATATGGCACCAGCACGGTTGAAATGCACACCGATGCCATCAAACCGGGCGAACGTGTGCTCATCGTCGACGATGTCCTGGCAACCGGTGGTACGCTACGGGCTGCAGCGAATCTCGTCGAACGACTCGGCGCGACGGTTGCAGGTATCAGTCTATTGATCGAGTTGAGCTTTCTAGGAGGGCGTGAACAGCTCAGGGAATATGATGTTTCCAGCCTGATCACGTACTGATCGAAGGGGATTCCTGTTCCGGAGTGTTCCTGGACCTTGGCGTTTTGCCAAGTTGCGGTACACTATTCCGGTTTGGATCGCTATAGAGGAGCATTTGTAGACGTATGGATAACAATCAGGGTCCCCGCGGGGCGGCCGACGGCGGTCGCGATGGCGGTGGTGAACGATCTTCCCGGTTCGGAGCAGGCGGTGGCGGCGGTCGCGGTGGCGATGGCGGCGAGCGCTCCGGCGGTTTCCGTGGTCGTGGTGGCGGTGGCGCCGGTGGACGACGTGGCGGTCCTGCGCGACGCAAGCAGCCGATCTTTGCCGACAACGAAGTTGTCGATTACAAGGACATTCCTCGATTGCGTCTCGCAATCGACGAGCGGGGCAAGATTCTTCCAAGACGGAAGACACATTGCTCGGCCGGCATTCAGCGCCAGTTGACCATTGCGATCAAGCGCGCGCGGCATCTTTCCTTGCTGCCGTTTGTTCCGGTTGACAAGCGCCGGTAAGTTTGCCTGAACAATACGTCGCATGCTCAGCCTGGCGGGGATTCCCCGCCAGGCTTTTGCACGTTCGCGAAGCCAGTTTTGGCATTTGTCAGAAACTGAGTATGCGTCGCCCCATGCGGGGGTGTAGACCCCGAATTCAATGCATGAAGCCAGCTAAAGTATGGCTGGCTTCCAGGCAGCAGAGGGTTTCGAAATTGTCTCCGAGCCTGAAAGTTCCATGCGAATGAACCTTAACGAATCTGCAAAGATCGAACGCTCGTTGAACGGCGAACGGGTGCACCTACTTGGTCGAACCTGATGTCTCTCGGCAAACCGCCGGAACGTAGCGGCCGTTAGGGTCATGACATTGCCGTGACTGCTCCGTGAACACAACAGTCCGATGTGGCACCGAGTTTCAGATCTCCCGCATGTGGTGCGACTTCGAGCCGGAAACGGCACCCACGTTTCTCTGCAAGGAGAGGCCCGTTCTCCGCGAACCTTGACGGATGAGCATGGTGCCGATTCGGTTCAAGGCCGGAGAGTGCATGCCACGAAGAACGAACGTTCTTTTATAAGTTGTCCTAATTCGGGGCCTCCGGGGTCAGCACTCAAGCGGCAACCTTGAGCGCAGGGAAAAGTGACAGCCGTCACGATGATGGACGCCATTCAAAGACTTGCACCGACGTGCCAGGACGAACCTCGATCTGCTGTGCCGGAGTAAACCCTTCACTCAAGTAGGACACCAGGCGCCGATCACCTCCTGCCCAGCATTCGACTCTCAGGAGGTTGATACCTTCGGACACGGTGAGTTGTCGCGCTTCCTCGATCAAGCAGTGACCGATCTTTTTGCCGCGATATGCCGTTGAGGAGAGAAGAAGTTTGGGATAGCGCTCCGGTTCGTCAATCGTTGGCACATAGGGCATAGGATGATCAGTCACCACACTCGCGCCGACGACATCGCCATCAATCTCTCCGACTGTAACGACTCCGATCGAGAGCAAGTCGCTGACGAAGTCAATATGTTTCGGGCTCGCAGACCACGGTTCATTCCCCCACTGAGTTCAGCGGCCCTGTTCGACAAGCCAGACGATGTTGGCATCAAAGAGCGCAAACGCGGCTTCCGTGTCTTCGTTCGACCCTGTTCTGAATTGCACCCCTGAAATCCTCCTGTTGAATCGGATGGTACCGCGCGAAGCCAGCCTGAAAGGGGATCAGTTCTATGAGTAGCTCACGTTCTTCGCCACCGCAGTCCTCATTCTGAAGAATGGTGGAGACTGAACCACCGAAGTACAGTTGCAATTGGTTGAGGTGCGGCTCTAATCCTGCTGTTGTTGCGGAAAGCGATCACCAACCAGATTGAGTTCGATTTCGTATTCCAGGTACGCCTTCGACCCGGCCAGTACGATCGTGAACCCCTCGGTGGAATCGATCACCTGCGCCACGATTTCGTCATCATTGCCCGTGAAACCAGAATTGGTGGTGCTGACGAAGGTCGCCGAATCGCTGTGAGGCGTGAAGGTCCATTGGACCGTCGTCTGACCATTCGCGCCGGGCCACTCGATGAGAATTCGTCGATTCGGTTCAATCGCCTTCACCGCGATCTCGGCAGAGACCCCGTATCTTCCCCATTCTCAGGCGACTGTCGAGCCCTCGACCAATCGACCACTTCCGTTGGTAAACCAGAAGAGCGACGTAATCGCGGGGTCGACAAGCGCCTCGAAGACCTCATCGATTGGTTTGCGAATCAGCATTTCCGCTTTGGCGACTGGTCGTTGACTGATCGGCATCCGGCAGTTCCTGTCATTTGCCGGTTGTCGCCAGACGGTCGGGAACCGGCAGCTTCAATTCATGCACCCCAGGTTTTGGCGAAAACCCGCAACCAGTTCTGGTAGGCGATCTTCTTCAACGCGGCGTCGTCATATCCGCGCGTTCGCAACTCGGCCGTGATTCCGGGCAAACCGGCGGCGTCTTTGAGATCCGAAGGCATCACCGCGCCGTCGAAGTCCGAACCGAGCGCAACGTGATCGATTCCCATGCGGCTGACCATGTACTCCAGGTGATCAACGATCACGGTCAGCGAGGTCTCGCTCGCAATGCTCGATCCGGTTGGATTGAGGAAGCCGACGTGGAAGTTAACCCCGACCACACCTTCCGAATCGCGCACGGCATCGAGTTGCTTATCAGTCAGGTTTCGGGACGACGGGCAGATCGCGTGAACACCGCAGTGGGTCGCGACCAGGGGATCTTCCGACCGATCGGCGACATCCCAGAACCCTTTTTCGTTGAGGTGGGAGAGATCGACCACGATACCGAGTCGGTTGCATGCCCGCACCAGGGCTTTGCCGGCGTCGGTCAGCCCGGGTCCGGTATCCGGCGACGAGGGAAACTGGAATGGCACCCCGTGACCGAAGATGTTCGACCGTGACCAAACGAGCCCGAGCGACCGCAACCCTGCCTGATAAAAGACCTCGAGCGAATCGAGCCCTTCATCAATCGGTTCAGCACCTTCGATGTGCAGTTCCATTGCAAAGGTGCCGCTATCGATGGCGGACTGCATCTCGGCCGCCGTGCGGACGATTGTGACCTGTCCGTGGGACGCGGCCTCGACGCGCAATAGCGCCGCGATAGAACTCAAGGCGTAACTCTGGGCATACTCCGTTCCCATCATCGGTGGCAGGGAATCGACCGAACTGTACGCGCTGACATTCGGGTCGTCCGGATCGACGTGAACACTTGGGTCCGGCACCCAGACCGCGAAAAAGCCGCCTGCCATTCCTCCCGCTTTCGCTCGCGGCAGATCGACATGGCCAACATCACTCTTTTCAAAAAAAGAGCGACCCGATTCTCTCAGGCTCAAAACGGTGTCATTGTGTCCATCGAAATAGGGAATGAGTTGATCGCTCACCGGTCCTCCTTGCACGTTCTCGACAGTCGCATCCGCGCCGATCTTTGGCCCTCAATGCATTGGTCTGGGTATCATGCACCAAACGCCGTGCCTTCGTGGCGGCGAAAAATCGGACAAGCGATAGACCAGTTGCCGCTGATTCGCCGACAGCGGTTCTCAAGCATAGGCAAGGCGAAGAGAGCGAACGGGGAGAGGACGAGGATGTCTGAAAAGGGAACAGGAATGCTCGCGGGTAAGAACTGTGTCGTCATGGGTGTGCTCAACAAGTGGAGCATCGGATGGGCAATTGCTGAAGAGATGGCGAATGCCGACGCCCGGGTCGCGATCACGTACCTCGACGAGCGATCAAAGCGCGAGGCCGATGCCTTTGTCATCGCCGCTCCGGGCAGCGTGGCGTATCAGTGCGATGTCGAATCGGAAGAGAGTCTGGACGCACTTAAAGTTTCGCTGGAGCAGGATTTTGGCCGGGTTGATGCGCTCGTGCACAGCATCGGCTTTGCACCTGCCGGGGAGTTGAAGGGACGTTTCGTCGACACCACCCGTGAGGGGTTCAAAATCGCGCTCAGTGTCAGTTGTTATTCGCTGATCGCCTCTGCGCAGCGGGTCGCGCCGCTGATGACCGATGGCGGTAGCATTCTGACGCTCACCTATCTCGGATCGGATCGGGCGTTTCCTAAATACAACGTGATGGGTGTGGCGAAAGCCGCCCTCGAATCGAGTGTTCGTTATCTCGCAGCTGATCTGGGCGAACAACGCATCCGGGTAAATGCGATCTCGGCCGGACCGGTGAAAACTGCGGCGGCGCGTGGTATTCCCGGATTCATGGATATGTATAACTTCCTGAATGAGCGCTCGCCGATCAAGGACGACTTTACCGCCAGCAAGGTCGCTCCGCTCGCCGTCTTTCTGGCCAGCGATGGCGCCGCCAGCATCACCGCCGAGACGATCTTTGTTGACAACGGCTATCACGCGATGGGGATGTAAAACGAGCTAGCTTCGGGCTTCGAGGACGAACGCTCCTCAAAGCTCGAAGCTCGAAGCT
>Ga0105046_10006647_pt1 | contig 18297 bp, 13 predicted proteins | sample MAT03_FD_78385 | JGI IMG/M metagenome (GOLD analysis project Ga0105046, IMG submission 78385) | Freshwater microbial communities from Lake Fryxell liftoff mats and glacier meltwater in Antarctica - MAT-03 (megahit assembly) | ecosystem: Environmental > Aquatic > Freshwater > Ice > Liftoff...
CTACTTTCGAGTCTGCCCTATGCCAAAAGGCCGTCCGGCGGGCTGCGCGTCGCAACGGCGTCTGCGCTGCGACCCCCACGGAACAGCCATTGGCTGCGCGCCGCGCCTTGCAGCCGCTTAAGCCACATAACGCATCTCGCGATGAAAGTCCGACACGCTGCTAGGTTAATTCGTCATTGCCAGCACGCTTTTTCAGCCCGTAAAATGCACGCGGATGAACCCACCAAGCTGGTCTTTGCGAGGGAGCCTTGGCGACCGCGGCAATTGAGGGACGTCCGCCCACTTCCGAGTGCGTAGGGTCAGCGCGGGGCAGGCCTCGCGATGACGCGACCAGAGTTCTTGGCTCGGCCAAAAGCGTTCGGCCGATGAAGCACAGGTCGAACCCACCATGACTAAATCAAAGCGGCGCGTAAGCCACGCCTGCTTTGTAGGTCATGACCGGTTTTTGCAACTCGGTGATATCGGCTAGCGGGTCGCCATTGACGACGACGATATCGGCGTAATGGCCCGCGCTGAGCGATCCGATATCGGCGCTTAATCCAAGTACCAACGCGGCATTGTGGGTGGCTGACTGAATCGCGATGGCCGCCGGCATGCCGGCATCGACCATCAGTTTGAATTCGCGGGCATTTTGTCCGTGGGGTGAGACGCCAGTGTCAGTGCCGAAGGCGATCTGCACACCAGCCTGATAGGCGCGTTTGAAGTTTGCGGTTAGCAAGGGGCCGATTACGCGCGCTTTGGCGGCGACTATCGGCGGGAACTCGTTGGCTTTAGCGCCCACCCAATCGCCTGCCAACAGTGTCGGCACCAGCCAAGTGCCGTGTTCTTTCATTAGCGGGTAGATGTCTGGATCCATGTAACTGCCGTGTTCGATGCTGGTTACGCCGGCCAAAATCGCGCGGCGCATGCCTTCTTTGCCGTGGGCATGAGCGGCAACCGCAAGACCATAATCCTTGGCGGCCGCGACGATGGCGTTTGCTTCTTCCTGGCTGAACTGCGGGTTCAGCCCGTTTTTGGCGTAACTCAGCACGCCGCCGGTGGCGGTAATTTTGATTAGATCAGCGCCTTCTTTGTAGCGATAGCGCACCGCGGCATACGCTTGTTCTGGACCATTGATTACGCCGTCTTGTGGACCGGGTTGGCCTGCCAAGCTGCGATTGCGGCCATTGCTGGCATCGGCATGGCCACCCGTGGTGGCGATCGACTTGCCGGCCGTGTAGATGCGCGGGCCTTCGGCAATACCCTGATTGATCGCATCTCGCACCGCGATACTGGCGCCGTCTACGTCGCCTAGATCGCGGATCGTCGTGAAGCCCGCACGCAAAGTCCGTTTCGCGTTGAGCGCACCACGCAAAGCGTAGTCGCCGGGGTTCAGTCGAAATCCTTCGGTATAGCTGGCCGGGCCAGCTTCCAAATTACTGATGTGGGTGTGCAAATCGATCAAACCCGGCAGGCAAACTTGCGTGCGGTGATCGACGTCGGCGCCAGCGCTCGCACCGGATTTGAGCGCGCTGATACGGCCATCGGTAATTTCGATGGTATGCGGACCCAGCAACTTGGCCTGCTCAGCATCAAAAATCTTGCCGCAGGCGATCGTCAATGCCGCAGTCGGTGCACTCGCTAGGGCGCAAGTGACTGCAATGGTGCAAAGGGCTGAGCGCATGTTGGCAGGCATCGGCTGACGACGGAGCGCCGCAGTCTAGCCGTCTAGCCGCAAGCTGTCGTGTTCAGCACACCCGCGTTGTAGTCTACCCGGCTCAGTTTTGATCGGCCGATCACATGCAGACCACCTACGACCCACGCAGCGCCGAAACCGCGGCGCAAGACTATTGGGAGCGCACGCGCGCTTTTGAGGTGGTCGAAGACCCAAATCGCGAGAAGTTTTATTGTTTGTGCATGTTGCCGTATCCATCTGGCGCGCTGCACATGGGGCATGTGCGCAATTACACGATTGGTGACGTGGTCAGTCGTTATCAGCGCATGCTGGGTAAAAACGTGCTGCAACCGATGGGTTTTGATGCCTTTGGCTTGCCGGCAGAAAATGCCGCCATTGCGCGCCAAGTGCCGGCGGCGCAATGGACCTACGCCAATATGGCCAATATGAAACGGCAATTGAAGGCGCTCGGTTTTGCCTACGATTGGTCACGCGAGTTAGCCACTTGCAAACCCGATTATTACCAACACGAGCAGCGTTTTTTTACCGAGTTGTATGAAAAAGGACTGGTTTATCGTAAGAATTCCGTGGTCAATTGGGATCCGATTGATCAGACCGTGTTGGCCAACGAACAAGTAGTGGATGGTCGCGGCTGGCGCTCTGGTGCGGTGGTTGAGCGTCGCGAGATTCCGCAATGGTTTTTCCGCATTACGGATTACGCCGATGAACTGCTCGCTAATTTAGACGATTTGAGCGGTTGGCCGGATTCGGTCAAAACCATGCAGCGTAATTGGATTGGGCGCTCGGAAGGTTTAGAGATTCAATTTGCGGTCGACGGCGAAACCGATCCCTTGAGCGTTTACACCACGCGCCCGGACACCCTAATGGGCGTTAGTTTTCTGTCGGTAGCCGCCGAACATCCGCTGGCGCGTAAGGCGGCATTGCACAACCCGGACTTGGCGGCATTCATTGCGCAGTGCGCGCACGCGGCCGTCGCCGAGGCGGCGATGGAAACCATGGAAAAGAAAGGCTTGCCGCTGGGCATTTTTGCCATTCATCCGATCAGTGGCGAGCGCGTGCCGGTTTGGGCGGCCAACTTTGTGTTGATGGGTTATGGCACCGGTGCCGTGATGGCGGTGCCCGGTCACGATCAACGCGATTGGGAGTTCGCCAGTAAGTATGGTTTGCCAATTTTGCAGGTGATTGCGCCTGAAGAGGGGGCACGGGGCAGGGGGCAAGGGGCAGGGGAAGACGGTGTTGACTTGACCCGCGCCGCCTATATCGAAAAGGGCATTTGCGTGAATTCCGGTCCGAATCTGGACGGCAAGAACTACCGAGAAGCGTTTGACGCTTTGGATCGGTTGCTGACGGCGACTGGCCGTGGACAGAAGAAAGTCAATTTCCGGCTGCGCGATTGGGGCGTATCGCGGCAGCGCTACTGGGGCTGCCCGATTCCGATGATCTATCGCGAGGACGGTCAAGCGGTGCCAGTGCCGGCGGAATTGCTGCCGGTGGTATTGCCCGAAGATGTGCTGTTTTCCGGTGTATCTTCGCCGATTAAATCGATGCCGTCCTTTATCGAAACGACTGATCCGACGACGGGTTTACCGGCGAAGCGCGAAACCGATACTTTCGATACCTTTGTCGAATCGTCCTGGTATTACGCCCGTTACACCTCGCCGCATGCGCCGACTATGCTGGATCAGCGCGCTAATTATTGGTTGCCGATTGATCTTTATATCGGTGGCATCGAACACGCGGTGATGCATTTACTATATTTCCGTTTCTGGCACAAAGCCATGCGCGATTGTGGTTATGTGCAAAGCGACGAGCCGGCGATCAATCTTTTATGTCAAGGCATGGTAGTCGCCGAGACCTTTTATCGCGAGGAAGACGGTCGGCCGCTTTATTACAACCCCGCTGATGTGGATGTGAGTCGCGACAGTCATGGCCGTATGAGTGGCGCCACACTGAAGGCCGATGGTTTGCCGGTTATCGTCGGTGCCATCGAAAAGATGAGCAAGAGCAAAAATAACGGCGTTGACCCGCAGGCCTTGATCGATGAATACGGCGCCGACACCGTGCGTTTGTTCTCGATGTTTGCCTCCCCACCGGATCAACAACTGGAATGGAGCCAAAGTGGTGTGGAAGGCATGGCGCGCTTTCTGCGGCGAATTTGGCGAATGGCGGCAGAATTTGTCGCGGGCGGCGCTGCGCCAGCACTGGATCAGGGCGCGATGACGGCCAGCGACCGCGCATTGCGGACCAAGTTGCATGAAACCATCGACGGTGTAAATCGCGATATTGGTACGCGCTACACCTTCAATACGGCGATCGCTAAGGTCATGGAACTGAGCAACGCGATCTCCAAGTTTGAAGTCACCGGCTCAGCGTCGCGGGCGGTTTTACAGGAAGCATGGGAGGCGATTGTGTTGCTGCTCAACCCGATTACGCCGCACACCTGTCATGCTCTGTGGCAGTTGTTGGGTCATCCAGAGAGCTTGCTGGAAGATCAGCGCTTTCCGATCGCCGATGCGCAGGCGCTGATTAAAGATGTGGTGACCGTGGTGATTCAGGTGAACGGCAAGCTGCGTGGCAAACTGGAAGTGGCACCGGGCTGTGGCGCAGACGTATTGCGGCCGTTGGTGCTGGCTAACCCAGATGTGGCGCGCTTCATCGATGGCAAGCAGGTGAGCAAGTTCATTGTGGTGCCGAATAAACTCGTCAATATTGTCGTGTCTGATTAAACCAGGAGCATCCTGTCATGAAGGTAGTTCGCAATCTGCGTGTCACCGTGTTGATCAGCTTGATTCTTGCCGTCAGTGCCTGTGGTTTTGCGCTGCGTGGCAGCGCCGATCTGCCAGAGTCGCTGAGCAGCGTGGCGATTGAGGCGGCCGATCTTGACAGCTTGCTGGTCGTCGATCTGCAACGTGAACTGAGCGCCTCAGGTGCGAAATTGGTGGCGCTGAATAGCGCTGGCGCCAGCACGCTGAAAATTCAATCCGAAACCGCCGAGCGCAATGTGATCAGTTTGGATCAGCGCGCCAAAGTGGGCGAATACGAGTTGCACTATCGCGTGGTGTATGCGGTAGACAGTGCGGACGGCAAAGAGTTATTGCGCGATACGCCAATCGAGCTGTCGCGCGTTTACAGTTTTGACGAACAGCAGGCCATCGGCGCGGGTCAAGAAGAAGAGATCATTCGTACCGAGTTACGCCGCGATGTGGTGCGCTCGATTATGGATCGATTGCAGCGCATTCAGGACCCCGATGGTGCTCTTGAAGATCGCGAAAGTTTGAAGTAGTACCTGCGAGCCACAAATCGCGAAACTACATTCCTCAGCTAATCAATACGGACGGAATGCTGCGGATATAGTGAGTTCGGTAGGCTTCGCGCTCGTCGCGGCAATAAGCTGCGCCCATGGTAAAACGCCGACAGGCTTCTGGGCGCTGCTCGTAAATGCTGCAACACATTCGATGTTGATCTAGCGCGACACACCAGCCGTCTTCACCACGCGCCATGACTTCCAGACCGTGATCGTCAATCGCGACGAAAGCGCGTGGTACGACATCTTCGGGCATGACCAGCACGGTTAATCGACAACATACCGCGTCACAGTTTTCGCAGCGCACTGCAGGATCGATTAGTTCGTCGTCATCGCGCCATTCAATGGCCATTTGTTTCATCACTCAGGCGGTGCCAGTGGAGATCTGGCGGAGCCGTACCATAGCGGATTGCGCTACTTGCACTTGACGAAATTGATACGCCGGAGGAAGGTGCAGCAACGGTAATCGAGGATGCGATCATGTTCCTTCATACGCTCAGCTTGCTGACGGCCGCCATTTTCCCCATCGCCGAACAACGCGCGCCGGCACCGTCGTCACTGTGTTTGGATGCTCGCGCGGTGCAGGAAGTTTGGCCAACCGCGATGAACGCTTCGTTGCTGCGCAGTGCAGATAAACACTATCGACTGAGCTGGTCCGCCAACTGCGAACCAGATGCTCAACCCGCTGCACTGCTGGCACGCGACGGCTGGATTTGTGGCGAAGCGCAGGAGTTTGTGCGCGGCGCCGGACAGCGGTGCCCGGTACTCGCGATTGAGCAACTGGGCACCGCGCAGTACCGCCATTTGCGCAGCGCCAGCGCGGCAGAGCAGCGTTCCAGCCTTGAGCAGTCTTTCCGTGGCTCCAGCGAACATTGTTTGGATCCAGCTCGCGTACGTTCTTGGTCGGTGCAAGGCGATAGTTTGATCGTGCAGTCCTCGCGCGTTCGCGATGGTAGCCCGTATGCGTACAAGGTGCAGTTATCTGGAAACTGTCCGGAAGCCGATGTGCGCGATAGATTGAGCTGGCGATCAAGCACCGGGGTGGGGCGAATTTGTGGGATCCCTGGCGAGTTTGCGGTTTTTAGCTCGCAACACGAAGATATCGCCAACGTGGCGCGCACCTTCCTATCTGGGCGCCCGCCCATTGCCGAACTGCGCGGTTGCCCAATACAGTCGGTGCAAGCGATGCACAAGGACGATCTGGCCAGTCGTTAGGTCGCGGAACGGCTGCGAGTCTGGTGGGTTCATCCGCGTACATTTACGGGCTGAAAAAAGAGCGCTCGCAATGGCGAATCAGCGACTTACGATATCTGCGCAAAAACGCGGCGCGTGTAGACTCCTGGTAGGGACATAGCGGGGAATCCAGGAATGACTGCACTGATACGAGTCGGCTTGTCGGGCCGGGTCGCAACGCTGACGATGGATCGGCCAGCGGTACACAACGCTTTTAATGCGGAACTCATTGTCGAATTGACTAGCGCATTGGCGCGGGTTGGGGCTGATCCGGAAGTGCGTGCGGTGGTTTTAGCCGCGGAAGGCGCCTCTTTCTCGGCGGGCGCGGACGTCAATTGGATGCGCGCGATGGCGGCATTTAGCGAGGCAGAAAATCATGCCGACGCGCTAAAGCTCGCCGAGCTGATGCGCACCTTGGCTTATCTGCCCAAACCCACCATTGCGCGCGTGCAGGGTTCTGCGTACGGCGGCGGTGTGGGTCTGCTGGCCTGTTGTGATGTGGCGCTCTGTGTGGCGGATGCCAAATTTGGGCTGACCGAGAGCAAATTGGGTTTGGTGCCAGCGGTAATTTCGCCGTATGTGGTGGCCGCCATTGGCGCGCGTCACGCCAAACGTTGGTTTCAGAGCGGCGCCGCGTTTGACGCAGCGCGCGCATTGGCGATGAATCTGGTGCACGAGGTGTTGCCAGCCGAGCAACTGGACCACGCCGTTGAGCGCGAGTTAGACGCGATGCTAAAAGCCGGTCCGACCGCTGCGCTGGTGGCCAAACGCTTGGTAGAGGGCATTTTTGGACGCGACGAGCCCGCGCAACGCAAACTCGATGAACAAACCGCAGCGCTCATTGCACGTTTGCGGATATCGATGGAAGGCCAGGAAGGATTAACCGCATTCCTGGAAAAGCGGCCACCCAATTGGCTTTGATTCCGCCCAATTTGCATAACCAGCGCAGGTGAAAGATGTTCGACAAATTGCTGATCGCTAATCGAGGCGAAATCGCCTGTCGAATCCAGCGCACCTGCCGTCGCCTGGGTATCGCCAGCGTGGCGGTGTATTCAGACGCCGACGCGCGTGCGCAGCACGTACGCTTGGCTAATGAGGGTCGTTGGATTGGCGGCGCGAGTCCGGCGGATTCTTATTTGCGCGGCGAGCGCATTATTGAAGCGGCGCTGGCCACGGGTGCGCAGGCAGTGCATCCGGGTTTTGGATTCTTGAGCGAAAACGCTGATTTCGCTGAGGCCGTCGCCGCAGCGGGTTTGGTTTTCATCGGCCCCAGCGCCGCGTCGATGCGCAAAATGGGCAGCAAGGCCGGCGCCAAGGACTTGATGAACGCCGCTGGCGTGCCGGTAGTGCCCGGATACACCGGTGAAGATCAAGACGCCAGTTTGCTGGCCCAAGAAGCGCAGCGCATTGGTTTTCCGTTGATGATCAAAGCTGCGCACGGTGGTGGTGGCAAAGGGATGCGCGTGGTGCATGCCTTGACCGATTTCGGCGCCGCGCTGGAATCTTGCCAGCGTGAGGCGCGGGGTGCTTTTGGTCGGGATCGGGTGTTGTTGGAGCGTTATGTGGAGCGCCCGCGACATATCGAGATGCAGATTTTTGGCGATCATCATGGCGAGGTGATGCATCTCAACGAGCGTGAATGTTCCGCGCAGCGCCGTTATCAAAAGGTCATTGAAGAATCCCCTTCGCCCTTTGTGAGCCCCGCTCTGCGCGCCGCGATGGGCGCTGCGGCGGTGCAAGCCGGCTTGGCGATTGATTACGCCAACGCCGGTACGGTCGAATTTATCGTCGGCCCGGCGGGTGATTTCTATTTCATGGAGATCAATACCCGCTTGCAGGTAGAACATCCGGTGACCGAAATGGTTACCGGGCTGGATCTGGTTGAGTTGCAATTGCAAATCGCCGCCGGTGGTCGTTTGGCGCACCTTTTGCCCGAGCGCCCGGTGCCGACCCGCGGCCACGCCATTGAAGTGCGTTTGTACGCAGAAGATCCGGACAACGGCTTTTTGCCTGGCAGTGGTCGTCTGGACATGCTGCGCTTGCCGGCAACTAACGCTCAGGTACGTCTTGATTCCGGCGTGGTTGAGGGCGACACGGTGAGCGTGCACTACGATCCGATGATTGCCAAACTGATTGTTTTTGAACAAGATCGCATTGAAGCTTTGGCGTTACTGCGGCGTGCGCTGGCTGACACCGTGGTCGTTGGCCCGAAAAGTAATGTGGAATTTTTAGAAAAGCTGAGTCGCCATCCGGCGATCGTCGACGGGACTATCGATACCGGTTATCTGGATCGCCATCTGGCGCAGGTGATGAGCGCCGATGCAACGCTGCCTGAAGATGTATTGGTCGCGGTCAGTGTGCGCGCCTTGTTAGATGACGAAATCATCGCGGCGCGGCAGGTGCGTAACGGCAGCGACCCGCATTCACCGTGGGCGGTGGCCGACGGCTGGCGCCATGGCCATCCGGGCAAACGCCTCAAACATCTGTTGTACCGCGAGCTGCTCACCGAAGTGGCCGCGCACGGCCATGCGGGCCACTACACGCTGGATATCGGCGATCGGCATTTGCGCGTGCATGGCGCCGGCATCAGTGCCGACAGCGTCGATTTTCTGCTCGGTGAACGTGCCGTGCGTATGCGCGTGATCGCCTTGCCTAATGGTTATCTGGCGCATGACGGCGAACGCCGCTACCAGCTGACGCTGCGCCACCCGTTTGCGTTTGAGGGCAGCAAAAGCCAAGGCGGCGATGCGCTACGCGCCCCGATGCCAGGTCGTATTGTGGCGGTGCGCGTCGATGCCGATGCGCAAGTTGAAGAGGGCCAGGAGTTAATCGTCATGGAAGCGATGAAAATGGAGATCACGCTGCGCGCGCCGCGTGCCGGCGTCGTTGCCGAGATTCGCGCCCGTGTCGGCGAATTCGTCGAAGCCGATATGGTGTTGGTGCGTCTGCAGGGTTAACCGGCAATTCCTCCTCCCATTCTGTATTTGGAACTGCGCTAATGAAACGGATCAATCGGATTATCTTAATCACCGCGGCACTGGTTTGCGCCGCCTGCGACACGGTCGAATTCCAATCGCCGCCGAGCACCTTGCAGGTCTGCGATACGGCACTGGTTGGCGATTGGCGGGTCGAAGATATGCAGCGCGAGCCTGCGGCCAATGGAGCGCTTTACCTGCGCGTAAGTCCGCAATGTGAGCGTTGGTATTCAGTGGGGCTAGAGCCGGACGACGCCGGCAAGATGCAAGCGGATGTCGATGATTTGGCTGTTGATATGGATTTGCGTTTCACCCGCACCGCTACGCAAACCTTTATTGCCGCGCGCGATCGCCCCAAGGATGCGCCGCCGGCAACCGCGGAAGACAAACCCGATGGTTATGTGTTGATCGCCTACGACAAGAGCGAGACCGCGATCTATTTGCGCCAGGTCAGTGTCAAGGCGGCGGCGCATTTGATTGTCGACGGCACGATTCCGGGTTGGGTCGACAAACGCGATCGCCGCGCCGATGGCAGTCGCGATACGTTCAGCTCGTTCTTTTGGGTCTACGTATTTGGCTCACCGGAAGAAACTCACGACATGCTGCAACACCATGAAATGCTCGATGCGCCATGGATGAGACTGCTGCCAGTCGATGCCGCTACTAGCGGCAATATCGATGAGTGGATTGCGAGTGTGGAGTCCGGTCAGTAACTAAAAAAAGATTTCCAATGCGTTTGGGCACTAGGCAAAGCGCGAGGAGAAGCTATGGCGACGACAAGCAACGCGGCATTCGGGGCGACAGGCGCGGAAATGGTTCAACCTAGAAACCTCAGTTGACCGCTTTCAAGTGGCGTAGCTCGATGATTCTTGTGACATTTCAGCAGATTGACTCGTTCACCATTTGGGTGAGTGCGCTACGCGGCAGCTTGCACGGTTCTGGCCTCTGGCCGCGCATGGCTACGTTGCAACTCGTTGGAATAGAACAACTATTCCCCCGGTCTGGCGGCGTAGCCGCCAGCCGTTCAAGCCGGCGCGCGGCATGCCGCGCAAGCTTGCCGGCTTTCACCCCATAACCGCACACTCTACCCCGTCCAACTGAGGTTTCTAGGTGCAAGGTAATTGCCGGACTCCACACTTTCACACCGCTTGAGGCGGTGATTAAATAAATAGCGGCGCTATGCTTGGCTGATTCCATTGCTGATCGCGCCCATGTCCATTGCTCGCATCCTCATCGCTGCTGTTTTGCTGGTGCCGTTCTGCTCGTTCGCCGAGCGAGTCGATCAACTGCCGTCACCTTTGCCTGGTAGCCATGTGGCCGATCCGGCGGGATTGTTGGCGGCCGACACGCGCGCCGAACTGGATCGTTTGGCCGCCACGCTGGATGGCCGCGGACGCGGGCAATTGGGATTTGCGGTCGTGGCGACCACCGCCGGCGTCGCTCCGCGTCGATTCGCCACTGAGGTGTTCAATCGGTGGGGTGTGGGCGACGCCAAACGCAATGACGGAACCTTGATTTTGCTGGCCAAGCAGGATCGCGCCGTAGAAATTGTGCTGGGCGACGGCATCGATAATCCGGTCAACCGCGCTCACGCAGCGCGAGTGATGCAAGAAGCGATGGCGCCGCGGTTTCGCGATGGCAATTACGATCAGGGATTGGTCGCCGGTACCACCTTGTTATTGCAGCGTATTTACGCAGTGGATTGGTCTCGTCCGGCCGAACAATTAGAGCCGAACGGTGCGCTCGCGCCTGCGCTGGCGGAAAACGCCGAGATGCCGACTTCCCTTTCTGGCCTGCGCGATTCCAGCGCCGCTGACAGCAATACAGCGCCTGCTGTGGGCTACTCGACGGCTGCAGTGGCGGGGGCTGCGGATGGCGCGCCGGCTGCGGCGCGCGTCAAGCGCCCGGTGGTGAGCTACACTGAGCCGCGCGAACCGACATCGCCCGGCATCATCGCCTTGGGTTTTGGGGTAATTGCCGGGGCCGCAGCGGCGCTGTTTTGGTTAGTGCAGCGCTTTTTGCGTATGTTGTGGTGGTTCACCGGCTCGCGTTGGTTTGTGCGTAAGTGCAAAGACTGCAGCAGCGCAATGCAAATGTTGTCCGAAGTGGCCGACGACGCGCATTTGAACGAAGGTCAACGCACCGAGGAGCGCCTAGGGAGTGTCGACCACCGGGTCTATTTGTGCCCGCGCTGCAATCATGTCGACCTCATCGCGAGGCGCGCGTGGTTCACCCGATATGCGGACTGCAGCGCCTGTCAGGCGCGAGCGCTGTCGTCGGTGTCCAAAACCCTAAGCTCGGCTACACGTTATTCGACCGGGTTAGCCGAAGTGACCAAAACCTGTCAGCACTGCGGAAAGGTCAACATCGAGCAGCGCGTATTGCCGGTATTGCCACCGCCCAGTAGTTCCAGTTCAAGCAGCAGTTACGGCGGTGGCAGAAGCAGCGGTGGTGGCGCCAGTGGGCGCTGGTGAGTCGGCGCTGTGCGCTGACTCTTTCGCATGCCGTGACCAGAAGCGTTCGACCGATGAAGCGCAGGTCGAACCCACCAAGGCTGGCCCATGCCGTACGGTTGCAGACTTAATGTACCGCGCGCATTTGCCGCTGCAGCTTGCTTTCCAGAGAAAAACGCGGCTCGACCGTTATTTCGTCGTTCAAACGTTGACACACGTATTCGCCCACCGCCGGGCCATGTTTGAAACCATGGCCGGAGCCGCCGCCGAGCAACCAGACGTTGTCAAACTGCGGGTGGCGATCAATCAGGAAATCGCCGTTGGAGCTGTTTTCGTATTGGCAGACTTCGGTGCTTAACAGCGGCGCATTGGCCAGGGCTGGAAAGCGGAGGGTCAAAAATGCGCGGGCGGCATCAATGGTGGCTGGGTCGGCACGACGATCAGCGCTATCCGGGTCAATGGCTGCGCCGTGCACATCGCAGGCCAGCTTGAATCCGCGCGCTTCGATATCTGCTATTCCGTACCATTCGCGATCAAAATCCATCCAAGTAGGCAGGTGTGACGCGCTAAAACGCTGCTCGCCTGCGGGAATTCCAAAATAAAAAACCTCCTGCCGCGTGGGGAAAATGCGATCGGCGAGTAAATCCGGCACGAGCTTGGGCAACCACGGTCCAGCAGCGTAAATGTGCATATCGGCGTGAATGCTGCGGCCACTCGTGGTGCGCATAGCCGCCAATCGACCCACGCCGGAGATCGGCAAAATTGCGTCGGTGCTGATCTGCACGCCCTTCAGCGCAGCATTCGCCACAACCGCCTGCACCGCGCGCCGCGCCAACAAAGCACCACTGCCGGGCTCGAATATCGCCCAGCCATCGTCGGGCACCTGGATTTGCGGGTAGCGACGCCGCAAGGTCTGCGCGTCGAGTACTTGGTGTTCGATCGCGTGTTCGTGAAGCGCGCTAATTGATTGTTCGGCGGCCAAGTTGCCGCGTTTGGCCATCCACAACACGCCGGTGCGTTGAAATAACTCAGGACGACCGACATCGGCAAAAAGCTTGCTCCACACCTCCAGCGAACGTTTGGCCATGCGCGTGTAAATCGCATCTGGACCATAAGCCATGCGAATCACGCGGGTCTCGCCACCCGAACTGGCGCGGCTATTGGCGCCGCCATACTGATCAATCAGGATCACGCGTTTGCCGGCGGATGCCAAGTGCCAAGCCGCCCACGCGCCGAAAACCCCGGCGCCCACTACAGCTACGTCGTAACGTGATCGATTTTGCATTGCGAAATGGCCTGCGGGTGCGGTTTTCGACCTGGAAATGTACACGGTCGCTAGCAGCGTCGCGCAGCAATCCACTTAGCGTAAGTCGTTGATTCGTCATTGCGAGGTCTTCGACGCGACAGCGTCGAGGACCGTGGCAATCCAGTGACTTTCGGGACGCCAACGGCAAAGTCCCTGGATTGCTGCGGTCGCTTAAGGCTCCCTCGCAAAGACAAGTCTGGTGGGTTCATCCGCGTGCATTTCCGGGCTCTTGTGGGTGCGCGCTTGCGCGCTATCGATGCTGATGAACCACCGAAGCCTGGATCGCGGGCAAGCTCCCACAGGCCGAAAAAGAGCACATGCAATGACGCATGAATCCCCAGATTTAAGGCGCCAAAGAGCGCGCTACCAGTGCTTGACCTGGCAGGTTGTCGTGCTCGCGAACCAAGCGCATTTCCAGACGGCCATTGCCGAGATTGACCAACGGTGCTTGCGGTGCGCCTTCGATGTCGATGTCTCCGGCGACGTTTTCCGAAATCACCACGTCTTCAATTTCCGCCGTGCCGTAATTGAGCACCGTGGATGCCAGAGCGACGCCCTGGTAACGGCGAGACAGCTGATTGCCCTGGAAATTGGTGGCGTTTAGCCACAGCTTGCCCCAGTTGACGATCGTTCCGGCGTCACGTGAGGCGCCCGCCACGGTATTGAAACTCACTTCGCACTCGCGCAATCGCATTTCGCCATAGTTTTCAACGATGGCCGATGCGCCGCGCGCCGTGCTGTCAACCAGCGCGACGCGATGTAACTCGGCGGTGCCGTGGTTGCGAATGGCACCGACGGAGCCTTCGGCGAGAACGACATGCTCCAGACGTAAATGACCGGTTTCCGACACATGGAAAAGCCGGAAGTCGAGCTCGGAGTAACGCCTCAGTTCGGCCCCATTACCCCGGATGACCATCGAGGTGGTAATCGCTGGTAATGCCGAGCGTTGGTTCTCATCGCTTATGGAATCAAGCACATACAAGGCGCGTTCCATGGTGATAATGTCCACATCAGGATTGGCGTTGGCGGCGTTGATCGCTTCGATTAAGCCTTCGGTGGATTCCACCGGATATATGGTTGTGGCCTGCGCGAGTGGATACGCAAGTACGCACATCAGGCCAACTACTAACGATTTAACATTTAACGACATAAAGCCCCCTGTGGCCAGATCTGGCGTCTGAACCCAGCCTGAAACACAATGGCTAGTGCTTGCCATCTAATTCTTTCATAGTGTGATGGCCATCACAAAGTTTCAATTCATGGTGGCACTTTTCAACCGACCTGTGAATGTCTAGTCGTAGCCACATTCTCGCTCAATGCTCGCGCATACTGCGCCATTTTGACCTGATGGAGATTGCTCATGACCGAACTGACCCAGGACGCGGTGCGCGCTATTTTGGCGACTGTGGTTGACCCACACCACGGCGAGAATTTGGTCGCGGCCGGTTCCGTGCGTGGCATTGGCATCGATGCTGGCAACGTTGCGGTAGAGATCGCGCTGGGTTACCCGGCCGAAACTTGGTGCGAAACCTTGGCAGCGCAAGTGCAAACGCTATTAGAGGCAGACCCGCGTATAGAGCGCGCGGTGGTGGATGTTGGCTGGCAGGTGATTGCGCACAAAGTGCAACAGGGCCTGACGCCGCTGCCCGAAGTGAAAAACATTATTGCGGTGGCGAGTGGCAAAGGGGGAGTGGGCAAGAGCACCACAGCAGCCAATCTCGCGCTGGCGCTGACGGCGGAAGGCGCCACGGTGGGTGTGCTGGATGCCGATATCTACGGCCCCAGCCAGCCGCGCATGCTGGGTTTGTCAGGTAAACCAGATACCCGCGACGGCAAAGTCATCGTGCCGAAGATCGGTTATGGCCTGCAAGTCATGTCGATTGGTTTCATGATCGAAGAAGACACGCCGATGATCTGGCGTGGACCGATGGTCACCCAGGCACTGCAGCAGTTATTGAATGAGACCGATTGGCAGGGCCTCGATTATTTGGTCATCGACTTGCCGCCCGGTACTGGCGACATTCAATTAACACTGTGCCAGCGCGTGCCGGTATCCGGCGCTGTGATTGTCACCACGCCACAGGACATTGCCTTGCTGGACGCTCGCAAGGGTCTGAAAATGTTCGAGAAAGTGGCCGTTCCCGTGCTCGGCATTGTGGAGAATATGAGTACCCACATTTGCAGTAATTGCGGTCACGAAGAACCGATATTCGGCAGTGGTGGTGGCGCACTGATGGCCGAACAATACGGCGTGAGCTTGTTGGGTCGTTTGCCACTGGATATTCGAATTCGCCGAGAATCTGACTCGGGCCACCCCACGGTTATCGCCGCACCCGATTCAGCCATCGCGGCGACTTATCGCGAAATCGCCCGCAAGGTCGCTGGTCGTTTGAGCCGCCAAGCCCGCAACAAGTCAATCGGCTTCCCGAACATCGTGATCCAGAGCACCTGACAGCGGGGCGTCGTGCGCACGTCGCCAGGCCCCGTGAGCGCACTTTAGGGTTCGCGTCAAGTCGCCGAACGCCTACGGTTTTTATGCAGTCATCCGTCTATCCTTCGCCGGTCGCCGACCTAGCAGGAGATTCTCATGCAACGCTGGATGTGCACCCTTGGTTTTGTTGTGGCTGCAATACCGATGTCGGTATCGGCCAAGTCGCCGGCCGATATTTCAATCGGCGATTTCTGGAAACAATCAGAGTTCGTTAACATTCAAATTTCTCCCGATGGCAAATACTTTGGTGCCATTGTTCCGGATGATGAAACGCGCACGCTGGTGATTTTCCAGCGCGAGGATCGCAAAGTCACCGGTGTCGCCCGCTTTACTGACAAGCGTCAAGTCGGCAGTTTTGCCTGGGTATCACCGACCCGCGTGAGCTTTACGATGAATGAGCGCAGTGGGCGACTGGTCGCGCCGCAGGGGCGTGGTGAAGTGCTGTTCATGGATGTCAACGGCAAAGATCGCGCGGCCTATGGCGGCGGTGGTGGTCGCGGCTCGCTATTAAGTAGCACATTGCGAGATGAAACTGACTATGTGATGGTCACCGACTACGTGCCCAGTCAGCGCGGTGAGGGCGGTGAGCAAGTGCTCTACCGAGTGAACGTCAAGACCGCCAAAGCGCAGCGCAAAGCGTTTTCGCCGGTGCGCGGCTCGTCGTTTTTATTGACTCGCGAAGGCCAGGCGCGCGTGGCATCCGGCGAAGGTGGTTTTGAGCAAAACGAAATATGGTATCGCGGCGAAAAAGACGAAGAATGGCGGAAGATTTTTTCGCAAGTGGAGACTGGGCGCACCATGAGTCCGTGGTTTGTCGATCCGGACGGCGTGCATTTTTATGCGACGGTGAGTGAAAAAACCGGCCCGGATGGTTTGTACAAGGTTGATGCAAATGGTTCGATGAGCTTGGTCGCACGCGATGAAATTTCCAACCCGAGCGCCTCGGTGCGGGCCGTAGATACCGGGGCCTTATTGGCGGTCGAGTTTGATGCAACCGTGCCACGCCGCCAATACATCAATGCGGAGCACCGCGATGCAAAGATCCTGGCGCGCTTGGAGAATAGCTTTCCCGGCCAATGGGTGAGCATCGTCAATTCCACTGACGACTCCAACACCTGGGTGTTCCTGGTGAGCAGCGATCGCAATCCTGGCGAGTTTTATGTCTATGACCGTGAATCGGGCAAGGCGACCTATTTGGCTGCAGTGCGTGAATGGATCGATCCAGACCTGATGTCGCCGATGAAACCGATCCAATATCAAGCGCGGGACGGACGCACCATCCATGGGTGGTTGACTCTGCCTAAAGATTCGGATGGCAAAAATCTGCCAATGATTGTCAACCCGCATGGTGGACCCTTTGGTCCTTATGACAGCTGGGGCTATCAGCCGGAAGTGCAAATGTTTGCGTCGCGCGGTTACGCGGTGTTGCAGCCCAATTTCCGCGGTTCAGGCGGTTTTGGCACGGAGTTCACTGAATCGGGTTATCGCCAGTGGGGCGGAACCATGCAAGACGATTTGACTGATGCCACGCAGTGGGCGATAGAGCAGGGTATTGCCGACAAACAGCGCATTTGTATTTCCGGCGGTAGTTACGGCGCATACGCAGCCTTGATGGGCGTCGTTAAAGAACCGGACTTGTATCAATGCGCGATGGGATTTGTCGGCGTTTACGATATGACGGTGATGGATTCACGCGGCGACGTCAGCGAAAGTGATTCCGGCCAAGCCTTTCTGCGTAAAGTTTTGGGCAACGATGATTCCGCGTTGGCCTTGGCATCACCCAACAAACAAGCGAGTAAGATTAAGGCCGCTGTATTCCTGGCTGCCGGAAAAGAAGATCGGCGCGCCCCACCCGTGCACACTGAGCGCATGTTCGAATCGCTTAAAGCGGCGGGCAGCCAAGTCGAAAAGCCCATCATTCAAAAAGGTGAAGGTCACGGTTTTTACAAAACCGAGCACAACGTCAATTTGTACACCAAAATGATGACGTTCTTTGACCAGCACATCGGACCCAAAGCGGCTGTTTCTCAAGTCGCGAAGTAGTAAGCGCAAAACGACAGCGGCCACGCCGCTGTCGTTGTTTTTGGTAATCCGCTCAATCTCGGATTGAAAAGCTTCTGATTCTCGGCTGTGCCTTTTTATTGAAGTCACGGGTGCGAGTCAAACTGGTGCGGTCGGCATTTACGTAGGTTCAGAGCAAGCAAGAAACCCACAATGAAGGAACAGCGTCAGCGAGCAGCGCCGACCCAACAAAGCCTAAGGCTTCGGTGGGTTCGGTCTGTGATAGAACCTAGCTGCCTGTCGGACTTTGCGCGTGAGATGCGTTGTGTGGCTGGACGACTGCAAGGCGCGGCGCGCAGCCAATGGCTCTTTCATTGGCAAGGGTCGCAACGCCGCAGACGCCGTTGCGTTGCGCAACCCGCAGGGCCGGACGGCCTTTTGGCATAGCGCAGACTCGAACGTAGAGCCATAGCCCTCAAAATCAATTCGAGATTGCGTAGAAATGATCGCCAAAAGGACTTCCGGCGCACTCGCGGGGGAAGTCCGACAGGCTGCTAGAAACCTCAGTTGGACGGGGTAGAGTGTGCGGTTATGGTTGTGCAGGCATAAGCGCAATGAGGGTGAAAGCTGGCAAGCTTGGGCGGCATGCCGCGCGCCAACTTGAACGCATGCAAGCTTTGCTTGCAGGCCGGGGTGAATAGCTCCCCTCTTCCAACGAATTGCAACGCAGCCATGTCCCGACGCGCAAGCTGTGCTTGCGTGCGTTCGAACCGGCGCGCCGCATGCGGCGCAAGCCGCCATATCCCGGCCCGCAAGCTGTGCGTGCGTTCGAACCGGCGCGCCGCATGCGGCGCAAGCC
>Ga0105046_10006648_pt1 | contig 18292 bp, 12 predicted proteins | sample MAT03_FD_78385 | JGI IMG/M metagenome (GOLD analysis project Ga0105046, IMG submission 78385) | Freshwater microbial communities from Lake Fryxell liftoff mats and glacier meltwater in Antarctica - MAT-03 (megahit assembly) | ecosystem: Environmental > Aquatic > Freshwater > Ice > Liftoff...
CAATGAAGCGGTCTGAGTGTTCTTTGACGAACCCCGCGATCAGTTCCTGGTCGGCGTTGATGCCGCAGAACGGTGCTTTAATGCCAAACACAATCACCTTGTCTGCGTCGGAAGTGGCTGTCAGAAGCTGTTCCGGGCGAGAATCAAACGCATTGGACTGCGGACTGTCGCTGCCGGCGAAATAGACGTCCGGTGAGAGCTTCATCTTGGCTCGCTTGGCCTCCCATGCGAACTCAACGAATTCGTCGGAAAGATGTTCCGGGTACCACATGAGGTTGGTGTGTGTATCAAACAGCATGAGCGGCTCCCTGAGGAATCAAACGACCGGTCCGGATCAGCTAACAGGCATCAGGCGGCTGGGAAGTCCGCGAGAAGTTCAGCGACTGTTTCGTTCTACGTACATCCGTTCGATCTTTGCTCCCACCGTCCCGCTGCCGTAGTAGCCAACTGACAACCGACCCACATGAGTCAGCAGATCGTACGCATCCCAACGGTTCCACGCATAATCGGCTTCCATCCAGAGAATCAGTCGCGAGTACGCCTCGGCGATGGCACGTTCCAGCGTTCCGTGAGTGGCAATGCACATCAGGAATTCCGCATGGGAGATGCGGAGGCCTGTGACAGTGGATTGAGGAATCCTTCTGACGGTCACTGTCGAATACGCCGCCATCTCCAAACCAGTCGCCGACAACTCACCATGGCCCATGGCTGCATGCGCATCTCCAAGGTACAGATATCCACCGGGCACTTTGACGGGCAAAAAAATCGTGCTCCCCGGGCAGACTTCGACCAGATCCAGATTGCCGCCGTGTGGGCCAGCGGGTCCTGTGTTTGGAACGCCCCAGTCGGGAGCCGTGCCGATACAGCCCAACATCGGCTGATAAGGAATGGCGATGTCGTTCTTCCACAAGATCTGACCTTCGCGAATCGGGCAGACATGCGCTCCGTGCGGGACATCACTTCCCAGCCATTCGGCAAGTTGCTTAGGAGCCCCCGTGTAGGTCGCACACTGGCCGTCTCGGGAATCGATTTGTTCGATTGTTACTGCCAGTTCATCTCCGGGTTCAGCCCCATCCACGATAATGGGACCAGCCACCGGATTGCTGAACGGCATTGTTGCCTTGTCGCGACGATCACCCGGTCGGCGAATTTGGCCCGACAAAGCGTCTTCCGATTCCACCCGAATCGTCTCGCCGGAAACGATGCGACACCGAGGTTCGACGGCCCGACTGAATTCGTAGATCAAAGGCAGAGCGGAGACGTGCTGCATGAAAGTTGTCTCGGGATGGGCTTATTTGGAAAGTGAAGTTCGTGAACCCTGCGGCTCACGTACGAGCGTGGCGACGAAACGAGAGAAGCCTCATTTCCAGCCGTGTAAAGCATAACAAGTTTCGATTTCTCCGTCTTGGTGGACGAAGTTCCATGTCCCAGACGCTCACCGTTCGGTCGAAGGATGCCGAAGCCAGACGCTATCCGTCGGACGACCAGGCGAGACCGTAGAGCGTGTTTCGGTGTCCATGGATCGTCTGCACGATTCGCCCTGATGATATCCCACAGAATAATCGACTTATCAAGACTGCCCGACGCAAGCAGGCGTCCCATCCGACGAGAAGGCCACTGAGTACGCCACGTTTTCATGTCGCAGCGTAGGAGTCGGTTCCAGAGTCACAGGCAGTCACCGTCCTTCAAACCAGCTCCGGCAGGGGCTGATACTTTTCGTGATCGATCAGATACTGTGGTCGTCCCGTCTCATAAATTGGTCGAAAAGGGCGGTAATTATCAGAACCCGAAGCGTCAGCGAGGGATTTTTTCTCACGCCGCCGAAACGCCACAAGGCAATCCCTCGCTGACGTTTCGGGTTGTGATAGTGTGAAACGCGCAACTTCAAAAATTCTGTGCGGCGGGCTGCCATTTGGTGCTCGCCGTTTTGCTCAGAGCTCTCTTTGTTCGTTGGGCGGGCTCAATCTCACTTTTTCAGTCCCCATGTTCCGTCCTTGCCGAGCAACAGATCCTGGTTCACCTCTTCTGAAAACTGATCAACGGCTTTCTGAACACCCCACTGCCCGTTCTTGTCGCGATTGATCGCATAGTCGTGGCCCGTCAGCATTCCGCCGGGTCGAAGCTTTGGCCACCACGCATTGATGTCGGCACAAACTGATTCGTACAGATGATTGCCGTCGATGAACACGAAATTGAGACTGTTGTTGGCAAATCGATCCGCAGCCTGAGGTGAAGCCTCACGGAGGATGAATCGCCGCTGTCGAGCAAACTCGGTCCAGAATTCTGCGTAGCCCTTGGCGCGTTCCATGGATCCGGGAGACTGATCACCAAGCGATGATTCTCCTTTGTACGGCTTCCACGGATCAATCATCCACAACTTCAGATCAGGCAGCTCGCGTAAAAGTGCTTCCGAAGTATGGCCTCGAAGGACACCGACTTCCGCACCCACCAGCGGACCCGGAAGATGGCGAAACCATTCGATCAGCTGCGACTGACGAGATGCCAGTGGGTGCTCCAGCCGCATCACGTTGAGTTCTTCATTGAACCATTGAAAGATCTGAGACAGATAATCGGCTTGAACCTTTGGATACCACTTTGGCCATGATTGCATGACCACGGCTTGATCGGAGAACGCAAAGCCCATGACCGGAGGTTCGTCAGCCATCGCTTGAAAATAGCGGCAACAGAATTCGGTCCTGCCAATGAACAAACCAGAGTTGATCCAGTGACGTCCCTGAGCCACAGCGGCCATAGAACGCGAGGACTGGAACTCAACCAATTCGGGCAGTTCAGGCCAGCTGCGCGAACCAGTGGCATTAAACAAAAGATCGCAGTTGAACTCTTCGCGAAATCTGTTGACCGCAATTTGAGGATCGTTCAGCAGTAGCACGTCACAGGAATCTGCGCCAAGGACAAATTCGGTCGTGACTTGCTTCAATGCCTCTGCAGTCAATCGAAATTTGTCGCGGTTCTGCCAGTTACGAATTCCCTTGCCAAGCACCTGCACCGGCAGCCCGAGTTTGGCGACACTCTGTTCGAATACGCCGCAGGGCTTTTCCGGTCGCGCGGGCCTGGCACCGGTATTCCATGTGATTAAAGTCAATTCAGAATTCTTCAGTTCGCGCTGCGGCTGCGCGAGAACGGCTTCTGAAAAACGATGCCAGCGGTGGTCGAGTGGTCCAGGGCAATGGGCAGCAATCGGAGACGTGTTGAACAGGCAGTTTCGAATGCGAATCGTCATGGTCAGGCGTGCTTTCGGGATCCCGCTGCGAGAAGATTCAGGAACAGGTTTTCGTAGTCTCGGGCCATTCGTTTAGCATTCAGATGTTGCATCGCATAGAGCGATGCTTCTTTCGCCATGCCCTCGGCCCAGTGCGGATGGTTGTGTATCAGAAGTGCCGCCTTAGCAATGGAATCGCGAGCAGGCGACACGATCAACCCGTTCACGCTGTGCCGGATGATCTCGGGGACGCAGCCAACGTTTGTCGCAAACACTGGTCGCTCACACATCATCGCTTCTGCAAGCACCATTCCAAAGCCCTCATGATCCGACACCAGTCCGAAGGCATCCATCGATTTGTAGTAGTCACCCAGATACGTGCTTGCGGACACGAATGCATAGCGTCCAGGGATTCTGCGATTCGCAAGGGCCAGTAGTTCTTGTTCGCGGCGTCCAAAACCGACAAGCAGCAACTTAAAGTGCTGTGGCAGTATGGCTGTCGCCTCAATCAACAGATGAAATTGTTTTTCCAGAGTAAATCGACCGACCGATCCGATCACAAAATCATTTCGATCAAACCCGAGCCGCTCACGGACAGACTCCCGTGAATCGGATTGTGTCAGCCTTGCACTGTCAACGCCGTTCAAAATCGTCGTCGTTTGAAACCCCTGGCAGACTTTCTGCCGAACATGACTGCTGACCGCAATCACGTGATCCACAGCGTGATTGCTTTCCTGCAGACGCTGCCGAGTCCACCAGGATTCACCATGAGCAACAAACACTTTCAGCGACGATGTCTGTTGCAAGTGACCATTGAAGGCTTGTCCCCACATCAGAACAACATCGGAATCTGCAGTCATCCGGGCCAGAGATTCAGGCTGACAGAGGCGGACTGGAAACGGCAGGCACATGTCGGCGGTCTTATCGAGATGGTTCGAGTCTGTCACAAGACAGCCGACGATTTGAGCCTTTTCAGGCGTCAGGAACTTTGCCAGATTCCTGAGATGTTGTTCGACTCCACCGATGCAAAAGCCCGGCCCAACGCAGGTAATTTTCAGCGGACGCGGCGGAAGTATGCCAGCATCTGACAACAGACCATTCTGAACGCTGCTGTGGTAAAATTGTGCCGTGAGATTCCGTGTCAGGGAATCAGAATCAGGACATTCGTATCCGCTGTATTCTTCACTTGGATATTCTTGAAATCGCACTTCTGTAGATGGGGATTCGAAACCTGCATAGTCCTCACACTTCTGGTGAGAAACGAGGTACTCATCTCGCACGGCTTGGGATTCGTCAGAACAGTAATCCATAAAGTACGCTTTCGATCGTGCGGAACAAACAACAGGCGGGGCGGGGGAAATCAGAAGTCCGGCAGGGCCGACATCACAAGAAGAACTTGCCAAACCAGTCGCAATCTTGATCAACCATTCTGCTCGATGCACTTGTTCTTTCAGGGTTTCCACCCAGTTTTGCCCCCGTGGGGTTCGATTGTACCTGTCATGCCGTACGAATTCATAAATCACTTCAGCCCATGACAGGAACAGCACTGAATCAGCGAGCCTGTTCCACCGGCGCGATTGCGCCGATGTATTCTGGAAAGTCGCCGCCGACTCCGGAATTGAGCAGCGGTGAGTTCGACGAAGGACGCAGGTATTCCGGCGATTCAGGGGCGCTTACCTCAGGAATGTTCAGAGTCGTTTTCATTACAGCAACCCTGCCATTCCGACCAGCATCGTCGCGTGTTTGAGGGCGCGGCTCCCACCAGTTACTTCGGAACGTCCACGCCTCTTCAACCGCCTGCCACTGATCATCACCGCCCTGCAACCGCTCGCCTCCGAGAATCAGGTTATTACAAAACTGAACAGCACTGCCCTTTGCCGGGGCTGAGCCGTTCCGAAATGAGTCCATCAGCCCCAGCCAGTAGCGTACGTCTACAAATGTGTTGTTAAAGATCTGCAACTTCGTGTCTGATGACCAGACCTTGTAGCTGAGATTGAGTCCATTGGATCCGCCAACAAAGACGCAATGTGAGATTTCAAGATCATGGCAGCTATCCGTCGCGTAGATATGAGTACCTATGGCCTCAAAGCGACAACCTGTGCACGTAACTCGCAACACCGAATTCGAATCTGAATCTATCGACAGACATTTGCTGCCGCCTTTTCCGTTCGTCGCCAGACTGCAGCTTTCCAGATAGACTCGGGATTCGTCGTTGGGTGAATTTGCCGCAAACACCAGCAATGAAAGATTGTGATTGGACGACGTGTTCTCAAACCGACAGTTGCGAAATCGGATATTTCCGCAATCATTGATGACCTGAGCAGCCCGAGTCCCTTCCGCATCGACGTGGAATCGAATTCCTTCAACTGTCACGTCTGATACATCACTGATCAACAATGCCGTGTCAGAGTTTTTTTCGGCACTTCGCCATGTCACTCCTTCCGTGCCCTTCAGCGTGACGCCGTTGAAATCAGATCCTTGCAGTTCGACCGATTCAATGTACGTCTGCGGTCCGCGAAGAGTAATCGTTCCGCCCGGAGCAACTCTGCGCACGGCCTCGGCGATCGAAGATGCATTTGCGTTCGCATCAGTGCCGACAATGACATTCATGATTTTGGGGAGTTCAGAAGCCGAAATATCCAAAAACGCTGAATCCAACTGTGCCTTTGGCGAATCCGTTTTTTCATTCCCGGCCATGATTTCTGTCGGCCCGTATTTGCTCCACCGGGCAAATCCAGCTGCGACGACCGCCGCGATTAATACACAAGCGATCAATAACCGTGGTGAGAGTCGTTGTTGAACTTTCCTCGGCGAAGATGCATTTCCGGATGGCCTGATGAAAGTGATCGATTCGTCTGTCCCGGCTTGATTCAACTGAGCGACATAACGCGCACATTCTTCAGCGACTTCGAAGGCTGATTGGTACCGATCACCGGGCTTCTTCTGCAACAGCCGATCCACGATATCCGACAACGCCGATGGTACTTCGGAATTGATGTCCTGGAGACGCGGAGGTTTTTCTTCGATGATCTTGGTCATCGTTTCGCCTGAGGACCGTCCCTGAAACGGCGAGCGACCGGTCAGCATAAAAAAGACCACACATCCAAGGCTGAACAAGTCCGCTCGTGCATCGATCTCTTCGCACCGAACCTGTTCCGGAGCCATGTAGGCTGGCGTCCCCACGGATTGATCGTGTGATGTCAGTTCCGAATTATCAAATGTGACGCGGGCCAAACCAAAGTCCGCCAGACGCACTCGAGTCGCACCTTCATGCAGCATGACGTTCCCAGGTTTCACATCACGATGAATAATGCCCTGCGCATGTGCCGCCGCAAGACCTTGCGCGATTTGAGCTGTCAGCTTGATCGTTTCGTGCGAATCGAGACGGCCCTTGGAATTGACATACTCCTTCAATGACTGGCCGCTGACGTATTCCATCACAATAAACGGAGTGTTCTCGTGTTCTTCCACAGAATGAATCGTGAGCACATGGGGATGGCTGATCGATGCAACAGCGCGCGCTTCACGAAGAAATCGTCGCCGGGCCGTTGCACTGTACGCCAGATGGGTGCCCAGAATTTTAATAGCCACCAGGCGGTTCAGGTCCGGGTCTCTCGCTTTGAGAACGACTCCCATTCCTCCGTGCCCGATCACTTCTTCAACAAGATACTTTCCGAATCGCTCCTTCGGATTTGCGGATACTGAGCCAGCAGATTTTTCAAGGACAATTTCCGTTGGCGATGCGTGGACATCCGGGTCGCCCCAAATACGAGTTGCTTCGGGTTCGCCCGGCGGAATCGGCTCAGATTCTGAGTTCGAATCTTCACCATTCGGTCTGGCTGTAGTCGAACTGCCCATGACTTCCTCTTTGTGGAGATTAATGACAAGTGTTCCAAGTCGGCGTTAAGCAAGACTACGTCTCGATGCCAGCCGTTGAAGTCAGTGTCGCTCAAGATGTGACAGCGGTCCAAATCGATTGGATTCAGCGACTCTGACTTTACGGCAGCACACGCTCCGCCATAACCGCATCAGACCAAAGTATCGACCCCTAGTCCAGCTTCGTAGTCACCGAGGCCCGGAACATTGGATTTTTTGTAACCGCTCCGGATGGAGATCCATTGCAGGCCCAATTCGCCGAATTCGGTCCGGGACGCTGAGTCGGAAAGCCATCAGCACGCGATGAAGTAATTGGGTCCTCAAAATGGTTCTCCGTGCTACTGAGTACAGTGGCTAATGTTTCCTTTGCTCGCAATTTGCAGGAGTTCCGTCCCGATATCGTTTCAGCCCTCAGGCAGAAAAAGAGGAATGTTGAATGCAATTGTTTCGCGAAATGTTACGATTGTTAGTATATGTTATTGCTGTGGGCCACGCTGAGTCTTTGCCAGGAAGCTGCCGCATCTGCTCAGCCGCCAGTGCCTCAGGATGGAAACCTGCAAATGATGGACATTCGAATTCAGATGATCGGATTTAAGGACGACTTCGAATTGCCAGCGGCCGTTGATGATGCGGACTCATTCATGAAAGACACGAAGACAACGCAAAGCATGGTATGGTCGCGCGACTTCCGAATGTCAACCGTGGTGGGTCGTGAATTGACAATGACAGTCGGAGAAAACGTACCGATTGTTACCGGTGTGAGTGTCAGTCCCGCAGGACGGCTTCCGCAACTCACTTATCAACCGACTGGAACCACGGTTCACGTGAAATCGTCTCTGGATTCAAAAGGTCGGATCTTTCTGAATCTGAATCTTGTGAATGCTCGAATCGATCGAGATTCCGACGACAATTCAGACCTCGAAAAAGAGATGCTGAAGACGGCGCTACGTAATCTGACATACAGTTCGGAGATCGTCGTATCCAGCAACGAGACGAAGGCGATTTCTTATTCGAAGTCGTCCAGTGATCCCAACGTTGGTTCCGAAACGGCTTTGTTTCTGATCATAGCAAAGATCCTGCCGGATTGAACGCAGCAGAGCATCAAGAACGCTGGTTGCGTTTCTTAGCCTTTTGTGCGTTACCGTTCGATGCAGCGTCCCACTGAAAAAATTCCATTGCCCAGAGCAGCGATCCCCTCGCCAATTTCATCAACGACGTAGTCATTTTCTTCAACCAGCGCTGCACCCAACCGTCGAGTATCATCGACCGAAGCCTGTACGGCTGCGTCCAGCTCTTTACCAGACCACTTTGCAGAACGCTCAATTGCGGCGCTCGCAGCACGCATTCGATAGCCTGTTGGTCGTGCCTGTTTGTGCCCCCACGATTCCTTCGCACACGCACAATAATTTTCGGCCATGGCATGTTCGGCCCGAGCAAAAGCGTATTCAAGATCGACGGTGCGAATCTCTGTTCCCTGCTCAATCCTGTGAGTCATCGCCAGCAAATCATCTCCAGCAAGTTCAAGTGAATTCCTGGCGTCGCCGGTTGCGTTGGCCGCATCAATGCGGAGAAACACAATCGCCTTCCGCAAGTTGTGCGCTGCGCTGTCCTTTTTGTTCGCTTTGAGATCCCGGTCGACTTCATACATGTGGTGTTCGGGCTCATCGCTCAGTTGCAGCGACAACAACTCGTCAATCTCAATTGGTTGATTCGCCCTGCCAGGCAATTGCGAGAAACCTGTGGAACCAACGACGGGTTACTTTGTGTGCATGTCGCACATGAGACAAGCACACAGCAATCCGAACACATTCAAAGGATGGGAGAACCCAACCGGTGGTCGCCGACAGAAGCACCAGCAACTTTGAAGTGCATGGCACGGTTTTGGTTTACGGTTTTGGTTGAATTGTTATAGCCGGAAGCCGCCAGGGCTTTCGGAATTTTTGTTTTTCATTGGCAAATGCCGAAACGCTTGGCGCGTTCCGCTACACAGCAGAGTGCCATTGGATGTCTGCAGCCTCGACGACATTTCCAGCTCCACTCGCCTCTCGCCAATGTCCCCCGGTCCGAAAACCTTAAACCGAACACCGAAAATTCTTTCGAACACCGCCCCACTGGTTGTGACACGCCTTCACTAAGGGTGTATCATGGTCGTCAGGCTGCTTTGCAGGTCGCATTAATTCCGCATTCAGCAAACCTCACAGGCGGTCCCACGGAGCGGAAAACATCAACGCACGATCTATACGTTCGGCCAATCGTCCGCCGCATGGATCGCAATTCGTGATGATGATTTCGTCATAATCACACAGTCTGCGAAGTAACGCACCGCATGATTCGTCGAGAATTTGTAAATACTACCTTTGCCTGGTATGAAATGGATTGATCGCAATGACCATTACATCATTTGCCTCCCCGACGACGCTGGCCTGGGATGATTTCACTTCTGTGACCTCGAAAATCCGCGATCCGCATGATGGGACTGACCAGGATGCGCTGACACAGTACGAATATTTCCTGCCGACACGCTCTGCGAGGAAAGACGGTGCCATGTTTACGCTCGACGAATCCTTGGTACTCCTGATTACGCCTGACTGCAAGGTATGGACCGGCGTATCACAAACCGCCGCTCTGCTTTCTCATGAGCAGTTTCATTACCACGTCGGCGTCGTCATTGCACGGGCTGCGGCCAGGCACCTCAATCGACTGCGGGCATCGACGGAAGCCGAACTTGGGATTGCACTCGCTACAGCAACGAAGCTGCATTTTGCGACGCGGAATAAACTGATTTAAAGCCGGTACGACGTCGATACACATCACGGCACCAACGCCCATTACCAGAAAATCTGGAAAGACCGAATGGCGATTTGCCTCGGCAACGCTGACGCTGAGCAGCTTGGAGGATACTTCCTGTAAGGACGCACAGGTTGCCAGTTGACGATCAACTATGAAAAGCGACATGTTCCTTGATGAAACAAAAATCTACTTCTACATCTGTATGGAAAAAGTGGCTTAACGTTCAAGAATCCAATCGCTGTGAAATCCTGCGGATGCGGCAGCTGCTTCTCTGCATAATGCATCTTGCAGCCATCCAAAACGGACGACGCGAATCTACACGCAAAGGCCCTTGGCTGCACAACCTGCCAAGGGCTTTTTTGCCTCCAGCGTCTAGGCGAGACAGCCAATTCATCTTCAAGGTATGTGGCACTTTTCACGGCTCATCAAGGAACGAGATGCGCGGGAGGGTTCAAAGTCTCCATACACAAACTTATTTGATGAGACAATGCGATTAAGGCCCGAATGGGCCGGCAAAGGCTCTGTCGGCCCGCAGGGCCTGAATCTCTGCTGTACACAAGTACTATGCACGTTGAAAAAGAGCCCGTGAGAAACAGGCTCAGGCTGCGAGCGTCTGAACCGAAGCACCGCAGTCGGCAATTCAGTTTTTCAGCATCATGAAATACAGCGGAGGATGAAAATCATTCGCTGTCAATCGGACAATTTGTTTGAAAAGCCGCTACACGCCTTCGTCATATCGGTACGGATTAAAGTGGATGTATTCCCAATGGCGGTACAGTTCGCTCGTGCGTACGAGTTGTTCGTGAATGCCATCGACAGCGATTTTTCCTTCATGAATCAGAACGATTCGTGAACATTTTTTGACCGTTGAAAGTCGTGTGGGCAAAAAGATGAGCGTGCGATTCCCTGAAATTCGCTGGTACGCATCATCCAGCAACGATTTTGTTGCAGCATCCATAGCAATTTCAGGTTCTTCAATCACCAGAATCGCAGGCTGACGTACAATCGCGCGGGCCAGGCTTAAGCGGAATATCTGTCCGCGATCCAGCGTCACGCCGTGCTCGCCCAGCAGGGTTTCGTATCCTTTTGGCAATGTTCGCACAAAATGATCGGCATGGACCAGCTTCGCAGCTTCAAGAGCCTGTTGGCGGGTAATATCGCTTTGCCCGCAGGTGATGTTCTCCAGAACGGTCGCGTTGAATACCGGGTCGTTTCCGCACACCATAATCGATTCTGCTCGGAGTGATTCAAGCGTCGCCAATCGTGTGTCACGGCCATCAATCAGAATCTGCCCCTGATCGGGATCGACAAATCTTGGAATCATGCTGGCAAGGGCAAATGCTGATTCACGCTGAAGTGACAGCAAGGCAATTGTTTCGCCGAAGCCGATTCGCAGATCAAGGCCTCGAATCAGGCCCGGGCCAGGAGTTGGGGAAAATACAATTTGATCAAAGACAAGGCTCCGGGACATTGGTTCCAGAAACGCGGCACCAGGAGCCTGGCTAACCAGTGGAATGCGATTGATGAACGCTGTGACTTCCGCAGCATTTACGTTGCCTTCAGCTCGGAACGCATGCACATTTTCGAAGCGGGAAATGGCCAGAGAGAAGAAGCACAGGCAGCCAGCAATGAGCAGCCCGGCAGCCACATCGATTGATCCGTCTCGGACAATATGCGTGACCAGAAAAGTGGTCGGAATCGCAATCAGCAGCAGTAGCAAGATGCGTCGAATCCAGATGCCGACATTTTGCTGTCTTAAAACCTGCTGGCAACGTTCGCGATATTGAGTCAGATTGTTCTGAAACTGTTCATGCTCAGCCTGCTCCATACCAAACCCCGTCACGATGCGGGTTTTTCTAAGTCCCTCAGCCATTCGCGATAGACCTCGTTTGACCTGTTCGGTCAAAAGTCGCAGTGATGAATCACTGCGTTGTGCTTCGTATCGGATAGCGATTTGAAGTAACAGCAAGGGCACAAATGTTTCCAGTGCGACGCGCCATTGAGTCAGCAGTGCCACTGTTAGTACGGCAACAAAGTCGGTCATGGCCAGTAGTACGGCGCTACCCCAGCGGCTGCCCGCAGTTTCCAGGTACACTGTTGACTCTTTGAACAGCCGGTCAGCAATGCTGGCATGGGTTCCGGAAAAATCGGACGGCTCAAGTCGAATGGATTTGCGGTGAATGTGCTGTCGCAGTTTCTGGACCGAATCAGAAATCCGGCTTTCGACAACTGCATCTGTCAGGGATTTGAATGCCCACCGCAGCGCAACGAAGAAGCAGATTGCAATCAGCAGACTTAGAGCCGCAGAGCCAGTGGATTGCAGGAAGGTCGCGGATCTTATGACTCTTGAAATCGTGCCGCCTGCAGGATGAGGAGCAATCAGTTCTGCGAGATTCAAGAGCCCCGTCGTTCGATTTTCAGATGCCGTGGTTGCAGCATCCACATGGATCAACAGCCAGAACAATCCGGAAGCACAAACCAGCGCAGATGCCAATGAGAGTGACGACAGCAAAGCGCACACAGATGCGGGAAGATATCTCCACTGCGTGAGTGATCGGAACGAAATGATTCGATCGAAATTCTGGACGTTCGGATCGGACACGAAATCTGCCTCCGATGACTAAGGGTTTGCGCCATGATCAGCCAAACCGCAAGTTAGTCTCGAAAGCAGGCAATCACAACGGTCAAACGCGATGCACCCTGAGAATTCAAACCTTGGGTACGACAGAGCCGGACTTCAACGGACGTGGATTGCCCAATTTGTTCCGCCGAACATTGATCAGGCCAGGTCGCGGTCTTCAAACAGGATAAAGCCCAGCAACATCATGGCTGCGATATACGCCAGTGCGTAGATCAGGCTGAACCCCAGATAGTCCTGAGGCACGATGCGCCCAGTCGCGACAGCCGACGAAACGTTAAAGGATGACAACGATGGCACAACCATCGAGATCAACCTTGCCATAAAGGTTACGGATTCGTTCGCTTCCCCGGCGACGCTCCTGTTGACAATCACTTCGGTCAAATTTCCGATCACAAAAACGGCGAAACAAATCACAAGGTTCATCACCATGGGTAAGCGCGTGGCGACGGTGACGGAAATTGCTCCCAGGACACAAACCTGTAGGAACGCCAGAGCAATACCTGGCATAACCTGTCCGACGATCTTCATACGATCGGGATGTGGAATTGGCAATTCGACGCCAGCGACTTCGTTCCATTGCCAGCGTGGCGTGACTTCTTCTGAGCTTTCTCGCTGGTCATATCCGACTTTGAAGAAGATCAGAACGGTGAAAATAGCTGTCAGGATGACGAACATCCAGATGACTGCCTGCACGATTCCAACGTATTTTCCTAGAATAAACTGACGACGGTCGATCGGCTTGCTCAGCAGCGTCATGGCCGTTTTGCCTTCGATGTCGCCTGTAATGCTGGTCCCGGCTGTCCAGATTGCCAGCAGTGCGCCGGAAATCATCAGCGTCGCGAGACCGCATTCGTTAAGCATCTTGACGTCATCGCCCTTTTCCAGGGTGAAAAACGGCATGACGGAGTTCAGGATCAGCACTGCGGCCGAAACGACCAACAGCAGAATGAACAACGGCTGACGAATCGCTTCTTTGGTCGTGGCTCTTGCGATCACGCCAATGCGGGTGCTGTATGCCAATCCGACCAAAGCCACCAACAGTCCGAACACGGTTAACCATGTCCATGTCCAGTCGGTTTCTTTTACATCGACGGTGATTTGAGCGAGCGTCAGGCCAAAATTCATCACAACTTTACTTTCAAATTCGATCCGAAAAACAACAGCCCTTACAGCGCATTTTGAGCCGCATGGACTGCTACGCTGGTTCAGCTAAAGTCGTTTGAGATTTCTGGCGACGACGAAAAACAGTGGAGAAATCTGTGTTTTCGGCGTTTGAGGCGGGATGTTCGTGGCTGGTTATGATATGAGCCGCAGGTACTAGCCTTGGGCTTCGGCACGAACGGTGTTTTTACTGCGAAAAGCCCGACGCTAGCGCGTTCGGCTCACACAAAGTGGCGTTTTCCAGTTAGAAAATGCCTGCGAATACGACGTGATCTTCCGCGATGATCGTCTTGTCCGGCTCGGAAAGGGCATGATTTGATATTGGTCGAGTTTCCTGAGCGTGTTGCGGTATCTCACTTCGTGGGCCATGCGGTTGCGTTGGATTATGTTGCCACCATGCCTCGGCACTACGCCATGTCCAGTCATTAGCACATGCGCACATATCGAGTGCTTCCTCGAGCTCTCTGGGATTCTGAAAGCGATCGGCAGCGTTTTTACTCAAGCACTTGGAAATGATTGCAGAAAGGTCAGGCGGAACATCAAATCCCAGATCCTGAATTCGAGGCGCTTCGATCGTGGCGTGTGCGACAATCAGCATGGCTGCGTTATCATCTTCAAAGGGAACACGCCCCGTCAGAAGATAGAAACCAACAACGGCCAGCGAATATAAGTCTCCGCGACAGTCCGGTTTCTGGCCTCGCGCCTGTTCTGGGCACATGAATCGTGGAGACCCTTGCAGTCCACCGCCAGTGCAACAGATCAGATCGTTACCAAGTCGTGCGGGGCGAACCAGACCGAAGTCCAGCAGTTTTGCGACGTCGTAAACGTGGCCCCGCTCCGCCAGAAAAATGTTGCTCGGTTTAACGTCGCGATGGACAAGGCCGCAGCGGTGGGCTTCATGCAGTGCGCCGCAGATTTGTCGAAGGATATAAACGACTCGGCCTGCCGGCTGCGGTCCAAACTGTTCGACAAGTTGGCGCAGGTTTAATCCCTGCAGATATTCCATTGCATAGTAAAATGTGCCATCTGGTGTTCGGCCATAGTCGTATATCTGCACTGTGTTCCAATGAGTCAATAATGCGGTCGATTTAACCTCACGTTCAAAGCGTGCCAGCATTTTGCGGTCTGAAGCTTTGTCTCGCTTGATGAGTTTGATCGCGCATTTTCGCTTCAGTAGCTGATGTTCTGCCAGATAGACGTCTCCCATACCGCCCGAGCCGATCAGTTCGTGCAGTGTGTAGGGACCAAGCTGTCGTTGATCACGAATTCTTTGAAGCAGTTTTCGATTGACGAGGCAGCCGTAAATCGCGAATCCAAATCCAACAACCAGTGTGGCTGCGTTACTCAGGATAAAGTGACCAAGGACTGCGTGTTGCTTCTGCTGAACTGCAAAACTGTTCTTTACCAGGAGTTCGATCGTCAGGCCAGTGATCAGGATGACGCTCAGAACAGATATGTGCAACCACGGTAGACTTGCCCGCCAGACTTTTTGTCCGGCTGATGACGCCGAAACTGATTCATTTGCGATTCCGGAATTGGAACTCGACAAACCTGTTTCAAGCGTGCCGTCTTCTGAGACATTGATGTTTCGATCTGATTGAGTCAGGGTTTTTAACATCAGGGGCTCTAGGATTACGGCGAATTCTAAGTTTGATGCAATGTCCGGTTGCAAAGCGATTGAGTCAATTTTGCACAACAACGCGCTGTCGCAATTTTGATTCAGACCACGGAAATCTTAGATCGCAATCATCGACACTGCGTCGCGGAAGTTAGAATTTGCTCCAGGTGCATCGAGTTAACTGTTCGGCAGTATTTCACGACCACGGCAATTGTTGAGTAACTGCAACATCAGGTTGAGAGAAAAGCAGGATTGCTGCGTGCCTGGCAATTCCTGTTGCATTTTGGCAACATGCCTGCACCTTCCCCATTTTTATTTCGTGACATGGTCGAACAGCTCATTTCACCTCGCCTCGTACGCTGGATTCCACAATGAAGACGCGATCAATTGTGTTCGTGTTTCTGCTTCAGGTTCTGTCAGTCGCTTCCGCTCAGGAATTTCGGCTGCAAACTTTTGCGCGGCAGGAGTTGTCGGATGCGTATTTCTCCGAAGGCATCGGCGCTGGCGATCTGAACGGCGATGGTAAGAAAGACATTGTCTACGGACCATACTGGTACGCGGGCCCGGACTACACTGCGAAGCAGGAGATTTATCCTGCCGTGCCGCAGAACCGCAACGGCTACGCTGATAACTTTTTTAACTGGGTGCATGACTTCGACAAGGATGGATGGAATGACATTTTGGTTGTCGGATTTCCTGGCACTCCGGGTTACATCTATAAAAATCCAGGCAAAGATGGATTGACGGGGCTTTGGGAGAAACATCAGGTTGCCGATTCCGTCAGCAACGAAGCACCGCAGTTTGCGGATGTCACGGGTGACGGAGTTCCGGAACTTGTTTGCACTCGAAAAGGGAATTATGGCTTCTATCTGCCTGATGCTTCACAGCCGTTTGGTGCATGGAAGTTTGTGAAGGTCTCAGAACCGACGGCCCCGACTCCGTTTGGTCATGGACTTGGCGTTGGCGATGTGAATTCTGATGGTCGCATGGACATCATCGCCACCGACGGGTGGATGGAGCAACCTGCGGTAGGTCCCGTGGAAGGCATTTGGAAGTTTCACAAATATCCATTCGCCCGCGCTGCGGCAGACATGTTCGCTTATGACGTGGATGGTGACAAAGATGCCGACATCATTACCTCTTTAAGTGCTCATGATTTCGGCCTGGCGTGGTATGAGAACACGGGCACAAATGGTGACGGTGAAATTCAGTTTGAAAAGCATTTATTGATGGGCGAAACGAAAGCTGAAAGCCCATACGGCGTGTTATTTACCGAACTTCATGCTGTCAAACTTGCTGACATGAATGGCGACGGACTGCTTGATATTGTGACAGGGAAGACGTACTGGTCGCATCATGCACAGAGTCCAATGTGGGATGCTGGTGCAGTGACGTATTGGTTTGAACTGAGTCGCGAGGCCGATGGAACCGTCGATTTCATTCCACATCTGGCTGACGGCGAAGCTGGAATTGGTCGTGGGTTGGTCGTCGATGATCTCAACAATGACGGGTTGCTCGATATTGCATGTGGCGGGATGAAAGGCGCGAATGTCCTGATGCACGTCGCGACAAAAGTCACGGAAGCTGAGTTTCTGCAGTCGCAACCGCAGAAGTCAAAGGATATGGCCGAAGGTCTGTCTCCTGAAGAGGCGGCCAAACATATGACCGTGCCTCCAGGCTTCAAGGTGCAACTCGCCGCGGGCGAGCCGATGGTACATCAGCCTATCGCAATGTGCTTCGACCACAAGGGGCGATTGTGGGTTGCCGAGGCTCACACATATCCAATTCGCGCAGCTCAAGGCGAAGGTAAGGACAAGATTCTGATCTTCGAAGACACAACCGGCGATGGCGTGTTTGATACGTCAAAGACTTTTATCGAAGGTTTGAATCTGGTTAGCGGTCTGGAAGTCGGGTTTGGTGGAGTGTATGTCGGTGCGGCTCCGTATTTAATGTTTATTCCGGATCGCGATGGGGATGATGTGCCAGATGGCGTGACGAAGGTCGCTGATTTCAGTGTGGAGGCTGGAGCCTCCGGAGCAGTGCGTTCCGAGGCTGGAGCCTCGGAACGAGAGAAGTTGCAATTCCCCAAAGACGTGCCTGCTGGTGCCATTGTCCTGCGTGACGGCTTCGGCTGGCAGGACACACATGAAACTCTCAACACATTCATTTGGGGACCGGACGGCTGGTTGTACGGCTGTCACGGAGTCTTCACGCATTCCAAAGTGGGTAAGCCAGGAGCAACGGATGAAGATCGCTTGCCTCTCAACGCAGCGGTCTGGCGATATCATCCCCAGAAGGACATTTTCGAAGCGTTCATGAACGGCACAAGCAATCCCTGGGGAGTTGACTTCAACGACAAAGGCCAGGCGTTTATCACGGCCTGCGTGATTCCGCATCTGTGGCACGTGATACAGGGAGCCCGATATCATCGACAAGGCGGGCAGCACTTCAATCCGTACACGTACGACGACATTAAAACCATTGCCGATCATCAGCACTACGCTGGCAATTTGGCGGATTCCGCCTGGTGGGGACATGAACCCAAAGCTGCAGGAGCGACTCTTGACGCTGGCGGCGGACACGCTCATGCCGGTGCCATGATTTATCTCGGCGACAACTGGCCGGACGAATATCGCAACAAAATCTACTTCAACAACGTGCATGGCAATCGCATCAACTGCGACGTGTTGGAACGCGAAGAAGGATCGGGCTTCGTGGGTCATCACGGCAAAGATTTGCTGCTGGCGAACGATCATTACTATCGCGGCATCAATCTTCGATATGGTCCCGACGGCAGCGTTTACCTGATCGACTGGTACGACAAAAACGCCTGCCATCGTACGAATCCGGAAATCTGGGATCGCAGCAATGGGCGGATTTATCGTATTTCGCACGGCACAACAAAAGCACAGTCGGTCGATATTCATCAAATGAGTGACGCTCAGCTCGTCGAGGCTCACAGTCACCGAAACGACTGGTACGCGCG
>Ga0105046_10006649_pt1 | contig 18292 bp, 13 predicted proteins | sample MAT03_FD_78385 | JGI IMG/M metagenome (GOLD analysis project Ga0105046, IMG submission 78385) | Freshwater microbial communities from Lake Fryxell liftoff mats and glacier meltwater in Antarctica - MAT-03 (megahit assembly) | ecosystem: Environmental > Aquatic > Freshwater > Ice > Liftoff...
TCAAAAGTGCTGTGCCATGACTGGAAAAATGCGCTGGCCAATGCCAACGAAGCCCTGGCGTTTTTCGAGTCGAAAAAATTTAAGGTTCCAGCTTTTTTGATTGTATTCAACCACCAAAAAGTCTCCTGTCTGTTGATGCTGTGCAAGTACGAGGAGGCAAAGTTGGTGTTAGACCACACGCTCGATCTTACGGCATCCGATTCCAGCCACCATTTTAAAAATCGCGAACTGGCCACTGTTACGGCCCTCTATGCCGAAAAATATTCCGAAGCCTGGGAACTGTGCAAAACCGCCCTGCGGAGCGAGCGTTTTAGCAAAATACCGCTGTTCGACCAGGAATCCTGGCGCATCTACTATGGGTACCTCCATTTTTTGGGGCAAACAGGACGGCTTAAACTCTCCGCCCCCGAAAAAGAAGATCTGCCTAAATTCCGGCTCTCTACCTGGCTCAACGACCTTCCACTGTACAGCCTCGACAAGCGGGGCGCCCAGATACCGGTGCTGATCCTCCAGACCCTGATGCTGGTTTCTGAAGGCCGTTGGGACGATCTCGAAAACCGGGTTGAGGCGCTCCGGAAATTCCGCCAGCGAAACCTCGATCCCAACGACGAGCATTTCCGCACCAATTGCTTCATTCACTTGCTCGAACTGCTGCCAAAATACGCACGCAACTTGCTTGCTTTGCCTGCGGCGGCAGCACCCTGGCTGGAAAAACTTTCGTCTGCCCCCGTTGATATCCTGGACCGTACTTTTGAAATTGAAGTTGTTCCGTATGAGCGCCAGTGGACCTGGGTTTTGGAAACAATCGGGTTAAACCTTGTTCGGCCCACAAGGGATTTGAATCGTGCGGGGAGCGTGGTGACGGCTATAAACTAAAAAGCAGGAATGACGTAGTTTTGCTTCCCTAAATGTCCAATTGGTATTGTAGTCGGTTTAGAGTGGTTTAGAAGGGTTTAGAATATTGATTGTGAATATCTTGCAATTCCGTTTCCTTCAAAACCACTTTGCGTCGATTATAACATTGCATAAAAAAACGTATCAATATGCGTACACCCTAATGGAAGTATTGAAAGAAATTGTCTATACGCTGACCAGGTATCAGGTTCGCCAGGTGGACGTAATCACCAATCCTGATACCACCCCTTCCAAAAAAGACAACCGTTACTGGGAGGCATATCTCGGCCTACGTGAACAACGCTGGGAAGATGACGAAGCATTTGCGGCGCATTTTGGGATGGAGCATCCAAGTAAGAGTTTCAATCGCTTTAAAAATGAACTTAAAGACAGGCTTTGGAATACCCTGCTTTATACCGAAGGAATCGGGCGGGATCAAATCGAATATGTGGCGGTATACCACAATTTGTTGCAGAAATGGGCTGTTGCGGAAGTCTTGAAACAACGGGGCGCTTTCAAGGCATTCCGGGAATTGGCAAACGATTGCCTCGCCCTGGCTATAAAATATGAGTTTGTTAAAATGGTCGTGGACATCTCGGCCTCCATAAAAGGAAATTGCTTTTTGACTCCAAGCCTCAAAAAAGAATACCAGCGGGTCAAAGCGATTTACGACGAATATTGGCCTGTTTATATGGCAGAGGTGAGCCTGCGCAACGGCTATGAAGCGTTTTTGTCCGACTTGGCTGTGGCTAAAGGGTACAAAAAAAAATTTGCCCCCGTTGCCGCTCAATTGGTAGACGATTTCAGGCACTTAGCTACAAAATATACGACCGTTCAGTTCCAGTTCCTATACCGAATTATCGACTCCTACGCAAAAGTCCTTTGCCATGACTGGGGCAAAGCGCTGGTCAATGCAAACGATGCCCTGGTATTTTTTGAGTCGAAAAAATTTCAGGTTCCGGCCTATTTGATTGTGTTCAACCACCAAAAAGTGTCTTGCCTCCTTATGCTGGGCAGGTACGAGGAGGCAAAGTTTGTGTTAGAACATACGCTCAAACTCACGGCATCCGACTCCAGCCACCATTTTAAAAACCGCGAACTGGCCACTGTTACGGCCCTCTATGCCGAAAAATATTCCGAAGCCTGGGACCTCTGTAAAACTGCGCTGCGGCACGAACGTTTTAGCAAAATACCGCTGTTCGACCAGGAGTCCTGGCGCATCTATTACGGCTACCTCCATTTTTTGGGGCAAACGGGACGACTTAAACTCTCCGCCACCGAAAAACAAGATCTGCCCAAGTTCCGGCTCTCTACCTGGCTCAACGATCTTCCGCTGTACAGCCTCGACAAGCGGGGCGCTCAGATACCGGTGCTGATACTCCAAACCCTGATGCTCCATTCCGAAGGCCGTTGGGACGATCTTGAAAATCGTATAGAAGCCCTCCGGAAATTCCGCCAGCGAAACCTCAATCCCCATGACGAGCATTTTCGCACCAACATCTTCATTCACTTGCTCGAACTGCTGCCAAAATACGCGCACAACTTACCGGCACTGCCCGCAGCTGCCGCGCCCTGGCTCGAGAAACTTTCGTCGGCCCCTTTTGACATCCTGGACCGTACTTTTGAAATTGAAGTCGTTCCTTATGAACGCCAGTGGGCCTGGGTTACAGAAACGGCGGTTTAAGTTTCGTGTTGATAATCAAGCATTTTTATGCGCATAAAGCTGCATCGCTTCTTTTACGATCTCTACTTCGAGGATCGTTCCTTCTCTTGAAAAAGCGAGCAAATAAAGCCCCGGAACGATGATTCGGTGATCAGTGCCTATCGCTGTGGCTAATTGTTCCGATAAATATCCGGGTGAATCTATGCGAAAACCCTGGGGTGAAAAAAATGCCCTGCGCGTTTCGGCCCGCATTCCCGAGAATGGGAACTCGAAACGGAGCAGGCCTTTTTCACCGGAGAGCGACAGGATGGCTTTTACGTGGCGAACGTGTTGGGGCTCAAAAGAATCCCACTGTTCCGGAGGCAGTACATCCACTTTGCAGATGCCAAAATGGGCGCAATCAGAAGTCGGCGAACCGAGAACGGTTGTAGTATAAATTTTCATGGTAGACAAAGTTGGTCTGGTTCGACAAATAATTGACAAGCATTAACGAGGCTGTTTTAAGGGGACTTTGACCAAAAGCGGCTCATCGCTAAAAGTTTGGTAACACGCGCCGGGGGTGCCGGGCTCGCCGGGTTTGTCGTACATGCAGAAGCATCCGTTCATACGCCCACCGTAACCGCAACTCCCGCAGCCTTCGCCCGTACAGGCCGTCCAATAAGCATCGGCAAAATACTCGCCCTTCCCATCGGGTTTAAGGCGCACGGCAACGAACACCGACTGCTCAATGTCCTGTGCATGGCGGCTTTCGAGGGTCAAGTACCATTCATCTTCAAATTGCTTGCGATCCACCCGTTCGATACTTCCCACCCGGGCAAGTTTAACGGCGACAGACCGCACCAGCACTTCTTCACTGACCACAAGTCTCAAACGGCCGTTCATCATACTGGCTACCGGGTCACGGACAGGGTCGAAAAAACCGCCATCAGGCGTTGCTTGCTGTGCAAAACAAAGCCGCGCGAAAAAACACATCACAAACATTGCCAAGGTTTTCATACTGAATCGTTTTGTTGAATGAATGTTTTAATTAAAAATCCGGATCAGTCCGTGCTGGTGGGCACTCTCAACAATGGAGCCGCCAGGTCCCGGCCGGCCCGGCCGTTGCCTTCCAAAGTGGGGCAGCAACCGATACAATCGCCCTCGAAAATGCTACAATTGAAGCAGCCTATTTTTTCGCAGATCAATGCCGGGCTGGATATATAAAAATATTTTCCGGCAAGGTCGGGAACCAGGGTGATTCGCATCGAGAAGTGATGCGGCTCGTTTCCGGAGTAATTGCCCTCGAAAATGAGCGATTCCGTCCCGTTCGCCGACTTGGTTTTATACATGTTGCTGACCTTGCTGCCCTGGCCCAAGCGGGTCGTAACTGATTTCGCCAGCACATATTCGCTCACGATGAGCTGCAACGTGGTATTGTTTCGCATGGCTACGGGGTTCTGCTCGGGGTCGAAAAAATTGGCTTGTGGAGCGACCTGAGCGTTAATTTGTGTGCAGAGCACGAAGAAAATAACGATCAAAGCGTAGTTGTTTTTCATAGTTCAATCTTGTTTGAATCTTGTATAGAATAGTTTTGGCCTTCTTATGCGCTTTTATCCGACTATCCCGATGGTTCGGGACTTCGGCGGATAAACCGGAGGCCGAAACACTCAGTCGGCCGAAGTGCCGTAAAGCATGTCTTTGAGTTTGGAGCCTTGCACTTCGGGCATTTTGTAGGCGCTGTTGAATTTATCAAGCGTTTCATCGATATCGTTTTTAAGCTGTTTGAACTGGTCGGGCAACACGGTAGAACAAGTTTTTTCATTTTCATAGCTGCCCGCTATTTTGGAAAACTTCTTGTAGTATTCTCCGCCCTGGCTGACGAAATTGCCGTACTTTTCAATAAAAGCGCCCACGCGGTCTATGGAGAATTGGAGGTTGGTGGTTGCGCGGGTAAGCAGGCGCGGGTCAGGCGTCGGCGGCATACCGTTGTTAGGCGGTGGGTATCCGCCGGGCGTAGTGGCCGCGTTCGCAGTTTCTCCCAGCGCTTTGGCAACATAGTTGTCGAGCATGGAATAAAGGCGCTCCCAATCATCGCCGTCGCGGCAGCTGACAAGCGGGATGGTGTAGCCTACTTGTCGGGCACAGTCGGTAAACAAGGCTTCGCACTCTTTTTTAAGCGTCAAGTTGGCATCCCGGAGGTAGCCGGTTTCGTAATAGATCACATTGAGGTCATTGTGCATCCGCACCGTGAAATCGAGCACACAGGCGATTTTATCCACATTTTCTTTTTTCTCTTTCTCTTCTCCTCCGCCCACGGCGAGGCCGACGATGGAGAAAGCCGCTGAAAGGAATGGATTAGTCTGAAAAAGCGCCGGCATCTGGAAGTTAAACTTCTTTTTCATGCGGTCTTCAATGATCGTTGTGGCTTCCTTGAACTCCGGGTAGTTGTGCGGATTGGAGAGATTAGACAGACCCTGCTGCGCTTTGAGACTGCTCAGGTGGTGATCCATGCTGAGCACTTTTTCGTACAGCATCTTGACGATCTCGATGCTCTTGTGGTAGCGGAGTTTGATCAGTTTGAGTTCGTGTTCCTGCTCGAGGCCGTCGAGGGTTTCTTCGAGCTGGTTTTTTTCCCAGAGGAGTTGAAAGCCGCATTCGGGGGTGCGGTTGCGCGGGTCCGCAAGTGTTTTTTTCACGTCATGGAGGCGCATTTCAAGCGGTTCAGTGCGGTCGAAGTACTCCCGCTCTAACTGGCCGAGGTCGGTATAAGCCGTCTCTATCCAGGGTTGGAGCCAAACAGTGATGGAATCGCCGATAGGTTCGGGCCCGTGGGCATTGGCCCGCAAGGAGTCGACTTGCAGGCAGAACAGGGCAAGAAGGAGCCCTGCGCTCCGAAGGAACGTTTGAGTTTTCATAACTTAAAATTTAGTGTTGATGAGAACCTCGTCTGGAGCGGAGTTCCCGGTTGTTACAATCTGATGGTAGCGCCAAGTCCGGCGCCGAAATACTCGCCGAAAAATTTGTAGTTGTGGCTATGAACGTCGAGGCCGATCCAGAGCCGCTCGCTCACTTTTACGCTGAAGTCCAGACCGAGCACGTAGCCGATTTCATATATTTTTTCAAACGTGTAAAAGTCTTCACGCCGGCCGTTGACGGTTTGGGAAAATTCGGGCCACAACTGCCGGCCGATCCGGTAAGTACCCCCGGCACTGGCGTTGAGCCGCGCGTACCTTTTGTCGACGAAGGCGAAACTCCCACCCAGGTCCAGGTTTAAGGTGGAAAGAGATCGGTGGTTACGGTAGCCTTCATCCCCGGTCCAGCTTTCGTTGGATTGGAGCATTTGAAAAACGCCAACCTGTGCAAATCCGCTCCACTGTCCGAAATGCCGGCTTATTTTGGAAGAAAACCGCAGGCCGGTGTCGCCCAGGTTGTTTTCCGAAGCGACGCCCAAGCCGGTGTGCAGCGACCAGTTTGTTTGGCTTTGGACGTGATATCCGCAAAACAGGATAAAAGCGGCGGAGAAGATTTTCAGTACGTTCATGTTCAGCATTGTATTGAAGTTAATAGTTGGTTTAGTATTTTACGAAAGTTCTTGTGCGTTGCAGACCCTCCGACACGACGCTTAAAACATACGTTCCGGGCGACAATGCGGCGACAGATATCCGGGCTTTCCCACGGATTTTTTGTTCTAATAAAAGGCTGCCGTTTGCGTCAAATACCTGTACCTGGCTTTCTTCTGATAATGGAGGCAATGTAATTTGAAACCATTCAGAACAGGGATTTGGAAAAAAATGCAACGCCGGCTCCACGCTTTCCGCAGTCCTGATGAGTTGGGAAATTTTGGTCCGGTGGAGCAACTGGCCGCCTTCTTCCCAAAAAAGATGGAGCGTGTCGTTGCTTACAGCCATTTCCGGGTAATAGCCATCTTCCCCCGCTTCGCTGACCAAAGGCGTTCCCAGGAGCCACGAGCCGGCCGTACGCACGGCATAGTCCAAACTTCCTTCCGGCGAATCTCCTGCGAAATGCAAGTCACCATTGGACGTAATCGCCGCGTCCCAGTTGGTGGTTTCAAAAGGAAGTGTCTGGCTCGGTTCGAAACCCTGGCCCAATGGCTTTACAGCCATTTGATTTTCTATAGGTATAAATGACGTCCACAATACGGTCAGATCACCAGCATCATTTGTCAGGCACTGCAGGGACAAATCATCCCAGACCTGTTCCGAAGCATCCGAAATTGAATTGGTTTGCGTCCATGTTTGTCCGTTGAAACGGCTGTAGGCTACATAGCGCCCCGACGGTACCATGCCATTGTCGCCATCGTACCACACACAATGGATGCCGCCGGACTTATCTGCTGCGATAATGGGTCGAAAAGCCGAGGAGGAAGAGTCGGTTTCAGGGGAGGGTAAGCCATCGATCACGGAACCGGAAGGATTAAAAACCAGGATTTGAATTTCAAAAAGATAATCAATGGCAACCTCGTCGAACGTCACACTGTTGTACGCTATAATCACCGCTCCCGTTCCGGTAACGCAGACCGAAGGATATATACTGATCGGGTCGGCATCGGGGTCGGAGACTAAAACCGGCGACGACCAGTTACCGCCGGGGTTTTTAAAACTTAAAAAAATTGACGCGCCTTCCATGTCTTCGCTCAGTTCCGTCCACGCGCAGTATATCCGGCCGTCGGCCGCAACCGCCAAACTGGGCCATGCCGAAGCAGTCTGCGGCATTTGGCTAACGTTCTCCGGCGAAGAGAATGCCGTAGTAGTACCCTTGCTGTATAAAATCTCCGTTTCCCCCGCCGCTCCATCGCTCCAAACCAGGTGTATGCGGTTGCCGGCATCCGGTTTTGCATCGAAATATGGACCCGATGTTTCACCGCCCAAATCGGCGGATCCCGGCTGGGCAATATTGGGGAAAAGCACTTCGGCGGGCGACCAATTAACGGACTGAGCCGGAAGCAGATGCGAAAGCAACAAGAGAAGCAAGGATGTACGGAACCTCATAATAATATGGTTAGAAAGATGAAAAAATCGAACGGTAAAAGGCGGCCCCAAAAGTCAGTTTAGAAAAGGTTAAATCCGTCCCGGATGATCAAATCATTGAATTTCAACGATTTGAGAGTAACATCATTATCCCGGACTTTTTCAACCTATCTAAACCAACTCTTGAGGCCGCCTTCAGTCAGGTATTAGTTGTCGCGGTGACGAACTTTAAATTTAACGCGGCCGGTGTTGTATTCCGATCCGGGCGTGTTGGCGTGATCGCAGTACTCGATGATTGAGCTGCCGCATGGTTCGTCTTGCTCGGAGTATTTGATGGTTGCACCCAGCTCAATGCCTACACCTAAAATTTTCAGGTTCAATTTAAGCGGAATGGAAATTTCGAAACTGTTCTTGTCATCTTCAATCCAGTAGTACAGCATTTTATCGCCATTCGTATTTGGAAGCCAATGAAAGATTTCGAGCGAAGGCGTATACCAGTCGTTGTCGTAGTAGTCGCGTTTCAGGGAGAAGGATTTGATAACTTCGGTCAGGCCGGTGCTGTTCAAACCGTTGTCTGCAAAGAAAACGTGGGCTTCCATTTCAAGTTTGCCGTATAACCATCCTTCAGCCCAGTTACGGTCTGCTTTCGTACGCATGGTAACTTTGTACAGGTCGTCTTTAGTGGTTTTTTGGTCGCGCTCGCAAGCATCGGGGGACGAACCGCCACCGCCGGGAGGCGGGTCCAGGGGAGTCAGCACGTGGACATACAGATCGAAACAGCCGCCGGTCATTAAAAACTGGTAACCCGAAGGTATTCCTCTCGTGAGGCGTACACCGTCCGAAGTGATCATGGTAGTGCTATTTACTGCGATTACCCGTTCGCTGGGGCCTACCACTGCTGTCAGGACAGTCGGCTCAACCGTTGCACTGATGGAAATTTGGCTGCCGCGAATGTCATACGCTTTGGTTGAAACGGAACTGTTATCGACGAAGCTCGTTTCAATGACTGCGACGGCAGGAACACCAGTTGCCGTATTCCAGGTTTCGACCGACGCAGCTTCAAGTTCCGGGAAAGAAATATTGAGCAGGGGATCGATTTGGCACAGGTCGCTGCTAAAAAACGCGACTTTATTTGGGATTGAACCGGAGGCATAATTCGCCAGAACACTGGCAAACGTACGTCCCGGTGAAACCTCTCTGTTCTTCACTACTTCGTAAAGGATGTCGAAGTCTCCGTCGAATTGGCGCGACGCTTCCGTTTTCAGGAAATCGCGCAGGCCCGGGTTGGACATGGCAAGCGCCAGCGTTTGTGCGAATTGGTTCCGGGCCTGGTCTTTGGTAATTTCCTGTGCTTGTAAGGAAGCGCCTGTAAAGAATTGGAGCGCCACTACTGCCAAGAGGGTTAAGCAAGAGAAACGTGTTTTCATAATTGAATCGTTGAAAAAAGACTGTTTTGCCTACTCTATTCGCTTTTCGGCGATCGCGTCCGTACTCTTTTGTGGATTTTCCGGAATTCTCCCTGGGGCAAGCGTCTAAGCGTTCTTGCATGCCTACTCTATCCGCTTTTCGGCGATCGCGTCCGTACTCTGTTTGTGGATTTTTCCGGAAACCTCCATTGGGCAATTGCATCTGCGTTCCTGCGCGCCTCGAAGCGTGCCGTTGGTAATTATCTTTTATGTTTAAGATGGCGTTTGTGCCAATAGGAAGCCTGCGGGCAGGAATTGCGTTCTGCTTTTGCGGGGTGTTTTCATGATGCTTGATTTCCGGTGGCGAACACCTGTTGAATGCCTGTTAACGGATGGTTTTGGGGGCGGTAATTATGGAGAAAGAAGCGTGTTTCGAATACCGGATGGTTTTAAGGTGGCAGCGGTTTGGGAGTCATTCGGAGCGGCCTATTCGGAGTGCGTTGAAACATTGATTTTTCCATGGCTATTTTTTTATGATGCAAAGGTCTTTGGCGCCGGCCTGTTCTGCAAGGACAGCCTTGCAGGTTTCGGACACCCCAAACTTGTAGGTCAGCTTGGCAGGTCTTCATAGGTTATAATGAATTCTTGCTGTTTCTCAGGCGTGAGCGTGTTCCATTCGCCCGGGGTTTGGAGGCTTCCGAATTGAATGAGCAGGTAGATAAACCAGGGTAGCATAATCGGTTGAAGTTTGAAGGTGAACTGGCGTGTGTTTGACTTGATGAGGCAAAAGTGTGCGCCCGGAGCCTCCCTTGCCAAGGACACACGCACCCGGTTCGGACAGCTCAAATTTGAATGCGAAGACCGTATCGTTTTTTTATAAAAAATTGAGAATGAGTTGATTATATACCAGATTTAGAAAGGTGAGGTCTTCAACCAGGCTTGGTTTCGGCCAAAGGACACCCTTGCGTTGATCGGACACCTCAAATCCTGCGCGCCGGGAATGGAACGAGAGAAATAGTGGGCTGAAAATCAGCTGCTTACCTTTACTTAGGCGGGCGCTACTATTGCAAAGAAGCCCTTTTTTAGGCGGGCTCGTTTCATGTGCATACGGAGCCGAATGGCCAAAAATGAACCATCCAAAATTTTAAAACCACTGTTTGACCAATGGCTGAAGGAGCATCCGGCGGTTCATCTACTTCCGCCGATACTTCCTTGGTGTAAATTTTTGGGATACAAGTCGTCTTTCCACCAAGTTCGTCGTCGCCCGGAAATTAGTTTGATCCATTCTGGGTTTAATTGTCCGACACAAGCAACCTAAAACGTGTTACCTTATGGACTTTCTCCTTAAAATTCTCTCCTACTGGTGGGTATTGGCCCCCGCCGTACAATGCGATACATTCCAGGATACGGTGGCTTTCCTCAGCAACGGCGGCCGAAAGGGTCGCCAGACCGGTTATCTCACGGCCGGCACGTACCGGATCAATACCTTTTTGTTCGACCTCACTTTAACCGATTTGGTGCGGATCGAGGACAATAAGGTCGGCATCATTACCACCCTCGACGGCGAACCGATCGAAGCGGGCAGCATCGCCGGTCGTCTTACGGACGGCCACAACAACTTTCAGGATGCCGACGCCTTTCTGCGGGCAGGCGGCAACCGCGGTCTGCAGCAGCAAGTGGTGCTGGCCGGCTTGTACAACTACAATCCATGGTTTGTGCAGGCAGAACAAGTGGATATGGTTAGTATTCCCATCGGTTCTGTCGGCGTGGTCAACTCCTACGTCGGGCCCGAGGGTAAGGACCTCAGCGGCGACGAGTTCAAACACGGCAATATCGTGGCCAAAGGGCATAAAGGCGTATGGGCGGAGCCATTGGGGCCCGGTAAATACCCTTTAAATCCCTACATTATGAAAACGGAACTGGTGCCGAATTATGCCGCCGGAGAGCCTGATGAAAACGCTGACCGACCGGAAACTGGCCGAAGAACAAAAAAGCACTTACGAAACCCAGCGTTTAGCACAGGAAACGCGGCAGGCCCTGGAAAAGGAAACCGCGGTGGCCGATATGCAACGCGAAATCGTAAAAGCCCAGCAAGGCGTGCAAATTGCTGAACGAGTGGCCGACGCCTCGGTGAAAAAAGCCGGCGGGGAAGCCCAATCCGTCAAGATCCAGGCCGAGGCCGATGCAACGAAAGTGAAAATGATCGCCGGGGCCGATGCCGAAAAAGTGCGCCTGATGGGTAACGCAGAGGCCGAACGGACCCGCGTGACCGGGGAGGCCGACGCATCGAAAATCTTAGCCATCGGTAAATCGAACGCCGAATCGTATGAACTTCAGGTAAAGGCCATGGGCAGCGACCAGTTCGCCCGCCTGAAAGTGATGGAAGTGATTGGTAAAGAAGGGGTTAAGATTATCCCGGATGTACTTATTGCCGGCGGGGAAGGGGCTTCGGTGATTGATTTGCTGGGCGTGAAGCTCTTGGAGCAATGGGGCAAAAGCGGCAAATTGCCGGAGGTGGAATAAAAGTCGATGTTGTTGATTAAGGTTTTTTTAGGTGTCCCCTGCTCGTACCTCGCAAGGAACACCTAAAAAAACCTTAATCAACAACATCGACTCCTGGAAAGTAAAACCGAAGCGGAGCTCTTCGAGGAAGCCCGGTTTATCGGTTTAGACGGCGGACACTGGGCTGCGCAACTCAAAGATATTGCCTTGCAACTGAACTATTCCATCCATCACCGCGCACAAATGCAAACGTTGATCCGGGAGCAGGACCTCACACCTGATTTCGTGGATTACATCGGGACGGCGTATCGAAAAATTTCCTAAAGGAAAAATTAAATCAAAGCCATATCTTTGCCGACGCAATCACACACAACATGTATTCACCGAATATAATTTCCATCGATATTATTATTAGCTACAGGCCACACACCTGAAGGGCATGATCTCGTTGGAAAACAGAAACCCCGGTTGGTGTCAGACACTTGCCGGGGTTTTTCTTTGTACTATCTTTGCGCCCCACTCCCAGATCAAGCGTTACCCGCTCTAAACCTCCTAAACCTCCTAAACCCTTCTAAACCTCCTAAACCCTTCTAAACCCTTCTAAACCAACACCATCATCCAATTTTACAGCTCATGTACCGCGAATTCAAACACCTTAATCTACCCGCCATCGACGCCGAAATCCTGCAATTCTGGGCCGACGAGCATATCTTTGAAAAATCCGTCGATCAACGTGATCCGGCCAATTCCTTTGTGTTTTACGAAGGGCCGCCATCGGCAAACGGCAAACCGGGCATTCACCACGTGACCGCGCGGACGGTAAAGGATATGTTTTGCCGCTACCAGACCCTCAAAGGCCACCGCGTGGAGCGCAAAGGCGGCTGGGATACCCATGGATTGCCCATCGAATTGTCGGTGGAAAAAGAATTAGGCATTACCAAGCAAGACATCGGTAAAAAAATCTCGGTGGACGACTACAACCATGCCTGCCGCAGCACCGTGTTGCGCTACAAAGACTTATGGGACGATCTGACCCGTAAAATGGGCTATTGGGTGGACTTAGAGAATCCGTATATCACCTTCGAAAGCAATTATATCGAGTCGGTTTGGTACCTGTTGCGGATGCTGTACAATAAAAAAACGCCTGCGGGCGAATCGTTCCTGTACAAAGGTTTCAGCATTCAGCCCTACAGCCCGGCTGCGGGCACCGGCTTGAGTACGCACGAAGTGAACATGCCCGGCTGCTACCGCGAAGTAACGGACATCTCCGTCATCGCCATGTTCAAAGTGATCCGGAACGAGGCTTCTGCAACGCTCTTCTCCACCAGCGAAGAGGACGTGCGCATCTTAGCCTGGACGACCACTCCCTGGACCCTGCCCTCCAACGTGGCGCTGACGGTCGGGCCCAATATCGAATACGTTAAAGTCAGGACCCTCAGTCCTTACACGGGCTTGTCGGTCAGCGTGGTGCTGGCGAAAGAACGCCTGGGCGCCTATTTTGCCGCAGAAGGCGCTGCGCTGCCTATGGACGGCTACCAACCCGGCGATAAAATCGTTCCATACCGGGTAGAACAAACGCTGTCGGGCAAAACGCTCGTCGGAATGCGTTTCGAACAATTGATGCCCTACGTTACCTCTCCAGAACTGGAAAAAGACGGCTTTCGCATCATACCCGCGAACTGGGTCACCACCCAGGACGGTACCGGCGTGGTGCATACCGCACCTTATTTCGGCGCCGACGACTTCCGGGCCTGCAAGGAGCACGGCGTACCCTTCATCGGTGTGCCCGACGAAAAAGGGCGGCTGCTGCCGCTGGTGGACAGACAGGGCAAGTTTCTGCCCGAGGTAAGCGATTTTGCCGGCATGTACGTCAAAGCCGACTACTACCCTGCCGCCGTGCAGAAAGAAAAAGAATTCAAACCGACGGACCTGCTGATCGCCCTGAAACTAAAAGACGACAATAAGGCGTTCCGGATCGAAAAATACAAACACAATTACCCGCATTGTTGGAGAACCGACAAATCGGTGCTGTACTACCCGCTCGATTCCTGGTTCGTACGCGCTTCGGCGGCCAAAGAACGGATGGCCGAACTGAACCGGACCATCAACTGGAAGCCCGAGTCCACCGGTACGGGCCGTTTCGGGCAATGGCTCGACAATTTGCAGGACTGGAACCTCAGCCGCTCGCGCTATTGGGGCATTCCCTTGCCTATCTGGAGAACGGAGGATGAAAGCGAAGAGCTCTGTATCGGATCGATCGAACAGCTTCGCGCCGAAATTCATAAAGCCAACCAGTTTTTCGGGATTGAACAAAACGTTCCGCAAGACCTGCACCGGCCTTATATCGACAGTGTGGTACTGGTTTCGCAATCCGGTCTGGAAATGCGTCGCGAGCCCGACCTGATCGACGTATGGTTCGATTCGGGCTGCGTGCCATACGCGCAGTGGCATTATCCGTTTGAAAATAAGGAAAAATTCAAACACAATTTTCCGGCCGATTTCATTGCCGAAGGCGTGGACCAGACCCGCGGCTGGTTCTATACCTTGCATGCCATCGCAGTGATGTGTTACGACTCGGTGGCGTTTAAAAACGTGGTTTCCAACGGTCTGGTGCTGGATAAAGATGCCAATAAGATGTCCAAATCCAAGGGCAATGCGGTGGATCCCTTCGAGACGCTCGCCACGTACGGCGCAGACGCAACGCGCTGGTACATGATCTCGAACGCTGCACCCTGGGAAAACCTGAAATTCGACACGGCGGGTATCGTGGAAAGCCGGAATAAATATTTCGGCACCCTGTTTAATACCTATAATTTCTTCGCCCTTTACGCCAACCTCGATTCCTGGGCGGTGGACGAGCAAGACGTGATGCCCTACCAACAACGCAGCGAACTGGACCGCTGGGTCATTTCAAAATTGTACAGCGTTGTAGCTGACTACCGCGCGGCCATGGACGATTATGAGCCGAGTAAAGCCGCCCGTACACTCGAAAATTTTGTAGATGAACATCTGAGCAACTGGTACGTGCGCCTGGCACGCCGCCGTTTCTGGCGCGGCGACATGGGTCCCGACAAGCGGGCAGCCTACGAAACCCTTTTCGAATGCCTGATGGTGTGTACCCAGTTATCGGCCAGCCTGGCGCCTTTCTTTTCCGACTGGCTCTACCGCAACCTGACGGCGCCGCTGCGGGAAAAAGCCCGGCACGAACACACGCCGCTGCGCCACGAATCGGTGCATTTGACCGACCTGACCAAGCCCGAACCCGGCAAGGTGGACACGGCCCTGGAAAAACGTATGGACTATGCGCAGCGCATCTGTTCCCTGGCGCTCAGCATCCGTAAAAAGGAAAAGCTGCGGGTGCGCCTGCCGCTGCAAAAGATCCTTTTGCCGGTGCTGGATGAAGCCTTCATGACAGAAATTGAAGGCGTTAAAGATTTGATCCTCAGTGAAATAAATGTAAAAAATATCGAATTCATCACCGATGCAAGCGGCTTGTTGAACAAAGGCGCCAAAGCCAATTTCAAAACGCTCGGCGCCAAACTCGGTAAAGACATGAAGCAGGCCGCCGACCTGATCGCGGCCTTCGACAATGCCCAAATTGATGCGCTGGAAGCCAGCGGACAAATGGAGATCACCGTCAACGGAAAAGAATATACACTGACTCCGGACGATCTGGTGATCAACACCGAAGACCTGCCTGGCTGGAAAGTAGCCTCTGACAGTGGTCTCACCGTAGCCCTCGACGTAACGCTGACCGACGAACTCCTGGCCGAAGGCACCGCCCGCGACCTGGTGAACCGCATCCAGAACATCCGCAAGGACAAGGATTTCAATGTGACCGACCGCATTGTGGTTACGCTGGAAAAACACGCGGCCATCCTGGAGGCGGTGGCCCGCTTCGGCGATTACATCAAAGGGGAGGTGCTGGCCGAATCGCTGTCGCTGGCTGATGTGGTGGACGGGGAGCGGGTGGAATTGAACGAGGAGGTGGTGTTGGGGATTGAGGTGTCGTTGAATTGAGATGGAGGGTTAAGCGTTTTTAAGAGTGGATATGGTCACATATATTCTTTGAAGTCCTCCAGCGGCTCGTCAAAGTCGGGCGACATGGTAATCATCCCTTTTGCTCCACCGAAACCGGGTTTGAACTTAGGTGCTTCCTCCGGCAATGGCGGCTCCTGCGGCTCGCGGCTCAACAGAAACTCGATGTAATCCAGTACCTGTTGTTTGAGATGTTCCGGCAAGCATTCGAGTTTTGAATATAAAATCAGCGTGCTCATATCAGATATGATTTTGAATACAAAATTAAGCAATTAACGCCTGTTTCACAAGAAAGGTTCTGCTCACGTTGGCGGTAAATATCAGCCTTTTCAGCGATTCATTCGTATCGCATGGCTTTAAGGAACGGTGTCAAAATAACTTCCCAATTTGATGCCATTCTGTTGCCGTCATCCGTCAGGTCTTTTTCGGCTTTCCGGCGAATCGGCTTTCATCGTGTATTTTCTTTCTTACAAAGATAAACAAACTGTGCAGCTTGGCTATCTTTGAAACCCTTACCGCCAACTTAAACGCGAAGCTATCTAAACCCCCTAAACCCTCTAAACTTTCTAAACTTTCAAACCCACCTAAACCCGCTAAACCAACCACTCCCGCCATGCCTGATCCAAAAACACAAATTCAAGACCTGGTCGGCCAGGGACAATTAGAAGACGCCCTGCAACTGGCCAAGCAAACCGCTCTGTCCGGTTTAACCGCCTTGGACACCCCGGTTACCTTGCTACGGGCCGAATACGAACACCACCGGCAGGCCGTGATCAACGGCTTGATCGACTTCAAAGAGGAAAAGATCAGCCGGCAAAATATAGCCTTCCGTCTGCTGACCCTGATTGATGATCTCGACCAGACGCCCGCGAAAGCGCCTGGCCAAGCGGAAGCCGCAATCGAAAAAACCGTGGTACTTTTTCTGGGGGCCAACCCTTTTCATAAACTCGCCCTTGAACTCGAACGCGAAGTGGAAGAGATCAGCAAAGGGCTGGAACATTTCGGCAAACGGCAGGTATTCGATTTCCGGGCAAAAATTCACGTGACCCCCACCGATTTGCAGCGCATGTTGCTCGGCTCCGAATTCGCGCCACGCTTCGTGCATTTTGCCGGCAATGCGGTCGTGGATCACCCGGACTATGGCTCGGGGGTGATTTTTGAAGATGAAAAAGGCCAGGCCCGCACCGTGCGCGGGGAAGTATTGGCCATGATTTTCAAGCAGTTCCCCAGCGTAGAATGCGTTTTTCTGAATACCTGCGATTCCGGGCCGAGCGCCCTGGCCATCGGCCAGCAGGTACCCTATGCCATCGGGATGAACGCGCGGGTGTTCGATGAAAGCGCTATAATTTTTGCCGTGGCTTTTTACGAGGCAATCGCGGGTGGCAATGATGTGCCGTTCGCTTTCGAATTTGCCCGCACCCGGCTGCTGATGGAGCGGAATCCGGAACAGGCATCGATTCCGGTATTGATTGTAAACGGCCAATGCAACGACCCGGTGTACGTGGATGGCGACAGCCACCTGAAAGATTTATCGGAGGCGAGGGTAATCCGTTAAATCTTCTGTGAAACTATTTACAACTTCTTTCGTTACTTCGCCAGTAGAAACTATAATCCATACAAAATCGACCCTCCTCCGCGCTTTTACCCGCAGAAGCCTTAAAGCGAAGGCGGGAGCGCTCCAGCGTTTAAAAAATCCATATTCCATCTATGCAAAAACCTGCGGACATGGAAGCGCTTACCCGCTTTGTACAGGCTGAAAGCGCTTTCCTTGAACAACTTACCACTGCTACTGCTAAAGTGATCGTCGGACAGGAGGCCATGCTCCAGCGGCTGCTGATCGGGTTGCTGACCAAAGGCCATATCCTGTTGGAAGGCATGCCGGGGCTCGCGAAAACCCTGGCGATCAAAACGTTGGCAACGGCCATAGATGCAAAATTCAGCCGCATCCAGTTCACGCCCGACCTCTTGCCAGCCGACGTGGTAGGCACCACGGTATACAATCCGTCCACTTCGCAATTTACCGTCCGACAGGGACCGATCTTTGCCAATTTCGTACTCGCCGATGAGATCAACCGGGCTCCAGCCAAGGTACAGAGCGCTTTGCTCGAGGCGATGCAGGAACGCCAGGTGACCATTGGCAATGAAACCTATCGACTTGAAGAACCATTCCTGGTGCTGGCCACCCAAAACCCGATTGAGCAGGAAGGCACCTATCCGCTGCCGGAAGCCCAGGCCGACCGATTTATGCTGAAGGTCAAAATCGGCTATCCGTCCCTGGAAGAAGAACGTAATATCATACGCCGCAACCTGAACGACGAGGAGGAAAAAATCTCAAAAGTGGTGTCAGCCAAAACGCTGCTTCAGGCCCGGGAAGCTTTAAAAAAGGTGTATATGGACGAAAAAATTGAGCAATACATCCTCAATATCGTCTTTGCAACCCGCAATCCGGCGCAATACGGTTTACCGGAACTGGCGCCGCTCATCAACTATGGCGCCTCCCCGCGGGCCAGTCTGGCGCTGTCTAAAGCCGCCAGGGCCATGGCCTTTATCAACCGCCGCGGCTTCGTGACACCCGACGATGTGCGGGCCCTCTGCCCCGACGTGCTGCGCCACCGCGTCGGATTGACCTTCGAAGCCGAAGCCGAAAACATCAGCCAGGAAGATATCGTGGAAAAGATATTGAGTACGGTAATTATACCTTGAATGATGAATGATGAATGATGAATGATGAATGATGAATGATGAATGATGAATGATGAATGATGAATGATGAATGATGAATGATGAATGATGAATGATGAATGATGAATGATGAATGATGA
>Ga0105046_10006650_pt1 | contig 18291 bp, 15 predicted proteins | sample MAT03_FD_78385 | JGI IMG/M metagenome (GOLD analysis project Ga0105046, IMG submission 78385) | Freshwater microbial communities from Lake Fryxell liftoff mats and glacier meltwater in Antarctica - MAT-03 (megahit assembly) | ecosystem: Environmental > Aquatic > Freshwater > Ice > Liftoff...
ATCGGTCGGCTCCAGTTCGCAAGCCTTTTCTCCGTGCTTAATCGCCTCGAGATGCTGGCCGGTTTTCGTATAAACACGCGCCAGAGCAAGGCGAGCGAGCACAAAAGCCTCATCCTCGGCAATGATCTTTTCGAGACCTTCGGCAGCTTCGGAAAAATTTTCCTGGTCGATCAGTTTCTCGACAACGTTGTACGCTGCGTATATCTCGTCTGTGGTCACAGTCATCTCTCGATCCAATAAAACAAACATATCTGCCGCCCTCGCCCCGTGTTTGGGGAGAGGGATCAGTCACCGTAAACTCTTACTTATGCTTCGCAGTCAATAGGGCCGCCTGAGCAGCAGCAAGCCGTGCGATTGGAACGCGGAACGGGCTGCAGCTTACGTAGTCGAGACCGACCGCATCGCAGAACGCGATGGACGCCGGATCACCGCCGTGTTCGCCGCAGATTCCAACCTTCAAATTGCGCTTGACGCTGCGACCCTTCGCAACACCAATTTCGATCAATTGACCAACGCCGGTTGTATCAAGGGTTTGGAACGGATCGACCGGCAACAGCTCCTTCGACAAATAGTCAGGCAAGAAACCGTTGATGTCGTCACGGCTGTAACCGAACGTCATCTGGGTCAAGTCGTTGGTACCGAACGAGAAGAAGTCGGCATGCTCGGCGACCTTATCGGCCGTCAATGCAGCGCGTGGAATTTCGATCATCGTTCCGATCAGAATGTCCAGCTTTCCAGTGAACTTCTTTTCGGCCTTCACGATGTCGATGACTTCTTGCGTCTTGCGACGGAGCAGTTCCAATTCAGCAGCCGTTCCGATCAAAGGGATCATGATTTCAGGCTGCGCATCGATGCCCTTCTTTTCACAAGCGATGCCCGCTTCGACAATCGCTCGGACTTGCATCTCAAGGATTTCCGGGTACGTCACGCTGAGACGGCAACCCCGGTGACCAAGCATCGGGTTGTGCTCATGCAACGCTTCGGTGCGAGCCTTGATGTCCGATGCCTTGACGCCAAGGTCGACCGCCAGTTCCTTCTGCGCGGCCGCTTCGTGAGGAAGAAACTCGTGCAACGGTGGATCCAACAGACGAATCGTCACTGGCAATCCAGCCATCGCCTTGAAAATACCTTCGAAATCTTTGCGCTGGAACGGAAGCAGGTTCTTCAGTGCGGCGCGGCGGTCCTTTTCGTTGTCGGCAAGAATCATCGCACGCATGTGACCGATACGGTCTGATTCGAAGAACATGTGTTCGGTTCGGCAAAGGCCGATGCCCTGTGCACCGAACTCACGAGCTCGCTTGCTGTCCGCAGGCGAATCGGCGTTGGTACGAACCGTTAAGCGGCGGTACTTATCGGACCATTCCATCAACTTCGTGAAATCACCGGAAAGCTTTGGCTCTTGCGTTTCGACGGTGCCGGACATGACTTCGCCGGTCGTGCCATCAATGCTGATCGTGTCGTGAATCGAGAAGGTTCGACCCTTGATGACGGCCTTCTTAGCCTTTTCATCGATCTTCACTTCGCCAGCTCCGGCGACGCAGCACTTGCCCCAACCGCGGGCGACCACAGCGGCGTGACTGGTCATGCCTCCGGTGCTGGTCAAAATGCCTGCTGAACAGTGCATGCCATCGACATCTTCAGGGCTCGTTTCGCGACGAATCAAGATCACGGCTTCACCGGCATCGGATCGTTCCTTCGCTTCAACCGCGCTAAACGCCAATTTGCCGACTGCTGCACCGGGTGAAGCAGGAAGGCCGCGAGTCAGCACATCGGCGGCGTTGCGAGCGGTGGGCTTGAAGCTTGGCAACAAGCACTGAGTCAAGTCGTTCGCAGGAACTCGCAGAACGGCTGTCTTCTCGTCGATCAAGTTCTCCTTGACCATATCAACCGCGATACGAACGGCGGCGATCCCGGTTCGCTTACCCGTTCGTGTTTGCAGCATGTACAACGTGCCACGCTCGATCGTGAACTCGATGTCTTGCATTTCCTTGTAGTGATTTTCAAGCGTCGTCTTGACTTCCATCAATTCCTTGTGGATCTGCTTGTTCCACTTTGGCATCTCTGCAACCGGTTGTGGCGTGCGGATACCGGCGACAACGTCTTCGCCCTGAGCATTGATAAGGAATTCACCGAAGAACTTGTTCTCGCCAGTGTTTGGATTGCGGGTGAACGCGACGCCGGTGCCGGAGTCATCGCCCATGTTGCCGTATACCATCGATTGAACGTTGACGGCCGTGCCGAGCAATCCACGGATGTTTTCGATTTCACGATAACGAATCGCGCGGGCGGTCATCCATGAACCGAAGACCGCTTCGATGGACAGTTGCAACTGTTTGACCGGGTCTTGAGGAAAATCCTGGCCGGTGTGCTTCTTGAACGCTGCCTTGTAGTCTTCACAAAGCTGCTTCAAACCTTCCGCAGGCACTTCGGTATCTTCGGTGACCTTGTACTTGGTCTTGATCTTGTCGAATGCGTGTTCAAATTGATGGTGATCCATGCCCATCACAACGTCACCGAACATGTTAATCAAGCGTCGGTACGCATCGTAAGCGAATCGTTCGTTCTTCGTTGCCTTGGCAAGTCCCTCTGTGGCTGCGTCGTTAAGACCCAGGTTCAGGATCGTGTTCATCATGCCTGGCATCGAAGCCGCGGCGCCCGAACGGACCGAAAACAAAAGCGGGTTGTTGTTATCGCCGAACTTCTTGCCGAGTTCTTTCTCGAGCATGACGACGGCTTTGTTGACTTCGTCCATCAGCCCGGCGGGCAACTTCTTGCCACTCTTATAATACGAATCACAGCACTCAGTCGTGATGGTGAATCCAGGAGGTACCGGCAAACCGATCGATGTCATTTCAGCGAGGTTGACGCCTTTGCCACCTAATAGTTGCTTGCTCTTGCCTTTGCCTTCGGTCTTGGCTTTGCCGAAGTAGTAAACCATCTTGGTCGGAGATGCTGTAGTTTTCGCCATGCTTTTTGTTCTCGTTGCTAAGTGACAAACAAAGATTAGTTTGAGTGGATTTGCTGGGCCGCAAGAAACCTTGTCGGACCGGAAACGATCGTTACTGCTCAGCTCGTGGCGCGATTGGCTCACGGCTTAGGATCGAGCGTGAAATAAGTGTCCGGTACCATTTGCCAGAAACTGGCCCTGCGGGTGCTTCGCACAAATGGTACCGGACACTTATTTCGCGCTCACGGCTTATCAAGCCGCGGAACGCGACTTGTGATGAATCAATAGGGCTGACAGGAATCGAACCTGCACTCTGTTAAGAACTGGATCCTAAATCCAGCGCGTCTGCCAGTTCCGCCACAGCCCCATAAGGTTGTTGAAAGTGAGTTTCAAGAACCTAAATTCAAATCGGAATGAATCAGGTCGACGCCGCCTCGGCGTTCGCTGTTGGTACGACCCAAACCTTGATTTCGCCCTGGACTTCCGAGTGGAAGTGAACCTTTACCGTGTAAAGGCCAAGTTCGCGAAGTGGACCTTCCAGACGAATTTGGTCGGTAGCGAGCGTGACGCCAGCCATCTTCAGTGCCGAAACAATCTCGTGAGCCCCAACGCTACCGTACAAGTGTCCTTCGTCGTTCGCGTTGGCTTCGATCGTGATCGACTGCTTTGCCAAATCGTCGGCGGCCTGTCGCAGGTGGACTAGCTTGTCCAATTCGATTTGATGAAGCTTTTCACGATGCTTGTCGACCATACGAGCATGATGGTCAGTCGCAACCGTTGCTAAGCCTTGTGGCAACAAAAAGTTGAGTGCAAAACCTTGCTTCACTTCAACGATATCACCCTGACGACCCAAGTGCTCAACATTGTGGATTAGCAGAAGGCGAAGACCACCATTCTTGCCGACAGGCAATCGCTTATGAGCGTTCTTTTTCGTACGAACGAGATTTTTGTTTCGGGGCATCAGAGCCTCCTTGATATGGGACAGAAGTGATCGGGTTGAAGAAAATAAATGTCTAAATGTTTTGAATGCAAAATCTAAAAGGGGATGTCTTCATCATGGTATCCCGGTCCATTGCCAGTCGGCTGCGCATCGCGTTTTCCGGCTGGGACATGTTCATCGCGGGCTGCGTTGCTTGATTCGTAGTATTCAGTATCGCTGTTGATCGTGTTGCTGCTAACGACTCGTCGACCGGAAAATCCGCCGGAATCTCTGACGCTTTCGCCGTTTTCATTATCTTCAAACCGCGGGCTGGCATCGCTGCGGCCACCGATCAATTGAATTCGTTCACCGACGACCTTCAGCTTTGACTTCTTCTGCCCGTCAGCTTCCCACGTATCTAGTTTCAAACGACCTTCGACAAAAATCGGCGAACCTTTTTTGCAGTACTGACCTGCAACTTCGGCTTGTCGTCCCCAGAGGGTGATGTCGACAAACGTCACTTCATCTACCCACTCGCCCGCGGCGTTTTTCCGTTTGTCGTTGACCGCGATTCCCAAGTCGGTCACGGGCGTTCCTTGAGGCGTGTGACGAACTTCAACGTCACGGGTCAGATTGCCCATTAGGATCACACGGTTATGGCTGGCCATCGTTGAAAACTCTGGTTAAAGTGCCTTTGATGATCAACAACTAAACGGCTGAGTCGTCGAATTCATCGACCAATGTATCAATTGCTTCGGCTTGTGATGCACGCACGATTTCACCGCGGGCGTGAGCAAGCATCGGCTCGACCAACCGTGGCTCGACCTTCAAAGTCATCTGGCGAATGATGGCCTCGCTCAATTGGCAGCTACGATTGAATTCAACTAGTCGGTTGCTGTCCAATTCGGTGTACGACAACCAATAGGTTCCTTTTTGGTGACCGTCGATGGCGTAAGCCAGCTTTTGCTCTTGCCAAAGACGACTGGCAAGGACATTACCGCCAAGGGTCTCGAACATTGCGTTCAAGCTGGCGCCAATGCCACCGGGATCGCGGCTGTAATGGTTGCTGTCAAGCAAGAACAGCGTTTCGTAAACATTGCGAGGCACGGGCGATTGCTCCTACGACGAATCGGTGAGGTATCTGATGGGGTCTCAAAAATCTAACGAATCGATTGTCGAGCCTATTTTTTCGGCTCGGCATTATACCGATTCATACACTGCGTAATTCCATTGCGAATCCAATCGAGCGATGCGACCGCTGCGGTGTCACAAGCTTGCTCAATCAGATCGCGATTCTCTGGCTCGAACTTGCCGAGCACGTAATCTACCACTTCCATATGGTCGGGAGGACGATCAATTCCGATTCGCAATCGAGGCACCTGATCGGTACCCAATTGGCGAATCACGTCGGCCAAACCTTTCTGTCCACCTGCCGAACCACTGCGTCGAATTCGCAATCGGCCACAAGGCAAGTTTAAATCATCGCAAATAACCAGCAAGTCATCACCTGCCGGTTCTATCTTATAAAAGTCAACTGCTTTGCGAACGCTATCTCCGCTCGCATTCATAAAAGTCATCGGGCAAAGCACCGCGACTTTCTCGCCATCAACTAACCCTTCTGAAAGCTCGCCATTGAACTTTTCCCGGGCAGAAGACGCACCAACCTTCGTGATCAACTTACTCGCGACAACGAATCCAACGTTATGGCGAGTTTCCAAATATCGACGTCCAGGATTGCCGAGCCCAACGATCAGTTTCATCGTAAGTTTCGGCCTTTCCCTGAATCAATCGGGTAGCAAATTCGCTGGTCAGTAACCGAAAGCCTTTTGAAGACCTCGACAACAAACCCAGCCAAATCGACTACTTATCGCCTCCCTTGGCTGGTGCTTCAGGCGTCGCGACCGGATCGGCTACAGACTCCTTCTCACCGCGAGGACGCTCTACGTGTGCAATTACTATCTCGGGTGCCGTCAACAGCGATACGCCTTCAGGCAGTTTAATATCGCTGGCAACCTTGTGAGCCCCCATTGCCAAGTCACTTACATCAAGTGTCACGAACTCAGGAATCGAACCGGCGAGGCATTCGATTTCGACTTCGTGGACGTTTTCAAGAAGCACCCCACCGCCACGAACGCCAACGGCATCGCCAGTCATATGGACCGGGACCGTAACGGTGACCTTTTCTTGCAGGTTAACCCGGATTAAGTCCAGATGCAGAACGTCAATGCCCAGGCAATCGAACTGAACGTCGCTGACCAGCGCTGTATCGTTTACGGCACCATCAAGCGTTACCGCCTTGCCATGGCGGCGAAGCAAAGTCTTGACTTCAACCGCGTTAATTGCCAAATGCTGGCTAGGCTGTCCGTGACCGTACAATACCGCCGGCACTTTGCCAGTGCGGCGAAGCTTGATGGTGGCCAACGTACCAGTCTTTTCTCGTAGTTCGACGTGTAATACGTCAGTCTTCGCACTCACCGTGTGAAGCTCCGGCATTATTTTGAGGGTGGTTTGATTTCGGAAAGCGGGCTAGTATGGCGATCGGTGCGGAATTCGCAAGGCCGAATCACCACTACTTTTTCTTTTTCACGGTTCACAGGGGTCAAACAACTCGTCAAACGGATCCAAGCACCCGGTATGTTCTGAAGTTTCGAGTGACGCTAATGTTAACAGATGGCAAAAAACAGCAAACCGATCCCTGCTTTTGAGTATGTTGAGCCGATCGGGCTCCGTGTTTTGGTTCGCAAAGACGAGCCGAAGCGACAAACTCGCGGCGGCATCGCTCTTCCCGACGCGGCTGAAATTCCCACCATTACCGGCCGAATTGTCACGATCAGCAAAGCGGTCGAAAACGATGCGGATGTGCCACTGCGCCAATACGACAAGATTCTTTTTCATCCGAAAAATGCAATTCCAGTCGATTTGGAGCACGACAACCAATTGTTCGTCGTTCCTGTCGAGGATGTCGTTGCAGTCTTTCGGCGCGAGAAAGAAGCTTCTTCGGATTAATCTTCTAGCGATTCGGGCGAATCATTCGATGCCCATGGACTGGTCGGGGCCAGTTTATTGAAACGGGCTCGGTGTCGCGCTGCATTCGCTGGATCGCCAATCGCTTCGAGCGACAGTGCCAAATTGTAATGCGCGTCGGGATTGTCTTCTTGAAGCGTAAGCACCCCCTCCAGCGACGCGATCGCCAGATCATGACGACCCGTCTCGGCAAGCACACACGCCAGGTTTGTCCGAGCTTCCACATAAGTGTCGTCGATCTCGATCGCGCAGTAGTATCGCTCTCGCGCAGCCTCAATCTGCCCATCGCGATACAACAGCTCACCAAGCTGAAAACAGATATCCGCTCGAAGGCCATCCCGTGCGAGTATCGCCCGACATAGGTCGATCGCCGCACTCAAATCACCTTCGTCTTCAAAACGATAAACGTCCGCCAGCAGCTCATCCTCCTCGTCTGGCGGAAATCGATCGGGCCCATACGATGACGTCATTTTCAAGATCGACGAGTCCGAACCATCGGCGATTGAGTCCGCTTCGTTCGCCGCAAAATCAAATCGAAGCTGGCCACCAGGCTCAATTAATCCTTCACCCTGCCGCAACAAAACGTGCCGACCTTCGATGATCACGGACAACTGCGCGAGCGGACGTTCCACGTCGGGAAACACCGCTGAAAGCTCTCGCAAGCGTGTCTCGATCGCTTGCGGGCTAGCCCCCGCGGCGACTAATTCGGCGATCCGCCGAGCCGTCGCGACTTCCTGAAAATCAAAATAGGGAAGCTTGTGAAGCGTCCGAACCGGAACGATCAAACCTCGGCGATGCCACCTTCGAATCACTCGAACGGAAACCTTGAGCAGGTCGGCAAGCATCGCAGGCGTGTAAAACGTCTTGATGTTTCGCTGCAAGTCGACAAGCCCGAGTCGCTGCCACAATTCTGTCTCTTGCAAAATTTCGATCTCACCCGTTGCGGCAAGCTCTTGCAGCGCCGGGTTAAGCAGGTCCGCATCGGCCAAAGGAAATTCCTCAGCTCCGATAATAACCCAATCGATCTTTGCTGCGTTTAAGTCGACGACCGTCGCATCGAAAGATCTCAAAAGGTTGGCAGCTTCACGCCGATTCATTCCGCCAAGTTTGCCTGCTAAAGCGATGCGTTTGCCGGAAACGGGTGTGGTTGTCGAGCCAATCGGCACGCGAATTTCCTTATCAGTGCATAAGAGCCGCCCGTGAGCGTCCCCAGGTGATCGAATGCCTATTGCATAATTTTGGTTGTCGCCTCATTCTAGCAGACGGCTGCGAGTGGGTGAGGCGATCGCTGGTCGTCACGTTTGCTTGCAGGCGTGTCGGCTGGAGGAAAGTCCGGGCTCCATAGGGCAGGATGGTCGATAACGTCGACCGGTCGTGAGGCCAGGGAATAGTGCAACAGAAAGCAAACCGCCGAACGATTGCGTTGTTGGCTTCGGTCAAAGATGCGATGCGTGGTAAGGGCGAAACGGTGCGGTAAGAGCGCACCAGCGAGCGGGGTGACTCGTTCGGCTAGGTAAACCCCATCCGGAGCTAGACCAAACAGGGTGCAAGACTTATGGCCGCAAGGTCGCAAGTCGCGAAGCGGCTCGTTTCGCTATCGACATCCGGGTAGGTCGCGTGAGGCGTCGAGCAATCGCCGTCCCAGATAAATGGTCGCTGCCGTTGATTCGTCGACGGAACAGAACCCGGCTTACAAGCCCACTCGGAGCCTATTTCGCAAGTCGAAACCCTGGTCGAAACCCTGGGGCCAGCCACGCCGCAATCCAAGCAGGAATAAAGATCGCAGCCGCATCGGCAAAGCGTCCCAGCGGCGGGCTAGTCAGAATCACCAGCCCAACTTGGACTACAAAATAGGTCACCGCAACAATGAATATCGCATCGACTCCAGCCAGCAAACTTGTCGACACCTGTGTGTCTGGCGCAGTGCCTTGTTTCAGTAATTGAAGCAACTTCAGTATCACTGCAAGCACGAGCAACGGGAGAAAAATCGGGTGCATCACGATGTTTGCCGCCGTCCCCCAACACGCTCGGCGAGCCGCAAGTACAACCCATCGCACGTATCGCAGCGGATACGCAAAGATAATCTCCCGATTGAGCATCTTGATGGCTTGGTGACTGGCAATCGGATCGTCGGGATAAAGGGCGTCTGCGGCCGGGACGATGATTCGCCAAACACAGTCCTCCCAACGCGATTCAATGGTCATGGTCGCTGATGCCGCGCCATCAGAAAATCGAAATCCGTCATCAAAGTATCGCTGCTTGGAGGCAAGAATTTCCTCCGCCAGGTCTGCGGACTCGATTGCCACCACTCGAAGCTCTTCTTCCGTCACCAACTGAGTCGTGATACCGGCTAAGCCTTGGTGACCAAAGGGAAGGATTCCGAAATCGTGAACCATGACACCGCGAACCGCCGCCCAACCAACAATTGGCATCGCAATCAATCCGCTCATCGCACAACAAATCAAAATGGAACGCAGCGGAAAACCACCTTTCGTCATTCGCGACTGAAATAAACAAAGCATTGCACCAGCAATCGTAACCCAAGGGACAAGTGACAGGTACGCGGGACGCACTGCGATCGCGACGATGCTAAAAAGTACCGTTCCAATCGCAGGTAAGCTTGCGAAATCGCGTCTCACTGATGCGAGTAGACTTGCCGCGGCCAAGACGCCCAACGACGCCGCAAGAAGATCGGTTGATATGATCGCTTCGTTGTCCACGGCCGTGCATCCGACCGCGATCGCCAATGCGGCTGTCCATTGCGACGACCGACGCACCTGCCAATGGTGAAGCTCTCGCATGAAAACCCATGACGCGGTAATGTGAACAAACATCTGAACGAGCGGAACCGCTGCCATTCCGAAGACAACGCGAACAAGTCCTAGAAATGCCGGATATCCCGGTGTCCGTGTGCTTCGCAACATCCCATCGAACGAGTCAAACGGGTACTCAATATAGCTTTGCGAATCCGGCACAAGTAATGGCGCTGTTCGGCCTGTTGCAAACGCGAACCCAAGGACCACCAATGCAATGGCGAACCAAGAAACCAAGGCGTTGGGGCGTTCTTGTTCTAAGGAAGTGTTCATCGGCAAGAAATCATTAGCCCCGTTTGCAGCGGTAGACGAACGCGGGCGGCAGATTCATGAACACGGTCGGACTATGCTTCACCTCCGCAAACGTTCGCTTCAAGCGAGCACGGAACCTTAGCCCGGCAGGCAACAACAAACCTTGCCAATACGCGAACGTCGCAAACGTTCCTCCAGGCCGCAGGACCTGCAACATGGCGTCGAAGCATTCCTGTTGCAATGATTCAGGAAAAGATGCCCACGGTAAGCCGCACAACACAGCGTCCACTTGCTCTACCGATTCGCGGCGACAAATTTCAACCACATTGGCCACGCTGTCTTGGTAAACGGTAACACTGGGGACTCTTGTGCGTGTCCTTTCTGCCAGGTCCGGCGATTGCTCGATCGCAAAAAACTTGGTCCCGGGACGAACGCTCTTCGCAATTCGCTCAGTAAAGACGCCTGTTCCAGGTCCATATTCGATCGCCGTCTTCGTCGAATTCCAGTCCACGCTTTGGGTCATCATTTCGGCAAGTGCATGACTGCTAGGTGCGATTGCTCCGATCGTTCCTGGTTGACGGATGAAGTTGCGCAGGAACGCGATTGCGTCGGACATATTCAAACTGTTTCGTACGAAAAAAAGGAGATGGCGTCTGTTTCGCAACAGCTCGCCGGTTCAATATACCGTTCTTGGAACTCTACGCACTTCCCTAGTGGTTCCCTAACTCGAAACTTCCACGTCGACGTGATCCCCATGGACCAGAAAGCGAACTCGAAGGAGCACGTGCGGACGCGAATCGTGCTCGTTCCTGGCTTTTGTGAACCAAGATGTTTGATGCTCCCGATTAAGTTCGCACTGCGGAATCATGCGGATCGAGTCGATATCTGGCGCGACCGGTTGGTTTGCAGGGATCTAGACCGCAGTATCGATAGGTTCCGACAATTTATCGCAAACTGCAAAGCACGAGATGAAAGACTATCGATTATCACCCACAGTTTTGGAGACTGGATTGTGCGTCAGGCACTGCAAAAGTCACCTGACAATCAAGTGGATGCTTTGGTGTCGATTGCGCCGGTCATCGCGAGAAGTCCAGTAGGCATCGTGTTGAATTGCCTCGGCGGGTCGTTCGTTTCCGAGGTTTCGGTGATAGCCAATGCGTCTCGTGCCGCGGAGAACGCCGTCGTCACTACGACGGTTCGGCGTTTAGTCATTTGGGGCTACTTCGATATCTGGGTCAGACCGTTCGCCATGCCTGAAATCGATAACCAAACGGTTGAACATTTTTTCGCAACGCATTTGTCAATCGTCATGCAACCCAACGTGCTTCGTCTTGTGTCTGGATTCCTAAATTCGCGCACGGAAATCCGGCGCATCGTTGGCATCACGTAGCCCCAGATCGAGCAAAAAGTGACCATACGGTTGAATTGCCACTTTTTCTTGACTCAGGATCGATTACCATTAGTCTCCTGATCATGGTTATATTCCTTCTGTCATCGGCCGAACCTTTTGCCGATGACTTGCTTTTTGCCAATGACAGGCTTTAGGCAGTTGAGAAAAGGTATGGTTTAGAAAAGATGAAGTACAAGACAGTTTCGCCCGGTATCACACGTTTTGAAGTCGAAGGAAGCACCGTTCGCGGTTATCTCGTGCGAATGCGTCGCAACGGAAAGAGTATCAGTGATTTTTATTCCGACGCGCAACATAGCGGTAAACGCAACGCACTAGTAACGGCGAAAGAGGCCTATCAAAAATTGCTTGAGAAGATGGGACCCATCGTCTCTCCCACCAAGAATTTAATTACAAAGCGAAACACCAGTGGTCATGTTGGTGTTCATACCGCCTACAGTGCGGACAGCAGGTATCCGAGTTCGCAAAGTTGGTCTTATTGCGCATCGTGGATCACCGACAATGGCAAGCGAGAAAAGATCAGCTTCTCGTTTGGAAAGTATGGCCAGGACATCGCATGGGAACTTGCATGTTTGGCGCGTGAGAAAATGATCACCGATCGAGACCGCGTGGTTGCGCTATATGAAACTCGCGCCAAACGCAAAGGTACGAAATCGGTCAGCGTGAAGGCTCCTGTGAAAAAGGCTCCTGTGAAAAAGGCCCCGGCAAAAAAGGCCCCGGCAAAAAAAGCGGCCGCGAAAAAGGCTCCTGTAAAGAAAGCTACAGTGAAAAGCCAAAGCGTTGCGAAAAGTGCAGCGAAGAAATCGGCAAAGAAGAAGGCCGCCGTAAAGCCGAAATCTGTCACGGCGAAACGAAAGAAAGCGAAGTAGCGGTTTTTCCGCTGCGTTCGAATCTTCGTTCACGCGAGACCCTAAGGGAGGTCTCGCGAAGTGTACGCGCGATCGAGAAAGCAGAGGCAATTTGATTGCATTCTGAGGAGCATTCCGCGATAACACAGCGTTCGAACTCTCTAAACCCAGAACGGAGTGGTGCGATGGTCGTCAAGAACGTACGGTGTTATGCAGTTTCGTTTGGCCAAGTTGCGTCGGCTGCTCTGATATTTTGCGTTGGTGGAATGCATGCTCTCGCTCAAGAGCCGTCTCCGGCGAAACCGATTGCAAATGTGGTTGATCAATCGATAGCAAGTCCGGAGACGCGTCAAAAAGTCGAGCTAAAAAGACGACTTGAAACACGAGGCTTACTCGAACAAAATCGACTCCTAAAGACGCAACTCACGGGTCAACGATTGTTTGAACGGGAATGGGAACCGGAGACAGTATCCGAAGCGGTGATCGAAAAGCAGAAGAAACGCGCCGGGCGGGCTCAGTTGGGCGTCTTCGAGCGTTTTCCGTTTATAGAGGATTTCGTCGAATCCGATGGCCTTGGACCACTTTACAACGCTAAGTCATGCGTCGCTTGCCATGTGGCCGGTGGTGCGTCGGGCGTTGAGCACAACGTAACCCTTCTTACCATCGATCCGCAAAGTGTTGTCGAAGCGGTGAACCGCCAACTCTCGACCAAGGCCTTGCCTAAACTGGCGCAGGACATAGATTCCGTTTTTCCAGGATTCATTGACTCGCGAGGCCGGTTGCTGATGAGCACCCTTGTGCACGACTATTCGACTCGCGACGGATATGAATCGATACGCCAAGGTCTGGCCAACTTCGTTGCCGGCGGCATCGACGACGCTTGGTTCGCTCCCGAAAAACGTCAAATTGCGGCAATCGCAGCGCAACCGGTGGTTAGCGGCCGACACGAAAGTTTCGACTTTTACCTCAGCCAAAGAAACAGCCCACCGCTTTTCGGAATGGGTGAAATCGAGAAGATCGAGACTCGTCGACTTCAATTGATCGCGCAAAGCCAACCAAAGCGGTCTGGCGGCGTTGTGTCCGGCAGGTTAGCAGGGAAGTTTGGTTGGCGCGGTCAAGTCGAAACACTCGCGTCGTTCGTGTCCGGTGCATGCGCCGGAGAAATGGGTTTGAACCAAACGTTGGCTCGACAATCGATCGACCCGGCAGATCGATCGTATTCGAATTTTTCCGTTGACGTTTCGCAAATGGAAGTCATGGCACTGCAGTCTTATGTCTCGTCGCTTCCGAGGCCGATTGAAACAAAAGCTGATTTCGACGAATCCCATCGGACCTTACGCGGTGAACGGCTGTTCGCGACCGTCGGATGTGAGATTTGTCACACCGGCGAGATCCGCCCTGTATCGGGAATCTTTAGCGATTTGCTGTTGCACGATATGGGGCCTGCGCTGCAGTCACCCATGCCCGCTCCCGGAACCTTCGTTAGCAACAACCGGCTCAACGCTCCGATCTTCGAAGAATATCGCACGACTGAGACTAGTGGCGCGGGCTACTACGATTCGCACTTAGAGATTCAGAGTTTTCCTTTGCCCTACCCGATGGCGAGACCTGACCAGCCAACATTTCCGAAGCCGATATCGGAGGATTTGTTCAGCAACACCAACGTTCCGTTCGAATCCACTTGGAACGGTCTCCAGCGAGAATGGCGAACTCCGCCGCTATGGGGTGTTGCCGATTCTGGTCCCTACTTGCACGACGGGCGAGCCGCAACCTTGGAGGAAGCGATTCTAATGCACGGTGGTGAAGCGGAATTAGCCCGTAACAACTACGAGAAGCTGTCAGCGAAAGAGAAGGAACTCATTTTGGAATTCCTCGGTTCGCTCCGTGCTCCGGTGCCTCTGGTGCAATGATTTGTTTTCTTAATTTCACGACATGTCAAAGGATAGCATCGAGTCCACAGCCGTGTTGATCACCATGGTCGTCTGATAAAGTGACGTTTTTTTAGTTTAAAGCGACAATGGCTGCTTACGTTGTACTTCATCATCGGATCGATCCAAGCGATTCAATGCCAGGTCGCGAAACACATTTCGATTGGATGTTTGATAACGGCCGATCGCTTTGGACTTGGGCAACCGAACCTTTGCCCAACGTTGAAACCGTGGGTCCAGTTCCCGCGATTCGACTTGCCGACCACCGCCGCGACTATCTTGAATATCAGGGCACTCTCACGGGCAATCGGGGCGAAGTGAGTCGCGTTGAAGCGGGCGATTTCGTACTCGTAACCGACTCCGATGAATGTTTCCAATTCCTGGTCCAAGGCGTGCGATGCGGCGTGCTTACGTTTCAGCGAGTCGAGGCAGCCGAAAGTGCCGAACGTTCCGATTCGTTGTGGAATTGGACATTCTTGCCAACTCTTAACGATGCAAGCTGATAAACCGTGGTTCTTGGTCGATAGGCTTGGATCGCTTCATCGCCTGTATGTCCGGCAAGGAGCACCTTCCCGACCTGCAACATCACGGATTCGATGATGACCGGCGATCGCTCATATCGCGGATGTTCGCTCGGGACGGTGACCAAAGCCACCGGACCCGATTCGTCAGTGTCCCAGACAACCTCGATATCGCCCTTGGCTGCCTCGGCCGATATGCCGCGCAGGAATCCTTGGACCGGTAAAGGCAGCGCGCCGGCACGAAGCTTCTCGATTCGAACGGCAAGGACGTTGGGTTGCTCCGTTAGCTCGACGCGGATCTCGAACGAAACGACCGTATTGATGCGTTTATCCGCATACTTCGCTGCGGCAAGGATTTTGCCATCCTCGATCACGATCCTCGGGTCTTGGACGCCTTTGGGAAGCACCGATGGAAACTCTTTCGGAAACTGTTGAACAAACCATGAGTTGATCTGTTCTTCAGAAAACGCAGCCTGCCATGACCCCATTTTCGAGGCCGCGTCTTGCAACTGCACAACGTCTTGCTCAAGCGTTTCGCTGGCCTTCTCGATATCCGCTGGCAATTGACGGATGGCGCGTGAATAAAACTCAGGCACCTGCTGGGTCTTTTGCAGCGCCCACCATGTGCTCGCTGCAACGACAATGCATAAACCGAAAACAACGACCGCGACTCGCTTCAACCACCGTTTCATGCGTCTTCACATTGGGCTAGTGGACTGTCAACTTAGCAATGAGCGGGAAATAAGTGTCCGGTACCATTTGTGCGAAGCATCCGAAGGGCCGGTTCCTGGCAAATGGTACCGCACACTTATTTCTAGCTCGATCCTTAAAACCTTACTGGCTTGGGCAACCATGCCTTAATTCGATCAGCAATTCCTGGTGCTTCTTCCTCGACTAAATCGTTATCGCTATTGGGAACGTCGCCGTCTAGTGTTGGTGCCTCGTTGACAACAATCGGGCGAAGCGTTGCCGCCGGCTTTCGTAACATCTCTTGAACCCATTGTGATTCGAACAATCGCGATGCTTGGCTCAATTCACCATTGGTAATCCCGCCCAGCGCAAGGAACATCTGGCTTTGCAATTGGGTTCTTTCTTGATCGGTAAGGAATGAGTCTTCCGCCTTCACGCTGTCGATCCAAACGGTACCCTCGTTCATCACGTCGATCGCCAACCTCAGAGATTCAATCCCACATCTCGGCAGCGAGTCCACCTGAACACGACAGGGGACTTGGCTCCACTTGCCGTTGCGAGGAACGTTAATGGAGATGACTTGGCGCATCGAGCTTCCCGCAACGGCACCTTCGATAGCGACTCGAAGGATAATCGGCTTGCTCTTGGCGGGCTCTTCCGACGGCTCGCCTCGTACCATCAATGACATCGCGATTCGCTCGCTCGCAGGCGTCGGAATTGCACGACTAACAATCCATGTACCGCCCGGTCGACCATCGCGATTGCTGAGCCGAATCGATCGTTTACCGTCCAGAGCCACTTCTTCGTCCAAAACGGCGCAGCCAACCGGATGCTGGGATAACAACCATCCTGGCACGTTGGTCAGCAAAGTCGTGGACGGGTTTGTCGTACCCATACCCGCGGCTTGCGTTGTCAGCATCGGCGGTGAATCGGCCTCAAAACTCGGGTTCTCGATCGATCGCAACAAAGGTGGCTCTCCGTTGACGGCAACGACTTCGGCAAGTTCGCGAATCGTGTCACCCACTTCTGACATCAACTTTGAACTGCCACTAATCGATGCGGACCAATTCAGCGACTTCGATTTCATTCTGGGAACGCGAATCGCTGCTAATTCACCGGTGTCGAGTGACGCTCGCCAAGCACCGTTAGATTCCAACAACGTTGACGCGCCATTCTGAACAACACCTTCGATCGAAGTGACGCCCGGCAATACAACCTCGAGACTCATCGGCCAACGGCAATGGTTGGTCGCAACAAAGTATGTATGCGTCGCGGTCTCTAGTCGACGAAGTTTGACCAGCTTCATCGCCTTGTCGGACGATGGCACATCCTCCAGCAGAGTGGGAGGCAAAGCTTGGAAATTCAAGATCGACCGACGACGTGATTCGCTGTCATCGAATGCTTCGTAACCACTGACGACCAGCAGTCGGCGATCGCATCGCGAAAGTAGTCTGGCAACCACAAGCGACGACATTGACGGATCGTTCAACGGTAATGAGTGAATGTCCTCATCCGATTCTCGACCACAAATCCGAAGTAGCTCTTTATCCCCGTTACAAAGCTTGGCACTCGATTCCGGTGAAAGAAAAATTGCAGAATCAACGATGCTACCTTCGGAGGATTTCGACTGGCTGTTGCAGAGCAAATTGGTGGCGTCGTTTCGACTGCGAGATGCCAATGACTGGAGTGGGCTCCGTCGATAGAGCTGTGAAAAGCTAAGCTTTGACTGTGGGGCAAGTTGAAGCAGTTCGCTGGAAACCTGATCAGATGTGGTTGCGATCATCAAGCGTTTATTGGTCGGAAAAACGGGTTCAATCCACTGCTTCGCCATTTCGCGAAAACGCTCGTTTCGCCAGTTGTCAAACGCGGACGCTCCGTCTTCATTGACCCACGCGAAGACCTGAGAGCGAACGATTTTGCCAGGCGGTAAGGATTGGAAGAAGCGGTCGAGTGTCGCGTTATCCAGCGTCGCGCGACGTGACGGCAGCCGAAAGCAACTGCCTTCGTCGGCAAGGACACCAATCGTATCGGCGCTATCATGGCCAACGGTTTGTTGTAGCAATTCCTCGACGACACTTCGACACTCGCCCGCGACGTTTTCATGCAAAGGGTTATAGATACAGGGTTTCATCGATTCAACTTCGCCCAACGCAAGGTCAAAACCGTTCCACGGGTTCGCGGGAGAAATTCCACGCGACTTCTCGCTGTTGTCGATGAGTTCTTTTTCAAGCGATGTCAACGGAAAGTTCGCTCGAACGCATGGCATGAATGCCAAGCCCTCGCGATCGAACAATCGCAGCAGCATTTCAAGCGTCTCTGGTGAATCAAAGTCCCTAACGGGAGCGGTACCATTTCGACTTATGTCAGCCGTCATGAACTTGGACGGATAAAGAGCACTACCGTCATCGCAAACGGTCATCATGACGCCTGCATATCCGTATTGACGCAGCGACTCGATCAGTCGATTCGCGGCAACAAGCTCATCGCCAAAGGCAGGTTTTTCGGTGTCGCCTTTGGCTACCAAGTTTCCGAACCATTCCAGCCACTGACGGGAGTCAAGATAGACCAGAGCCCGACGCCCGGCTGGCGGAGAGGGACTTGATGTGACGGCGGTACCGACTGGTTGAGCCTGAGCAACGGTTGAAACGCTTACATCAATCGCCTCGAACGACACCGGTTGCTGTTCGTCGCGGTTTACCAATAACAGTTGCGGAGCGCTCGACTGAGGATAAAAATCGATCGAAGCGGTTGACCACGGAGAATCGGTCGTTCTCATCCGAGTCCGCATGATGGTCACATCGCGAAGAACGCTTGGCTTTCCGATCGCATTCGACCGGTCAATAACGCACACTCCTAGACGCATCGCTCTGGCATCGGGAAATGTGACGGTTAAGCGATGCCTTTCACCTACCTTCGAAACGGGGATCGCATGTTCCCAATG
>Ga0105046_10006653_pt1 | contig 18290 bp, 17 predicted proteins | sample MAT03_FD_78385 | JGI IMG/M metagenome (GOLD analysis project Ga0105046, IMG submission 78385) | Freshwater microbial communities from Lake Fryxell liftoff mats and glacier meltwater in Antarctica - MAT-03 (megahit assembly) | ecosystem: Environmental > Aquatic > Freshwater > Ice > Liftoff...
TGACGTGATGAGTCCTGGCTCCCTGAAAGAGCGACAAATGCTTCGGGTCGAGAATCAACCGACCGATCAAAGCCAGAATCAACAGTACCAGACAGATGCGGGCCAGCAGCAGAAGTATCTGTTCCAGGAGCACCCGACGGCGGTTCTTCTGCTCGCTCGCGAGCAGAAACTCCATCGCCGCAAACCGCACCCGTTTGTACCGCAGCCGATTGATCAAATGAATGATGATCGGCAGCGCGGCCAGCGCGACTCCCGGCCAGAACAGTGCCGGGTTCAGAAAGTGCTGCAGAATCCAGGACGACACGGGGACCTTTCCCGGCTCGATGGCGAAGCGATGTTGCCGGATTGTAGCGGCGTTAGCGGCTGGGGTCGAATCGCCCCCTTCCTCAGCCGGGCTTTCCAGCCGAGTTCGTCCGCCCGATGAAAGCGAAACCGACTATTCGACACCGAGACGCTGATCAATGCATCTGTAGGGTTGACGATTTCAGCACAAACTACGATTGTCGGCCGCTCAGCCCGGAATTCCGTTCACGCGAACGGTCTTTGCCGCGTATCCTGAAACAGAAGCCCAATCGACTCTCGATTTGGAGGAGACATCATGTGGTTCACTGAAACGCCCTGGCCCCCGATTGCCATCCTCGGACTGATCGCAGCGGGGTTCCTTCTGGCTGCGATGCAGACTCAGGCCGCGAAATGGCTGGTGGCCGTAGCAGTCTGTCTGCTTCTGGGGATTGCCGTGTGGTTTATCGAGAAGGCCGTCATCACTCCGGGTGAACAGGTCGAAGCCCACGTCTTCGCGATCGTCCAAGCCTTCCAAAAAAATGACGAACCCGGCACGCTGAAGTTCATTTCTCCGGCGAGTGTGGGACTGGTGGCACTGGCCCAGGCCGGAATTAAAGTTGTCGACCTGAAGGAGGGATACAGCGTCAGTGACATGCAGATCAAAACTCTGGCCAATAAAACCGCAGCGACGAGCCACTTCCGCGTGAACGGCACGATCAGCATGCCCACACAAGGCAACCTCGGCCACAAGCCGTTTCGCTTCAATGGCAAGTGGCGAATCGAAGCGGGGGAGTGGCGACTGACGGAGATCGAAGAACTGGACCCCATTTCCGGTGAGGTACTCAATCGGTTCGACCAGCTGAGGTGAGAGTCGCACGCACCCCGCCGGTCGCGAATCGGGCGATCCTCTTTCGCTGGGATCACCGATCATTTAGCATGGAAGTGTTGGATTTCGGCCAGAGGAGTCGTTTCCCCTGGCTGCTTGGCACACCTGTCTAGTGAAGGCGAGACGTCATGCTGACATTGTCCGGAAACGGAAAGACCACGACCTGCGATGGTCGGACCCGTCGAGACTTCATGCAGGTGGGGACACTGGGAGCGATTGGTCTTTCGCTGCCTCAGTATCTGGCCGCGAAGGAACAAGCGGGTCAGTCGGCCCATGACGACCGGGCCTGCATCATGATTTTTAATCTCGGGGCACCCAGCCACCTCGATACATTTGACATGAAGCCGAACGCTCCCTCGGAAGTGCGTGGGCCGTTCAACGCCATCAACACCAGTGCGCCGGGGATTCAGCTCTCGGAGATCCTGCCTCTGCATGCCAAGATCGCGGACAAGATCGGCTTCGTGCGTTCGGTTCACCATACCGGGGCTGCGGTGCATGACGCCGGATGGCAAATGATGCAGACCGGTCGACAGTTTGCAGGCGGAGTCAATACGCCGCATGCGGGAGCTGTGCTGTCGTACTTGCGAGGACGAAAGACGGACCTGCCGCCGTTCGTTGTGCTGCCCGAACTCATGGGGCGAGGCGGCGGCAACTTGCCCAATGGTCAGGCGGGCGGTTTCCTGGGCAAGGCCTACGATCCGTTCGCCCTGATGGCTGATCCCTCGGTGCCGAACTTTAAGGTGCCCGACCTGTTGCCGCCTTCGGACATCGGGGAAGTCCGCCTTGATCGCCGTCGCCAGATGCGAGAAGTCGTCGACCAGACGGTAAAAGAGTTCGAGGCCAGCGAGAGTGCGGCTCTGCTCGATGACAACTTCCAGGCGGCGTTCCGCTTGATGACTTCGGACCAGGCCCGCGGCGCGTTCGATCTGTCCAAGGAATCCCCGGAAGTTCGCGAACGCTACGGGATGAACCGGTTCGGCCAGTGCTGCCTGCTCGCTCGCCGGTTGATCGAAGCCGGAGTGCGGTTCGTAACAATCAATACGTTCCTGACGGTGTTCGACGAGATTACCTGGGACATCCATGGATCGAAGCCGTTCACCTCGATCGAGGGGATGCGAGACATTGTGGCTCCGATGTACGACAAGGCCTACTCCGCGTTGATCGAGGATCTGACCCAGCGGGGGCTGCTCGACAAAACCATGGTCTGCAACATCGCCGAGTTCGGTCGCACGCCGCGCGTGAACCCCGCCGGAGGCCGCGACCACTGGCCGCAATGCTTTACCTGCTACTTCGCAGGGGGGGGCGTCAAGGGCGGACAAGCTGTCGGGGCCAGCGACCCGATTGGGGGTGTCCCGGCCGATCGCCCCGTCGATCCCGGCAATATCGTCGCGACGATCTACCACAGCTTGGGCTTAAACATTGAGGATCACCTCCCCGGTCCCGCTGGGCGACCATTCCCGCTCGTCGATTTTGGGAAGCGCGAGATTCACGAACTGTTTTAGGGAAAGCTGTCAGCTGTCTGCCACTTTTTCTATCTTGGCTTGGCGAACCGTGTCAAACTTCCGAAGTCCTCGGAGACTTCGGAAGTTTTCGGTTTGGCTCTCGAGTGTGAAATTCGGAGTCGGCCCCTCAATGGAAGTGGCCCGTTTTCCATCCCCGGCGAAACTACCGCTATGTGGAACATCATCATTGGGCTGGTCTTCCTGGCCGGAGGGGTCTCCGGAAAGCTCGTGATTCGGGGAACGGAAAGCTCGACCGCCGCCGCAGTGGTCGGGGGAGGGCTGATCGTCTGGGGAATCATCCAGATGGTCCGCGCCCGTTCGAATGGTTGAGTCAGCCTGCCCCAGTTATGCCACCCTCGACGATCTATCTCGACCACAATGCGACGACACCTCCCGCCCCCGAGGTGATCGCTGCAGTGGATGTTGCCTGGAAGGACGCTTTTGGCAACCCCGGCAGTCGCCATACCGCTGGCCGACGGGCACGGCGGGCGCTGGAAGATGCACGCGAATCAGTGGCTGCAATTCTGGGTGCCAAACCGTCTGAGGTGGTCTTCACAAGCGGCGGCACTGAGGCCAATAACAGCTCTTTGCTCGGTTTTACCCAGGGGGCTCCGGCGTTGATCGCCCTACCCGCCGGGGAACATCCATCGATCGAAATGGCGATTCGCCGCCGCGAAGGCCAAGGCTGGCGACGAGTCCCGCTACCACTCGACGAGCATGGTTTGATTCGCTCCGAATCCTGGGCTTCGCTCGACTGGACTCAGCTGCGCGTGATCGCTCTCTTGTGGGCGCACAACGAGACCGGCGTGATCCAGCCGGTCGAAGAACTCGCGGAGCTGTGTGCGGCTCATCATGTCCCGCTCCACCTGGATGGAGTGCAAGCTGTGGGCAAGATCGACGTGAACTTTCAAGACCTGCGGGCCACGACCCTGTCACTGGGGGCACATAAGTTTCACGGGCCGCGCGGCGTGGGAGCGTTGTTGATTCGAGAAGGAACTCGGCTGGCACCCCTGTTGTTCGGCGGGCATCAGGAACGCGAACACCGCGCCGGGACAGAGCCCGTCGCACTGGCGGTGGGACTCGCCACAGCTCTGGAGATCTGGCACGCCGATCGACAGCCGATCCGTGAGCATCTCACTCAACTGCGGGATCGTCTGGAGACGCAGCTGATCGCAAACTGCGCCCCAGTCGTCGTCCACGGAGCCGGTGCTGAGCGGTTGCCGAACACGCTTAACATGGGGTTCGTCGGTTGTGATGGAGAGGCGCTGCTCGTCGCACTCGATCTGGCGGGGATTTGCTGTTCGATGGGGAGCGCATGTGCCAGTGGGTCGAGCGAGCCCGCTCCGATTTTGCTGGCCATGGGTTGCTCACGCGAACTTGCCCTGTCCGCGCTGAGGTTCAGCGTGGGACGCGGCAATACCATCGAAGAGATCGACGAAGCCGCGGCACGAATCGCGGCTGTCGTCGGACGCATGCGCAGTCGCCGAGGGTGAGCGGGGGCGAGCCCTACCCTTTGACTCGATAACCGATCCCTTGCAGCACCTGCCGAACGCGATCGAGTTGCTCGCCTTGGATCTCGATCTCGTTGTCCTTCAGTGTTCCACCCGCTCCGCACTGGGTCTTGAGTTTCGCGAGCAGCCCCGTTAGATCGTTCCATTCAGAGAGCAGGCCCCGGACCACAGTGACCCGTTTTCCGTTCTTGCGTTTCTCGATCAGGATCGAAGCGGTCTGCTTCTCGGGGGCTTGGCGAACCGGTTCGAGCGGCGGACACTGGCAGACGGATTCCAACATCCCGCAGCGTTCGCATTCGGGAGGACGGTCGAACGGGGTGCCTTCGAAAAGTCGCACGGCGGGGCCTTGATGAAGTTAAAGAGTGAGTTGTGAGCCGGAAGCGTCGGCGTCCGGAGCGACCCGCGTGAGGCGAAATCTCCGGGCGCTGACGCTTTCAGATCCTGCATCAATCGACCGACGCGAGCGGCAACCGGAATGTGTCAGCGACGGCTTCGTGCGTCACTTGCCCCTTGTGCAAATTCACAGCCTCGCGCAGGCCTGGGGTCAAGCGGATCGCCTCGCGGAGATCCATACTGGCCAGGGTGATTACATAGGGCAACGTGACATTGCACAAGGCGTAGGTGCTCGTGCGTCCCACCGCTCCGGGCATGTTCGTCACGCAGTAGTGAACGATGCCACCCTCGACATAGGTCGGCTCGGAGTGTGTCGTTGGACGGCTCGTCTCGCAGCATCCGCCCTGGTCGATACAGACATCGATGATCACCGCTCCCGGCTTCATGATCCGCAAGTCGTCACGGGTCACCAGATTGGGGGCCTTCGCTCCCGGGATCAACACGGACCCGATGACGAGATCAGCTTGCCTGAGTTGCTCGCGAATGTTGTGACGATCACTAAAGACCGTGTTGACATTGGGAGGCATGATGTCTTCCAGGTATCGCAGCCGGTCGACACTAATGTCCATCAGGCAGACGTTGGCTTGGAACCCCGCTGCAATCCGGGCGGCGTTCTTCCCGACGACTCCCCCTCCCAGAATCAGGATGTGAGCCGGAGCCACGCCGGGGACTCCACCCAGCAAAATTCCGCGCCCTTCCTGCGGCCGCTCCAGATACTTGGCCCCCTCTTGAATGCTCATGCGCCCCGCGACTTCACTCATCGGGGTCAGCAGCGGGAGGTCCCCCTTGGACCCTTTGAGTGTCTCATAGGCAATCGCAGTGATCCCGGTATCGCACAGAGATCGCGTCAGTTCCTCATTCGCCGCCAGATGTAGATAAGTGAACAGCATCTGGCCAGGACGAAAGAGAGCGATCTCGGAGGCCTGTGGTTCTTTGACCTTCACGATCAAAGCGGCCTCGCCATAGACAGCTGTCGCGTCTGCCACGATCTCGGCCCCATGAACAGCGTATTGTTCGTCCGGAATACCGCTTCCGAGTCCGGCTCCGCGTTCGATCAACACACGGTGCCCACGGCGAGTCAGTTCTTCCACTCCGACCGGCAGCATGGCTACGCGGTACTCATCCAGTTTGACTTCACGAGGCACGCCAACAATCATGGGTGAACTCCAATGGCACAATCCGGGGCCCGCTCGCTTAACCGGTGAGATCCGGATGGAAGAGTGGGCGACCACTCGATGGATTATCCGATGCGAGTGGAGGCATCAAGGGCAATCCAGGCCAAGTGCTGATTCAGAGTGCAAGCCGCTCTTGGGCTGCGCGGGGCAGTGCGCCCTTGGGACGCGGTATACACTGCTTTGTTCCAACCGCGACTCCCGAGAATACTCACTGCAAATGGCCTCCTGGACTCTTCAGGACGACATGGGCTCGGGACGACGCTGACTGCCTCACGTTTCTCGAACCTCACACTTTGTACGGCAAATCGTTTCGACCTCTTAACACTTTGGCGTGAGTCCCCGCTGGGCGCCACGGCCGAGGCCAGTTAAACCTCACAGATCGGCGTTTTCGAAGTCGTCGGCACATTAAATGCCTCTGCTATTCATTGGCCACACGAGGCCCCTCTCCTTCCCAGCGATGTGTCCCTTGTGCGATTGGTCTCCGGATGTGTGTGGGTGGCGTTTGCATGCTCATGAACATTCTGTTCATTGCTGACGTCACCTTGTGTTTCCAGAGTCCATAGAGCCTCGCGCAAGGGAAGAAAACATGATGAAGATGTTGTTGAATGACGAAGCCGGTTTCATTATCTCGGCTGAGCTGGTCCTCGTAGCCACGCTGCTCGTGATCGGCTTGATCGTCGGCTTGAGCGAAGTCCAGCACGCTGTGGTCAGCGAGTTGAACGATGTGGCCGAAGCGATTGGTTCACTGAACCAGTGCTACAGCTTCAGCGGGTTCAGTAAGGTCGACAGCGGCGGACGAACTCACGCCAACTCGTTCGGTTCACAGTTCTACGACACGGTCGATGACTGTGACAACAACCAGTGCCAAATCGCATGCGATGCACCACTGAGCGAAGGACCGAAGTAGTCGCCTGCTGTTGATCCTCGCGATCGACGCCAGAACGTGCTGTACGAGTCAATTGACAAGCCTAGGGGCGAGCCTGCCCTTGGGCTTTTTTTTTGAGATGAGCGACACTTCGCTAAAATCCAGAAGATTTCAATCGCGGGCGGAATTCGTCCTCCCGTTCCAGTTTTCCAGTATTGAAGTCGAGCCTCTCTCTCAGTGCCTTGGTCGATCGTTGATCGATCGCTCTCATGCTTTGTGTAACTAGGATGTTTCATACTCTGAGCAGTGTCTCAATCGACCTGCTCAAGAGAAGCCTTGGAAAGTGACTGAATAATCCTCACGACCTCTCCAACAGCGATTCATGAGCGACGGGGCATGCGTCGTGCATTCGACAGCAGCAGCCACACGAGGCCCTTCACTTTTCCCAGCGCTGTTCCCTTCGTGCGATTGGCTTCCGAATGTGCCGGGCACGATTCAATCGTGACCCTATGTCCCCAAAATCCGTGGATTTTGAAAGAGGAGATGAGATGCTGAAGATGTTGTGGAATGACGAAGCCGGTTTCATTATTTCGGCGGAACTGGTCTTGGTGGCGACGTTGCTCGTGATCGGCTTGATTGTCGGCCTGAGCGAAGTCCAGCACGCCGTGGTCAGCGAGCTGAACGATGTCGCCGATGCCATCGGTGAGTTGAACCAGACCTACAGCTATAGCGGGTTCAACAAGTGCGACTTCAATGGGCGGATTCATGCTGTTACGTATGGTTCGGACTTCGAAGATCAGCGCGACGACTGTGACAACAACCAATGCGACATCGCCTGCGATGCGCCGACCAACGAAACTGGCAAGCAGTTTTAGTTGCCCCGGTCCCGGCCCCGGAGCCGTGACTTGAAAACTCGACTGTGACTCATTCAGAAGTGAACTCGATCGACTTCGGTCTGTCGAGTTCACTTTAGCATTTGAGGGCCGGTGATTTCGATTCTAATCGGGAGTGGGCTCGATGGCGCTGACTTGAGTTCACGGAGGCGAAGGGTCAGCGCCGAAATGCGAGGCAAAGTCCGCCCTCGCTCGCGCTTCGGCTAGCTGTAGCGAGCACCATTGGGCGAGCGCCTGGCCGCTCACGAAGAGACCGAAACCACCCTAAATCGACTTCTTCTCCGCAGTCCCTGCTCGGAACTTCTGGAACTTCACCCAGACCGTTCCATCCGCAGCTGTTTTAGCGTCCAGGGAATCGAGGCCGCGTGGAGGGATCTCGTTGATACGTGCCCCATCGGGTTCAAACGCGCTGTCGTGGCAGGGGCAGAGATACTTCTGGTCGGAGTCTTTGTATTGAACGGTACAACCCAAGTGAGGGCACCGGGCGTTGAAGCACCGAAGCTCGCCTGTCGCGGAGCGGCTCAAGTAAACCGAGCCGATCTCGGTCTGCGGGAACTTGTTCCAGGCATCCTGCAAGTCAGCAATGACTTTGAAGGCCCGAGGCGTGCCATCTTCGGCCAATGATTCAATCTTGGTAATCGGCAAGTACCCCTCTTCCATGCCTGCGGCACTCGCGGCCTCAGCCGCTTTGGGGTCTGCCGCCTGCTTCTTCCGCAACAGCGGATCGAGAAAGTAAACCGCTCCCGTACACGCGGGAACCAAGCCTGCCACAGCACCGGCTCCGGCTGCAGCCGCTCGCACGACAAAGCTGCGGCGCGGTTCTTCCGACGAGGATTCCGTGTGCTGAGTCATGGGGGCACCGTACGAAGGGGGAACAGGCGGGAGTTGAGGTGGGACGATTCCTCGAGAAGAGCGAATCGTTCCGCCTATCGTCCCGCCCCAGGGAACCCGCTGTCAAGACTTAATGAGCCAACGAGAGCGAGACGCACGGAAATCGGCGGGCGGCTTGCAGGCTGCAATGATGTTCGTCACTCCCCGTACCCACCTTCGCCAGAGGGTGGGCCAGTGCCCGACAGCCAGGCTTTCTGCTCGGTTCCTCAGCTCGGAAGGCCCCCATCCGAAGGCCATCCCGGAGTTCGAAGCGCCCCTTCAGTCGCCCACGTACTGGCGAACGTGGCAACGGAGAAATGGCCATCCGCTCGGTGATTCCTTCACTGTAGCGCACAATCGCGGGAACCACTGGGGCCAGCCCGAGGGCGGGTGTTCGATTTGTGACCGGCTCACTGAACCACCACACAGCCTTAGCTCTCCTTCGGCGTCCACTCTTTCGAGTATTCCCGCTTCCACAGTGCCATCGCAGCGTCATCGTTCAAGACGTGCCCGTTCGACGGATCGCAATTCAGCGTGTGACCGGTGCGGTGGGCGATGTTGCCGAGATGGCACAGCAGCGTGCTCTTGTGCCCCTCTAGAATTTCACTGTTGAGGGCGAGCGGTGTGTCGTTGCGGATCGCGGCGATGAAGTTCGCGGCGTGTTGAGTGTCGTCTCGGGAGTGCGCCGCTTTCTCGGTCTCCTTATCATTGATGTCGAAGACGCGATAACTCCCGCTCTGGTCGATTTCCAGTGTGCCATTTTCTCCGATAAAGGTCACGAATCGGTCGTCGTGTTTGTTGCAGCTGCGACCTTCCCAGGTGATCTGTTGACCGCCTTCGAACTCGGCACAGACCGTTTGGGTGTCGGGCGTTTCCTGATCGTCTTGGAAGCGGTAACGACCACCCGAAGAAGTGACGCGAAGCGGGTAATCGGCGCCCAATCCCCAGCGGCCCACATCCAGAGTGTGAATCCCATTGTTGCCGAGTTCGCCGTTGCCCCAGTGCCAGAACCAGTGCCAGTTGTAGTGTAGGAAGTTGCTGCGAAAGTCCGTGTGCGGTGCAGGCCCTTGCCACATCGCGTAGTCGATCCCGGCGGGGGGCGAGGCCGGCTCGCCGTGCCCGATCGATGGTCTTAAGGCGGTGTACCAGCACTGGCTCAGATAGACCCGTCCGATGATCCCCTCGTGGAGTTTCTGCATCGCCTCGATGAAGCCCGGTCCGCTGCGGCGCTGGTTCCCCATCTGGACTGCTTTTTTGTACTTGCGAGACATCGCGACGAGCAGCTCTCCCTCCCAGGGATTCTGGCAGCAGGGCTTCTCGACATAGCAGTGCTTCCCCGCCTGGCAGGCCATGATTGCCGCTGGTGCGTGCCAGTGGTTGGGAGCCGCACAGATCAGCGCTTCGACCTCAGGGTCATCCAGAATCTGGCGAAAGTCCTCAATCCCCTGCGGCTTCTGAGCCGGGGTGCATTCGAGTTTCTCGACTGTCGCCTGGGCCGCCGCGACTCGTTTGGGATCGAGGTCGCACACGTACTTGATCCGCACTCCCGGCAGCATGCCGAACGTCTGGGCCAGGGACAACCCGCGACTCATCCCCATGATGCCGATCGTCACCGTGCGGCTCGGAGCCTCCTCGACCCCGTAAATCAAGGGGCCCATCCGCGAGATCGTTCCCGCAACTGCTGTCGTCGCCAGAAACGAACGTCGAGTCAATGGGGGCATCAGACGATCTCCGAGGCGGGAAGATGAGAGGTTCTGTATAACTATGAGGAATCGAGCCTCATCGTGCAATTCCTCAAAGCGGAGTTCATTGATGTGGAGTCGGGAGGCACGCCGGAAACTGCTACCCCTTCCGTTGCCGATCCCGACGAATCACCGATTGCTGATGACTGACGGTTCATCACTTCTCGCTCTCCCTGCGTTGCGATTTTCACTCCAATCGGCAACAGTGAGTGCAGTTTCGCAGCTGCCCCGGAGGCGGGCGCTTCCGCGTTGGCGGAGGCGTCTGAGATGTGCCCTTCGGGATGGTTCGCTTTTGCCCCCCAAGCTCATCATCCATGTCGCTGTCCTACAAAGATTCTGGTGTCGATCTCGAACTCTACGAACAGGCGATGGGCCGGATCCCGGCGCTCTTGGCGCGGACGAACACCCCGCGTGTGATGCCGCTGCCGGGTGGGTTTGCAGGGTTGTTCAAGCTGCAAGATGCGGCGCACAAGTATCGTGACCCTGTGCTGGTCTCGGGCACGGACGGCGTGGGCACGAAGATCAAGGTGGCCCACATGGCGGGTGTGTACGACACGATCGGAATCGATCTGGTCGGAATGTGCGTCAACGACTGTTTGTGCCTAGGAGCCGAGCCGCTGTTCTTCCTCGATTACGTCGCGATGGGAAAGGACAACCCGGACCGCCTCACTCAAATCGTCAAGGGCGTGACGGATGGCTGCGTCCAGGCGGGGACCGCACTGCTGGGAGGTGAGACGGCGATCATGCCGGACATCTACAGCGTCGATGATTTCGACCTGGCCGGATTTTGCGTGGCAGTCGCCGACAAGGACAAGCTCATCACGGGAGCCTCGATCCGACCGGGTGACGTGCTCGTGGCGATCCCCAGCTCCGGCTTCCACTCCAACGGCTATAGCCTGGTGCGCAAGGCCGTGTTCGAGGCCGGGAAGCAGAAGATCGACTCGCACATCCCTGAACTGGGGAAGACCGTCGCGGAAGCGTTGCTGACGCCGACCCGCATCTATGCCTCGCAGGTCGCGAGCGTGGTGTCGAAATTTCTGGTCGGTGTCGAGCTGCTGGGCATCGCCCACATCACCGGAGGCGGCTTGGGCGACAACATCACGCGGCTGCTCCCCGAAGGCTGTGCGATTCGAATTGATCGGTCGACCTGGACCCCGAATCCAGTTTTCAGTTGGGTCCAAGGTCTCGGCCAGATTGAACGCGAAGAGATGTTCCGCGTCTTCAACATGGGAATCGGCATGGTCTTCATCGTGAGAAAAGAAGCGGCCGACCGAGTCGTCAGTCACCTCCAAAGCGTCGGCGAGCCTGCCTACGTCATCGGGGAAGTCACCGCTGGCGAGCAGACGTGTGCGTATGAGGCCTAGGGCCTAGGGCCTAAAGCCTAGGGCCAGAAGGGCGAGCTTGATTTCGATTTCTTCCCCACTTGTCACTTGCCACTTGCCCCCTCCCTCCACCAGCCTCTGGCCCTAGGTCCGAGGCCCTCCCCCCGAGGCCCTCCCCTCATGTCACATTGTCTCGTCACTGGCGGTGCTGGATTCATTGGCAGTCACCTCACGGAGCGGCTCCTGGAGCAAGGGCACCAGGTCACCGTTCTCGACAACATGTCGACCGGGCGAGCGACGAATTTGAAAGCGGTCGAGTCGCATCCTCAGTTGCGGATCATGACCGGGTCGATCACGGACCAGATGGCTCTCACGGAAGCGGTGCGGGGAGTCGACACGATCTATCACATGGCCGCTGCGGTGGGTGTGAAGCTGGTCGCCGAGAACCCGGTGCTCACGATCGAAACCAACATCTATCCGACGGAGTTCCTGCTACGGCTCGCGGTGCAAGGCGGTCAGCGGATCTACATCGCCAGCACCAGCGAGGCGTACGGCAAGAACCCGAAAGAGGTTTGGAACGAAGAGGACGACCTAGTCTTCGGCCCGACCTCGAAACCCCGCTGGGCCTATGGGGCGTCGAAGGCGATCGATGAGTTTCTCGCGATTGCCTATCACAAGATGCACGGCCTCAAAGCGGTCTGCGGGCGGTTCTTCAACGTCGTCGGCCCGCGACAGGTCGGGAACTACGGGATGGTCGTCCCGCGGTTCGTCGATCAGGCCATGCACGGCGGGCCGATCGTGGTCTACGACGATGGCTCCCAGGTCCGCTGCTTCGCCCACGTCAAAGAGGTCGTCGACTGCGTCATCGCACTCACCAACACCCCCGCAGCTGAGGGCCGCATCTTCAACATCGGAGGCGACCAGCCGATCAGCGTGATCGACTTGGCCAAGACGGTCATCGCGAAGGTCAACCCGCAAGTGCCGATCGAGTTCATGCCGTACGTGCAGGCGTATGGCGACAACTTCGAAGATGTCCAGCGCCGGGTTCCGTGCGTTGACCGGCTCTTTGCCACCATCGGTCAGAAGCCGGGGATGCCCCTCTCGCAGATTCTGGATGACATCATTGCCTGGAAGCGAGCCACAGCCGGTTGAACCCGGCGTCAGCAGACGGCCTGACAGTGTCCAGAGAAGGTCGTTCTCCGACCGTCGGGCGACCCGCCTGCGGGCTTGCTCCGGTGGTTCCCGCGCTGGTGCGATATGGCACCGTACAATTGCGGGGTCCACCCCCGACGGGCGGAGTGGCGCGGCCTTTTCCTTTTCCCGGTGGTCTCAGTGAATGGCGATTCCGATGGACGATCAACCTTTCTTTCGGGTCTACGAAGCAATCTCAGCTCTCATCTCCTTGCTTTCGATCACCATCTACGTCTTCGGTGCCGTGACGGTGTTCTCGACTGGGCAACCGTCGTCGGGGAAATAGTTAGTCGGCTTTGGATTGGTGATTCTGGCCCTCTTCAGCGTCTTCGGTCTCGTCATGCAGGTTGCCGGGCGAGTCGGAACGGGCATGGGAACTACGGTGATGTTCGGCTTCGATGCCGTCAGTCACTTGGCCACCGTGATTGCCACGGCGATGATTATTTTCGGGGTCTTGCAACTGCGCCGCCGCAATTCCCTGTGAGAACAAAATCAGCAAGAAGACAATGACGACCGGTCGCGAAGTCGTCGGGGCGCGCGCGGATGTCGCGCACGTTTTCCACGTGCCCCACGACGGAGCGAACCCTTGTTGACGTTTCGAGGCGCTCAGCGGGGCGGATGTCGAACTGACTCTCGTCCGGACCTGGAAGTCCAGACGACGAGTCCTTAAACCAGCCCGTACGCCTTGAGCGTGTGTTCGAGCTTCACGCGGTCGGCCTCGGGCAGTTCGGTGAGCGGCAGTCGGACATCACCGGTATCGCGACCCAGGCGTTGCATCGCAGCTTTAATCGGGATCGGGTTCGTGGCCAGCGAGAGGAGATCGCGGCACAGCGGGAAGAGCTGGCCGTGCCACTTCTGAGCTTCCGCGATGTTGCCCGACTTCCACGCAGCGAGCATCGACTTCACATCTTTCGGAACAATGTTTCCAACGACGGAGACGACGCCACTCGCTCCCAGAGCCAGCATGGGCAGCGTCAAACTGTCGTCGCCAGAGAGGACGGTCAGCTGACTTCCCGCGATGATCTGCGAGGCTTGGTCCATTTGGCCGGTCGACTCCTTCACAGCCACGACAGTCGGGATTTCGCCGATGCGGCAGATCGTGTCGGCTTCGATGTTCTTGGCGGTACGGCCCGGAATGTTGTAGATCACAATCGGCAGGTGGCTGGCTTCGGCGATGGCGGCGAAGTGGCGGTAAAACCCCTCGGCCATCGGCTTATTGTAGTACGGCCCGACCACCAGAGCCCCATCGGCCCCCGCCTGTTCCGCAGCCTTGGTCAAGCGGACGGCCTCGCTGGTGCTGTTCGAACCGGTGCCCGCCATGACCTTGATCTTACCCGCCGACTGCTCGCAGACGATGGCGATGACGCGGTCGTGCTCGTTGTGGTCGAGCGTCGGGCTCTCGCCAGTCGTGCCACACGGGACGAGACAGTCGGTGCCTTGGGCAATGTGCCAGTCGACCAGCTTCCGCAGCGCGGCCTCATCGACTTTGCCATTCGAAAACGGCGTAATGATGGCCACAGACAGACCGGCGAACAATTCCCCTTTACGGGCCATGGTAAACCTCTTGCACAGGCGGTGATCGCCCGGAACCCACACTCGACACCAGAACGAACAGAAAATGGTAACGAACAGCGAGGGGAATGTCTTCCGGGGAGGGGAGACTTCCGAAGTCGCCAAAAGAACATTCAACATCGTTCCTTGAACCCAGCCTCATGATCGCCCTATACTGTCTCCTTGGGCGTTTAGCGCAGCGGCTAGCGCACTTCCTTCACACGGAAGGGGTCACAGGTTCGATTCCTGTAACGCCCACTCGGTCGTAAGACCTGACTGAATCGTGAGGTGCGATACCTGACGATGGCCGTCAGTGCGGTGAAAAACCTGTTTCGAGCGTGGTAGTCAACTACCACAATTGAAATAAGGACCGCTCTGATCTCACGGAAACGTAGCTCTGTACCAGCCTATTCGCTTCACAAACCCACGGGGGAGGCACGTTGCCGAATCGCGGGAAGAGATTTCTATCTCGGTCTCCATGGTTCCGACGGATCGCGAGTCAAGTACGGACAGTTGATTGCCAAACTGGTGGGAGGCGCCTCAATCAACACCCGCACCCGACCATCCGAGTCCGAATCCCACACATCCAAAACTTCATAGCCACCCCACCCCAACGCCCGATATGATCCCGCCTCCGACATGCTCTCGTCTCCTCTGGTTTGTCGTGCCACTAAACACAACTCCAGTGGAGATCCGCATGTCCGCATTTTCAAGCCCCTCAGGGCCTCCGCATCTTATCGCTTGGAGATTTGCAGGAGGAGGGCCTCCAGGATATCGTTATTCCATCCGGCGGACTTGCGTTTGCCGATCAGGCTGCCTTTTAACTGAGTGTCTTGTGTAACCATTCACACCCCAGCGGTATGTCCTATCACATGGCGGGCAGTCGCAGGGGGCTGGGGGGCTGTTTCCACCTGTTGGCTCCCACGTTTTTCGGTTGATTTGCAGACTTCGGTATCCTTTCTGTCCTTTCACTGGCAATTCATGGTTTTCCTGAGATCGACAGCGAACATATTCGTCAGGGGCCGTAGCACTATTTGAGGTGGCTCGCCCCGCCACGGTGGCTCCTTTTAGCTCCCCATCACCCTGGAAAGTGCCACATCTGTCACCTTCAGAGCTCGAATGTCCGAAGCCCCGGGCGTTTCGAAATTCAGTGGTCATCGGATACCCGCGACACGGTGGCAGAGGCGGGCTGGTCACTTGAGCTTCTCAATGATTTTGGTGCCATAGCAACAGCACCACCCCTATTTGGCGACCATACCCCCGGCCGAGTTCCTTGTGGTTCTACGGTTGCGATCTGCTGCTTTGCCGGTCATTCTCCGAGTGTCCATCGAGGGGGATATTCCGGAGTTGATCCCCATTCCTTGTCGAGATTATCGCGAGACCGCACCATGACGAACGGCTTTGGCATCATTGGGACGGGGATGATCGCCCATTTTCATGCGCAGGCGATCGCCGCCATTCCGGGCGCGAAGCTGGTCGGTTGCTACGACCGCGTGCCGGGTCGGGCAGTTCAGTTCGGCCAGGAATACGGCTGCGAGGGATATGATGACTTCGACAAATTCCTAGGCAATCCCGCGATCCAGATCGTGACGATCTGTACGCCGAGTGGGGCGCACATGGAGCCGGCCGTGGAGGCGGCTCAAGCAGGCAAGCACATCCTGGTCGAGAAGCCGCTGGAGATTACACTCGCGCGGTGCGATGCGATTATTGCAGCGTGTGCGAAGGCCGATGTTGAGCTGGGTGCGATTCTGCCGTCGCGATATTCGCCCGCGAATCTGGCTCTCAAGCAGGCGATCGACGCGGGGCGGTTTGGCCGCTTGACGCTCGGCGACACCTATGTGAAGTGGTGGCGGACCCAGCAGTACTACGACAGCGGTAACTGGCGCGGCACATGGGCGCTCGATGGCGGCGGGGCTTACATGAACCAGGCGATCCACAATGTCGACTTGCTCTATTGGATGATGGGTGAAGTGGCCGAGGTCGTCGGGATGACCGCCACCTTGGCTCATGAACGGATCGAGGTCGAAGATGTCGGGGCTGCGATCGTGAAGTTCAAGAACGGAGCGATCGGCACTCTGGAAGCGACGACCGCTGCCTGGCCCGGACTCCAGAAGAAGACCGAGATCCACGGGACCCAGGGTTCGGCCATCATCGAGCAGGATGATGTGCTGCTCTGGCAATTCGAGACCGAGGACGCCGGAGACGCAGCGCTGCGAGTGTCCTTGGCCCAGCGGCCTGGCAGCGCCGGGGGAGCGAGCGACCCGAAGGCCATCTCGTTCCTCGGGCACCAGTTGCAGTTCCAGGATTTTCTGGCAGCAGTCAACGCGGGGACTCGTCCGGCCATTGATGGTCACGAGGGCCGCAAGAGCGTCGAGATCATTCTCGCGATCTACGAGTCGGCGTGGACCGGGCGGAAAGTGACACTGCCACTGAAGAGCGATCCCCAGCGGCCCGCGGGGTGAACTCCGTCGTCAGCCCAGCGGATGCAACCACTGGGCTTTGTTCCCCGTCCAATCAACAACAGTGAGAGAGACTCCCCATGACTTCTTCTCGTCGCGAGTTCCTTCGTCAATCCACCCTGGCCACCAGTGCCGCAATCGTCGGCACCTCGCTGCTGCCGGGAAATGCCCACGCTGCCGATGCCCAGTTGTTGCGGATCGATACGCATCAGCACTTGTGGGATCTCTCCCAGCAGAACATGCCTTGGCTGGCGGACGCCCCAGCGATCCTCAAGCACGACTACCGCAGCGAAGAGTACGCAGCCGCCACCGCGGGCCGCTTGATGCGGACGATCTATATGGAAATCGACATCGAGGAGTCTCAGCTCGACGCCGAAGCGGAGTTCGTGATTGGGCTGTGCCGCGACCCGCAGCACCCGATGGTGGGAGCTGTGATTGGGGGGCGACCCGCTTCGAAAGAGTTCGAGGTTTATATCAAGAAGCATGCGGCCTCGGGGCATGTCAATGGGGTCCGGCAAGTGCTGCACGGCGATCCGACCCCCAAGGGGTTTTGCCTGCAACCGGAGTTTGTGCGCAGCATTCAGTTGCTCGGAAAGATGAATCTGAACTTCGACCTCTGCATGCGTGCGGAGTTTTTTTAAGATGGGCGGCGACTCACCGAGAAATGCCCAGGCACGCGATTCGTTCTCGACCATTGTGGGAACGCGGATGTGACCGCCTTTGACCCCGGTGCGACCAAGCCGACGCACGATCCAGAGGCTTGGAAGCGAGACATTGCCGCGCTGGCCAAACGTCCGAATGTGTTCTGCAAGATCTCCGGAATCATCGCCACCGCCAAACCCGGCTGGACCGCTGAGACTCTCGCACCGGTCGTGAATCATTGCCTCGATTCGTTTGGTCCCGATCGAGTCGTCTTCGGCGGCGACTGGCCGGTCTGCTTGCTCGGCGCTTCACTCCATGACTGGATCACTGCTCTGACGCAGATCATCGAGAAGCGTCCCGCCACCGACCAGGAAAAGCTCTGGTCCGGGAATGCGAAGAGTGTCTATCGATTGCCGGAGAATCTCAAGCTGGCGTGACGGGCTGCGAGCGGCGACCCGTCCCATCGCATCGTCGATTCTCAATCGGTGTTCGATTGCCTACGCTATGAGGAGTTCGGGCGGCGGCAATGATGTGGTCGTGCGCGCCTTGGTCTCTAGGGATGGACGGGTTCTCTCATGCTCACTCTTGAAGGTTGTCTGGCACGGCGGAAACGACTGTGGGATTCTCTTCCTGCCGATGTGGAATGGCTTCTGGTCGCCGATCCTCGCCATGTACAGTACCTGTGCAATTTCTGGGTTCAGCCACTCAGCTTTTCCAATGCGGAGCGGGGTTGGCTCTGTCTGGAGCGGAGCGGCCAAGCCACATTGCTCGGGGACAACTTCACCCTGCGAGCCGGTGTCCATAAACCGTACGTTGATCGTGAGATCGTCGAGAAGTGGTACGATCACAAACACGCTGTCAACAACCGCGATCACGCACTCGTCGCAGCTCTGAAGCAACTGCATCCGGAGTTGAAGGGGCGGAAGGGGTTCGTCGAGGCGGAGGTGCTGCCCGTCGCCGCCGGGGATGTGTTGGCTCTGCCTGCTGAGTCCCGGAATGCCTCACA
>Ga0105046_10006657_pt1 | contig 18287 bp, 16 predicted proteins | sample MAT03_FD_78385 | JGI IMG/M metagenome (GOLD analysis project Ga0105046, IMG submission 78385) | Freshwater microbial communities from Lake Fryxell liftoff mats and glacier meltwater in Antarctica - MAT-03 (megahit assembly) | ecosystem: Environmental > Aquatic > Freshwater > Ice > Liftoff...
TACAGCAACGCTATTTTTAAATTTTTCGTAAACTGAATTATCGGTGGGCACACGCCCAGCTGGCGCGCTATCGTAAACATCAAATTTCACGTCCGGCCCTGCAAGCTGCTGTAACTCAGCAACACGCTGTTGCGGATTTGTGCCAGGAGCTATACGAACATTCAGATTTAACTCGAAACTCGCGGGCACTACGTTAGCAGCAGTGCCACCTTTTGCAAGCGTTACTGTTGAGACTTCAACATATTCAACCGGACCAATAGCGATACGCTTCGGTTCCATTTTATCAAGCGCCGTTAAAAATAACCCAGCACGCTGAATCGCATTTACGCCGTTCCATGGCCGGGCGCTGTGCGCGGCAACACCTGAAAAAACTACCTTTATGTTAATAAGCCCGAGGCAACCTAACTGAATAGTGCGATCGGTTGGCTCAGCAAATAAAGCGAGCTTAGCTTTTTCTAACTCTGGGAATGCATCCATCACAGAGCCAAGCTCGTTATTCTCTGAAAGACCTTCTTCGCCAGCATAAAACACAAACGCTAACGGATATTTAACATCGTTTAAAACTTCAGGCCTAAGCAGCTCTAGCATAATAGCTAAGCCGCTTTTCATATCCGATGCACCCAGGCCGATAATATGATCACCTTCAATGCGCGCTGGAATCAGCGCGCCGGGAACCGTGTCTGTGTGCCCAAGAATCAGAATTAAATCCCCCGTCGCAATGTCTTGCGCTCTCGGCGCTGAGGGCTGCGTAAATACAACAAGAGATTGTTTATGCCGAAAGATTTTTACGCTTGCAGCACAACTTTGTGTTTGCACCGCAATACGTTGCGCAATCAGCTCCTGCATCGGCCCCTCAGTGCCGGTGACGGAGAATTGATTCAATAGCTTTAATAGAGTGTCAGCAATCTGGGTCATTTCATGTTTTAGCGAAAGTTACAGCGCTAGGAAAGTAATAGTGTTTAATTTTTATGCCGGAATACGGCCGCAAAAGCCCCGGCACATCCATGGCGATGCGGGAGAGCTTTTACAAATCCCTCTTCCGTTATAAACGTTTGCGGCACAAGATCATGCTCTGTGACTAGTTCAAAATTGCGGTTTTTAGCTAGAAACCACTTCGCTTGTTCTTCGTTTTCCGCGAAATCGAGCGAACAAGTACTGTAAACTAACACCCCACCGTTAGGACGCACGAAGCGTGTGGCAGAGGTAAGCAAAGTGCGCTGTATAAGTACTAATCGCTCAATGTCGGATTCTTGCTTCTTTCCTAAAGCGTCCCGTTTTTTCGCAAAAATACCGCTGCCTGAACACGGAACATCTAATAAAACACGGTCAAAAATGAGTTTAACCTCAGCATCTACCTTAGAGGCATCAAGCTGCTGCGTATGAATAGATTTTATCCCCAAACGCTGTGCATGCTCAGCAACCAGCTTTAATCTCTTCTCGTTAATGTCAGCCGCCTCAATAGTCCCGCTGTCCCGCATCAGCTCTGCGATATGCGTAGTTTTTCCACCCGGTGCTGCACAAATATCAAGAATCGTTTCATGCAGCTGGGGATTCAGAGCGAAACTAACGAGTGCAGCGCTGGGGTCTTGCACCGTACAAACGCCCTGCGCAAAAACTTTATCCGGAATGCGTGCCCCGTTTAAATTTAACGTTAGCATCTGCGGCACGCTTTCAAATACGCTTGCTGTTACGCCCGCCTTAGCCAGGTCACTAATGCAACCGGCAAGTGTAGTCCGTAGCGGGTTGATGCGCACAAATAACGGCAACTGATTATCTAGCGCCTCAAGCAGTAGCGTACTTTCTTCACCATACTGCTGGGTGAAACGACCGTTGATCCAGGTAGGTAATCCACTTAGCTTTTCAAGCGCAACGGGCGAACTTGAAACTCTGCGCAAAACTGCGTTAACAAGTCCAGCACGAGTTGACCCTAAAAGTCTGCGCGCTGCATTAACTGTCTCTGAAACGGCCGCATGGGCTGGCACACCGGTTAATACTTTTAGTTGCGTAGCCCCCACAAACAACGCGGCACGCAGTTCAGGAGCGGAGCGATCAAATTTATCAACCATCGGGCGCAAAAGATTTTCTAGCGCCACTTGATTCTCTAACGCACCTTTAACTATCGCCTCAGCTAAATTCTGATCGCGGTTATCGGAACCAGCCCTACGGTGAAGCTCTGTAATCAGCCTATCAAGGTAAGCTTCGTCGCGCTCAACCCTAGTTAAAGCCCAGATCGCTGCATCTCGAGGACCTGAAAAAAAATCTGTGTTAGAACTATTTGTATTACGTGCCATTTTTTTGCTTCTTGGAGCTTAAACCTAGATTTCTTGACCGTCTAAAAATTTTACTGATTAAAAAACCTATGAATAAAAAGCTATTTATAAAACCGAAAAATCTCTCCGAGTTTCTAAGCTGGCTAACCCCGATCTTGGAGCAAGATACCACTATCTCAAATAACACTGCGAAAGATAAAACAAATCTGGCAAATCACGAAATTTTCGTGCAAATATCTCTCGGTAAGCCAACACAATCCGTTTCAACCTCTAGCACAGTATCGCTTACTGCTTCCCAACCTAATCCGGTTAAGCGCGCTCTCTTGCGGCCGGTCACCGTTAAAGAAGGCGAACGCATTCTGCTTGTGATTACCGAAGCAAGGCGAGACTTGACTCGCACCCTGACCGTCAAAGAGGCGTTAGCATACATCCGCGAAGAACTTGGCGCTAGTTTTCAGTCAGCTACCGTAAAAACACTCGAGCGAGATCTGTTCGTTGAAATTACGAAATCAGGCGCATTTCAAGTTGGCTCAGCAAAACCGTCAGTTACAGTAGCCCCTTCGCGCGCCCATGATCGCGAAAAACAGTTTTCGCTATCGCCTCAGTTACCGTGGCTACGTGATTTAGGCGTTACTAATGCTGCCGGTGAAATTCGCTCTGATATGCGCGATAAGTTTATTCAAATTGAATGCTTCGCTAATATTTTGCGGCCCGAGCTTGAAAAAATACGCGCCGATAAGCGGCATATTTCAGTTGTCGATATCGGCAGCGGAAAAAGCTACCTGACCTTCGCACTTTATCAGTTATTAACAAACATATTCCCGGACGCAAAAATAGCGGTACGCGGCATCGAAAAACGCAGCGACTTAGTGCGACTTAGCAATGAGGTAGCGCAAAATAATAATTTAATCGGGCTACGTTTTGTGCACAGCTTGGCTGAAAAAGTACTGCATGAATCGATCGATATAGTAGTAGCGCTTCATGCCTGTGACACCGCAACAGATGACGCCATACTTTTGGCGTTAGCAGGCCAAGCAAAATTAATTTGCGTAGCGCCGTGTTGCCAAAAATATGTACGAAAAAAGATGCGCCCAACTGGTGCCCTACAAACTGTAACGCAGCACGGCATTCACGCTGAACGAATGGGTGAAACCATAACCGATGCGTTGCGTGCACTATTTTTAGAAACACGCGGATACGCTACAAAAGTAGTTGAATTTATCGACAAATCGCACACCGCCAAGAACACTATGATTTTGGGAAATTATACCGGAGCAGCAAGCGCGTCAGCGCAAGAGCAGCTAGAAAAACTAAAAACAGGCGCCGGGTTACCGGATTTTTATCTAGACCTGCCACGCTAAGTTTATGACCAAATCCCCAGTTGAAACCGTAAACTAAACTGTCTAAGTGCCAGTGCTCTTCTTTGCGGAGTTTCTCTGTGTGCTCTGTGTGCTCTGTGCGCTCTGTGCGCTCTGTGCGCTCTGTGGTTAAAAAAAGACCGATTGCGGCAGCACTAACTTTCAATTTAAACCACAAAGGACTCAACGCACGCAAAGGTAATAAATTTCGTTGCGTCCTTTTAAACCACAGAGAGCAAAGGGATTCACAGAGAAAAAATAAATAAAATCGATACTTTTTGACATACCGGGAATCATCTTAAATATAGCACTCTTTTGATAACCAATTTACACACCTTCTGTTACAGACTCGCTAAATTTACTCAGAAAGGTTGCGGATAATGCCGAAACCTTTTTGGTCGTATAATTAAATCCGAGCATTGCGGTGCGGGCTCTTGCAATGTCTTTGCCATTAGCGGTGTTGGTAATGCAAAAGATTAATTCAAATGAGCGTGATGTAACCTCATCTACGCCTAGCTCAATTTGTAAAACATCACCGTGAAAACTTTCACCTAAGTAAGTAATTTGCGCCTGCGTCATGATTAACGCAGTAGCAGAGCCCACATCCAGCTCGCTTAACCCGAGCGAACTTAAAAACTGCACTCTCGCATCGTGCACAATTGCTAAAATAGAATCGTTTCCAACATGCCCCCCGTAATTAATATCTGTAATTCGCACCGTGTAAGTAGTGCTAAAGATAATTGGCTCAGGGCGTTCAATTTTTAAGCGCGGCATAAGTATTGTGCTGTCAGTTTGCTGGTGTGCGGACTCAAGCTTAGCCTACAAACTTAAGCTCTGGCCGTCCACAAATCACAGTTATTTATGCTCCATTTGAATCGGTACGAAGGGAGCCCGACTTCGTTAAAACTACGTCGGGGCAAGCGAGATGCATAGCATTATTGATTTTCTTCGACGAAATTAGAACGGAACCTTAAGCTCGCTAGGGTGAGTACAGATTTCTAGAAAAAATCTATAATTTCGGGCAGACCGCTCACCGTAGTGGATTCAAATGCGCTTTCTAGGATTATGATTCATTGCGCTGAAGGCGCAAAATTTGACTAGCCTGGGGTGGAGCGCAGCGGAACCCCAGGATTGGGATCCCTAGATCTTAAGTCCTGAAGGGACGACACAAATTCTGGATCGCAGGTATCGCCCCTACAGGACTCTCAATTGGGGGCTGCATTACCTGGGGTTCCGCTGCGCTCCACTCTAGGTTAACTAAATTTCGCCCCGCTGGGGCTCCGGAATAAAATATGTTTAGTCTAATCTAGATAGCGATTTACATGTAAAATCTTTTTAGTCTTTCTTCAGAGCACGATGGTCCATTGAGGCGGTAGTATCGGCAGCCATAAATTTGAAATGTACCTTAACCACAAAAACGATAAAATAATTGATATTCCTTTATGGTCTTTGTGGTTCAAATATATCTCGCGTTTGGCAGGCTGTTGCGCATTAGTGGGGCTGCGACTCAAGCACTTTTTAACGAATCCACACGGTAAAATATACGCTTACCTATCGCCCAACCTGTCCCTTATCTGCCACCTGAAATCTAATGATTTTATATGGGGCAATTCCGGTATCTTTTCCCTCAGCTAGTCCTAAACCACTTAGCGCAGCAGTGCGATTTAGTTGATTTATCGCGATATACAGGTAGCCATCCGCTCCAAAACGAATAGAGTCCGGCCATTCAAGTAATTCATCTTGCAGTACGGTAACGAGTTCGCCCTCTTTTTCGCCATCTTTCTTTCCTAGCCGCATGATTGAATCCGTTGTGACGCTGGTAAAATAATGATTACCGTCTAGGTCCGTAGTTGCGCCGTCACTAATCGGCTTTGCACCCTCACGCACGATAGCGCTATTAACAGCGGTGCGTGAAGCTTTCTTGCGCAGCAGTTCTGCCGGTACGCTGTACCAGGAAGTGCCGTTCATAGCGCCAAAAAAAACTGTATTACCATCTGCCGAGATCGTAATCGGATTAATTCCTAGGCGCGCGGGGCCAAGTTTACCCTTTTTATCTTTCATGGTCAGCAGCTGGTCGCGCACCACTATGTCGATATCCTCCGCTTCAAATTTTTTCATGCTGTCGTAGCGATAAGCTGATTTCTTCGCGATATTAACAACCACGATTCCAGGGCGCGAGGTTCCGCCTGCATCAGCGATAAACACAAATTTACCATCAGGCGTAATTGCTAAGTCTTGTAATAACGAACCGCGCGGTGCCAAGCGTTCAGGGAAATCGTAACGAAATTTAACCAACCCTGATTTGATATCAAACGCGAGTAATTTTGCGGGTAGTGGATCTTCTAAAAAATTCCCAGAATCGATCACCCATAGCCAATCGCGATTATCGACTATGACCCCAAGCGGACTATTTAAAATGTTGCGCCCAGCGGCACCTGCTATTGACGCCGGTGCTCTATTCCAAGCTTTATTTGGAAACGGCTTCCAACTTGCAGGCCCGGTAATTTCGATTAACTGCGCAGTTGCGCCAGAAGCATTACTGCGCCGCAATCCGTGCACAGAAGCAAACATCCGCCCCGACTGTGAAATCGTCATGTTACCCGGCGTAACATCAAGCTCAGCAACTATTTCTATCGGGCCTAACGGCGCAAGTTTTGAACGGTGAGTAGAGCAGCCGGACACGAACAGAGAGAAACAAAATATAGAAAACAATTGACGGTAAAAATTGGGGTAAAAATTGCGGTAGACACAAGGAGAATACATTGAAGAGCCCTGGATATTAAAAAATACTGCGGAAACAAATACGGCAACTACCGGCCCGTATAACAGCGCGGCAAATGGTATCACAGAAGTAAATTAAGAGTACAAATTTAAATACACGCCTAACCGGGAACTTACGCTCTTAAGCAACCAATAGCGGCGGTCGCTATTACCCCTCTGCCGCAATCGCTTCAAGCGAAGTAATTTTTACCTCTACGCCGTTACGTTTCACTTGCAGTACGCGTTGACCGGTAATATCCAGCGCTGACAACACGTTATCGTAAACGCAGCCGGTATCGATGCCTATTTTGTAGGGAAGATTGAGAAAAACTTGCCAATACGGGGTGTGCCCAAAAACGATTGTTTTCTCAAATTTATGGATATTTTGAGCAAATTCTTCCCGAATCCAGAGCATATCCTCTGGTGTCTGCTCCTCAAGAGTTTTTAACGGATGTAGTCCTGCGTGCACAAAAATCCCGGGGCCGATAATCACACCAAACTCAGTTGAGCGAATAAAATCTAGATGCGCTACCGGCATCTGCTTGCGCACCGTTACTGAATCTTGATCAGCTAATAAGCCGTAACTCAGTAATGTATCAGAACCGCCGTTACGCAGATAAAAATCACCGTGCTCCCCCTCAAAGCCTAGAAAATTAAGTAGCATCGCTTCGTGGTTGCCGCGCAAAAAAACTGTATTCGCAAATTTATTTTTAAAAGCCAATAAAGCTTCAATAACCCCGCGACTATCCGGCCCGCGGTCAACGTAGTCGCCGATAAAAACTACACGGTCACCAGCGTTTAAATTTTCTACCGTCTCAAGATGCTTAAGTAGTGCGCAGAGTTCTTCGCAGCAGCCATGAATATCCCCAATTGCAAACAGCCTGCCTGTTGTTGGAACTATTGAGCGCAGTAGTCCAGGCATTTTATTCTATTCACCCACCTTTAAAATGGCCAAGAACGCATCTTGTGACACGGCAACTTTACCAACCTGCTTCATCCGTTTTTTACCTTCTTTCTGCTTATCAAGCAGCTTACGTTTACGGCTGATGTCACCGCCATAGCATTTCGCAGTTACGTTTTTACGCAACGCACGCACCGTCGAACGTGAGATAATCTTACTGCCGATGCTTGCTTGCACTGCGATATCAAACATCTGCTGATCAAGTAGATCTTTTAACTTCTCGCACAGGTCGCGCCCCTTAACGTAGGCATCATCACGGTGCACGATCGCGCTTAATGCATCAACGATATCGCCGTTGAGTTTGATATCAAGCTTAACTAAGTCTTCAATACGGTAACCGGATAACTCATAATCAAACGAAGCATACCCTTTGGTAAGACTTTTTAGCCTGTCATGAAAATCGAGCACAATCTCAGAGAGTGGCAATTCATAAACGATCATCGCGCGCGTTTCGCCGTGCACCGTTAAGTTTAACTGCTTACCGCGCTTGTCTTCGCACAGTTTTAAAATGCTACCTACATACTCTTTAGGGCAATGTACCGTGGCGTGGACTAGCGGTTCTTCAATCTGCGCAATCCGGCTTACATCCGGAAAATCAGCGGGATTATCAACCATTGCGATCTCTTGGTTAGTCAGTGTGACGCGATATTGCACCGAGGGCGCTGTGGTAATGAGTGATAGATTAAATTCGCGCTCTAACCGCTCTTGGATAATCTCCATGTGCAGCAGCCCTAAGTATCCGCAGCGAAAACCGAATCCTAACGCGGCCGATGTTTCAGGTTCATATGTAAACGAAGCATCGTTAAGCGCTAGTTTCTCAAGCGATGATTTTACGTTTTGATACTCATCAGCATCAATCGGGAAAAGCCCACCGAATACCGCAGGCTTTACAACTTTAAATCCCGGTAACGGTTCGCACTCAGTGTTACCAGCTACCGTTAAAGTATCGCCGATTTTTACATCGCGCAGATTTCTGATAGTCGCTGCAACGTAACCTGCCTGGCCACTATCAATTGATTCAATCTCAGTTCGGTGCGGCGTAAATACACCAACTTTGTAAACTTCGTATTCACCACCGGTCGCCACAAACCTAATTTTATCCCCAGGCCTGATTGACCCATCAAACACCCGCACCAACACAACCACGCCCTGGTACGGGTCAAACCAAGAATCATAAACCAGCGCACGCAACGGATTATTAAAATCACCGCGTGTTGGTGGTGGAATGTATTTTACAACCGCTTCAAGAACCTCTTCTATCCCGATACCGGTTTTAGCGCTGATTTCTAACGCATTACTTGTATCAAGCCCGATAATCTCTTCAATCTCCCGCTTTACTTTGGGGATATCTGCCGATGGCAAATCAATTTTATTAATGACTGGTAATATTTCTAGATTATTATCGATAGCAACATAAACGTTGGCGAGCGTTTGCGCCTCAACACCCTGCGTTGCATCAACAACTAATAGTGCACCCTCGCAAGCAGCTAAACTACGCGACACTTCGTAATGAAAATCGACGTGTCCTGGGGTATCGATAAGGTGAATCTGATAAGTTTCCCCGTCTTTCGCCTTATAGTTTAAGCGCACAGTTTGCGCCTTAATAGTAATACCGCGCTCGCGCTCAAGGTCTAAATTATCCAAAAACTGCGCTTGCAGCTCCCGCTTCTCAAGCGCTCCAGTGAACTCCAATAATCTATCCGCCAGCGTCGACTTACCGTGATCGATATGCGCTATAATGCTGAAATTTCGTATCTTACTTCGATCCATGATTTTTTTTACTACGTATTTTTATTAACCCTCAATTCAAACTTAAAGGGCTTTAACAAAACGCGTTCCTCTTTATAATCGAGACTTAAATTCAGCAACGGTGCGCAGAATGCCTTCTTCTAGTTGAACCGTTGGGTCCCAATTTAGCTCTCTCTTAGCTACTGATATATCCGGTTTACGTTGCTTAGGATCATCAACTGGAAGTGGTAGCGATGTTATCGACGACTTTGACTTAGTAAGCAAAATTACCTTTTCAGCAAGCTCTCTGATAGTAAACTCATGCGGATTGCCTAAGTTTACTGGCCCCTGAAAACTGTTGTGGTTCATCATCAAGACGAGCCCACTTACTAAATCATCAACGAAGCAGAAACTACGCGTTTGTTGCCCATCGCCGTAGATGGTGAGCGGCAAACCTTTAAGCGCCTGCACCACGAAGTTTGAAACCACACGTCCGTCATCAAAAAGCATACGTGGACCGTAGGTATTAAATATTCGCACAATGCGGGCATCTACTTTATTTTGCTCGCGGTAACAGTAAGCAAGCGTTTCTGCCACCCGCTTCCCTTCATCGTAACAACTACGCGGGCCAATCGGATTTACATTTCCCCAATAACTTTCCACTTGCGGATGCACTGTCGGGTCGCCGTAAATCTCTGAGGTCGATGCCAGCAAGAATCTGGCCCCCACCCGCTTAGCTAGCCCCAACATATTGATGGTGCCGCTAACGGAGGTCTTAATAGTCTTTACCGGATTCTGCTGATAATGAATCGGTGAGGCCGGACACGCCAAGTGATAAACCTGATCAACCTCAAGTAGCAGCGGTTCAATTACATCATGGCGCACGAATTCAAACTTCGGATGCGCCAAATGATGCTCAATATTAGCGCGTCTACCAGTGAACAGATTATCAACGCAGATTACCTCGTCACCGTTTGCAAGCAGCCTATCTACCAGATGTGATCCGATAAAACCCGCGCCACCCGTTACTACTATTCTCGCCATAATCGCTTTAAAAATTCGTTAATTTGAAACCGGGCGCCCAATTGAGAAGTAAGTAAATCCTGCTGCCTTCACTTCATCTCGGCTAAAAATGTTTCGTCCATCGAAAATCACCGCAGACTTTAACGCCTTTTTTACGCGCCCAAAATTTGGCCTGCGAAACTCATTCCACTCAGTGCAAACGATCAACGCATCAGCACCGCTAAGCGCATCGTAGTTACTTTCAGCGTAAGTCACATCTTTATTTTTACCGAAACGCTCTTCAAAAGTATGATTCGCTACCGGGTCAAAAGCTTGCACTTTTGCGCCTAACTTTAGCAGCTCTTCAATTACAACTAACGCCGGGGCTTCCCGGGTATCGTCTGTTTTAGGCTTGAACGCTAATCCCCAAACCGCAAACGTTTTACCAGCGATATTATCCTTTTTACCCCCAAAATGCTGCAAAATCTTTGGCAATAAAGCAGCTTTCTGAATATCGTTAACGTCCTCAACGGCACTTGCTACCGTCATGGCTAGCCCCGCACTCTTACCCATGTGAATTAACGCCTGTACGTCCTTAGGAAAGCACGATCCACCGTAGCCAATACCGGGGAATAAAAACGGCATACCGATGCGTGAATCAGTGCCGATACCAATGCGAATCTGATCGATATCAGCGCCAAATTTCTCACACAGACCTGCTATTTCGTTCATAAACGAAATTCTCGTTGCAAGCATCGCGTTGGCTGCATACTTAGTCATCTCTGCTGATGGCACATCCATTACTAAGATCGGATTATTGGTGCGCACAAACGGCGCATAAAGCTCGCGCATGATACGGGCCGAATTTTCACTCGGCACACCCACTACTACCCGATCAGGCTTTAAGAAATCATCAATTGCAGCACCCTCTTTTAAAAATTCAGGGTTACTGACCACCTCAAACGGCTTTGATGTAATGGCGCTAATAGTTTTTGTTACTAAAGCCGCTGTGCCCACCGGCACAGTAGATTTATCAACGATTATTTTTAAGGCATTGGAACTGCATTCGTTCAAGGCCTCACCGATGCCGCGCGCTACAGAAAGTACGTGCGTTAAGTCAGCCGAGCCGTCCTCGTCTTGCGGCGTACCAACCGCTATAAAAATTACCTCGCTTTTTTGCACGCCATCGGAGAGCGAAGTTGTAAACGTTAAGCGCCCCTCTTTAGCGTTACGCTTTACAAGCTCTTCAAGCCCCGGCTCGTAGATCGGGATCTCCCCACGCTGCAGCGCAGCTATTTTTTTCTGATCAATATCAACACAGATCACATCGTTACCGGACTCAGCAAAGCAAGCACCAGCAACTAATCCAACGTATCCCGAGCCAACGACAGCAATATTCATAATGCCTTCTTTAATAACTTAGCGGGCAGCTAAATGGTAGTGGCGCCACCTGCAAAGCTACTATCCAACGGCATTTTGCGTGCTATTGGACACCAGTGTGCTCTTAAGTCCTGTAGGGACGACACAAATTCTGGGTCGTAGATTTCGCCCCTTGCGGCTGGAAGAATAAATTCTTTCCTACGAATCTACTATTTTTCGAAAGGGTTGCTTGAAAAACACACCAGTCATTACCCCTAACAGGCGTTACGGTGGAAAAAACCGCGCATTACCGTTAAGCACATAATTTTTAAATCGAATAAAATAGACCAATTTTCGATATAATACATATCAAACTCAATGCGCTTATCGATTGAAGTATCACCGCGCCAGCCATGTACTTGGGCCCACCCTGTCATACCGGCCGGCACCTTGTGGCGCAGCATGTAACGCGGCACACGGCGCCGAAATTCCTCGATATACACAGGCCGCTCTGGGCGTGGACCAACTAAGCTCATATCGCCGCGCAGAACGTTAAATAACTGCGGCAGCTCGTCTAAGTTAGTCTTACGCAATAGAGATCCTAGCCAAGTTACCCGCGCATCACCGCGCGTGGTCCAGCCCGGCCCCGATTCCTCTGCATCGCTGCGCATTGAGCGAAATTTTAAAATATTAAACCGGGTGCCGTCGTAGCTTAAGCGCTCTTGCGCGTAAAAAATCGGGCCGCGCGATGAGCACCTAATTAGTAGCGCTACTAGCAGCATGATCGGCGATAAAACTAAAATAGCACCTGTTGCTAACACGATATCAAGCGCCCGTTTAGAGATAAGATTTAAAGTATCTAACGGACTTTCCTGCACACTTATAACAGGTAACCCTTCAAATTCCTCAATGCGCCCACCAACCCGTACAAATTGATAAACATCCGGCACTATTTTTAGATCGATTAAAGAATCGCCGATCTGATCAATTATGCGCGGCATTTCATGATGATCTTCCAAAGGCAACGCAACTATTACTTGGTCAATATCCATCGTCGCTAACAGCGCGCTTAAGTCTGGGTAAGCGCCGATAACCGGAATGCCGCGCTCGCCCCGTTTTTCCGCACCATCACGGGATAAGCAGCCAACAATTTGATATCCAAGCTCACGGTGCGAGCGCACCCGCGCTACGATATCAGCAGCTACCTTGCCGGCCCCAACCACTAATACAAAACGCAAGTTATAACCGCGCCTGCGCACATCACGCAGGAAAAAACGCAAACCAGCACGCACAGCGATCGTCAAAATCGTAGCTAGAACACCGAAATAAACAAACACCAACCGAGAAAACTGCACCTCTTTTTCGCGAAACAGATACGTAAGCGCGATAAACAAAACGGTTGCGATTATGTTTGCTTCTATTAGTAGCCAAACTTCTCTACTACGCCGCACAGCGCGCATCGGCTGATAAAGCCCGATTCGTCTAAAAACAAACGCCCAGATAAGCCAAATAAACAGCAGTAAAAGCGCGTAACCGCCAAAAGCAGGAATACCCTTATCAACATCGATTATTCCGGTATAGAAACGGAGATAATACGCCACAACCCACGCCAGTGAGACGACCGCTAGGTCACACACCATGAAGAAAAACTCAAAGAGCTGGCGACGTTGACGAAGCATAGGCGGTAAGAAGTAGCACGAATAGGCTAGCTGGTCGATTAAGCTCTAATGGCAATTTGGTGCAATTTGGTGCAATTTGGTCATTCTTTTAATATTGGCGGCGATTTCCTATAGTTCAGAAATGTGCGGCAGAGACTACTCCATATATGCAGCGGAAGAGTTGGCGTTTAGGTACTTTGATAAGCGGCCGTTTCCTTGGCTCGTGACACGCGAGATCCCTAGTTTTAAGGCTAGTTATAACATGTGCCCGACGCAAATCGCTCCTGTTTTGAGCGTTTCTGAAGGCGCGCTCTGTTTTAGGTTAATGCGCTGGGGCCTTGTGCCCGCATGGGCTAAGAGCGTTAAGGATGCTGACAAATACTCCATGATAAATGCTAAGTCAGAAGAGGTTACTGAGAAAAGAAGCTTTAAAAACGCATTTCAAAAAAGGCGCTGCATCGTGCCAGTCAGCGGCTTTTACGAGTGGAAACGAATAGGTGAAAGTAAGCAACCTTTTGCAATCCACCTTTTGCATGAACCAATAATAAGTCTTGCTGGCATTTGGGAGCGTTGGGAGAACCCAGAGAAACAGGGCGCAAAACAGGGCGCAGATGACGGCGGGTTTGTTGATTCCTTTTGTCTTATGACGATGGCTGCAAATTCCGTGATGTCAGGCATTCATAACCGCATGCCCGTAATCTTATCGAAAGAAGAGGAGCAAGGTTGGCTCAATCCATTAATCACTACGCCAAAAGATATTTTTCCCTTCATGACTGGAGAAACCGCTAACGACCTAACCGCCTACGAAATCTCCCCCCTAGTAAACTCCCCAAAAAATAATTCGCCTAAGGTATTAGAAGCTATAAACGCTACGAAATAGATGCTGGCTTGGGCTACAAGCTCATTTTAGTTTTAGCGTTTTTTATTTACTACCTGGGCGGTTGAATAGTCTACAAATAGCCAAACGCCCAGGTAGTAAATCGCGCGCGGAGGCGCGCTAAAACAACAAACTAAGTGGGCAGTCCTGTCGCGTAAGCGACCGCCCAGTTAGTAAGCCTGGCCGCCGGCCATTTTTGAGGTGTGGCTTGAAGTTTTTAGCGGATATCGCTCAGAAATCTTTCCGTGCCATTGGAAATTTTTCATTATCACGCTCTACATAAACAGTTGGATTAACGCAAAAAAACTCAAGAGTGCGATACGCCCTGCCCTTTTAAACTGCCTTCAGCCCGATAAAAATCCACTCCGCAGCAACCAACAATGGTATGTGTTGTTCACCCGCAATTTACGCGGTATTTTGAGGGTCATGATCGCACGCGAGTTAACTATACCAACTCACAAGAGTTTTTTTTCTTCTTGGAGCGAGGCTGGTCGGAAAATCATAGTTCATAGGGCACCTTTTTCAACCTGAATTGACTCATAAAATTAACCTTCTGACATCTGCCGAGCTTGTGCGCTACACCGCTGACCCGACTGTTTTAAGTCAAGAGGTGTGCTCAAGTTATCTTCAGAAGTAAGCCATGTTTTCATCGCCGAGATTTAGAAGGTTGCGGAACTTTTTAATGAAGTGCAGGCGCTTATAGACAGAAAAGTTAAGCAGAAATTTATCCTAACAGGATCAAGCACCAGAAAATTGCGGCGAGAGAACGTTAATCTACTTGGAGGCAGGGCATGGAGCCTTTACTTGTTTCCATTTACCGTGAACGAACTGGGAGGTGATTTCGATCTTAATCAGGTTTTGAGCTTTGGAAGCTTACTGCCAATTTTCAATGAAGAAAACGATGCTGACCGGTGCGAGACTTTGAGGGGCTATGTCGATAGTTATATAGAGCCAGAGATTAAGGCTGAGGCAGTAACCCGCAATCTTTAAGGATTCATTCGATTTCTAGCCGTTGCTGCTCAGTGCAACGGGGAGCAGCTAAATTTCTCAAGCATAGCACGAGATACGCAGCTAAGCCGCGACTCGGTGCGCCAATACTTTACCGTATTAGAGGACACGCTAATTGGTCGAATCTTGCTGCCGTTTCATCGTTCTGAGCGAAAGCGCCACAAGACCTCGCCTAAATTTTATTTTTTTGATACGGGGGTTTTAAGTAGCATTCAACCGAAAATGAGCACAGTGGCAAAATGCTCGCGCTTTTAGGAAATAGTATTAACTTTCCGTCTCCGCTCGTGTATCAGCGGCTCTAAGCACTAATTTCAATCACCTCACTCGTATTAATCGCTCGTTTTAAAGCGCTAAACTTGGGGTGTACGATGGGAGCTAGCAAGTGATATAATTATCTGGTGGATAAAAGATTGCTGCCTTACAAATATGGAAAGATAGAAGACATAGACGATGACGCTTTTGAAGCTGAGTTCTGGTCCAAAGCGTCTGATGAGATGAAATTCGAATATGTCGAGCAGCTTGTAATCACCGCGCAAGAGCTTCAAGGCAAGGGGAAAAATGAACTCAGACTTCAAAGATCTATTGGTTCTTTTCAACAACAATCTCGTTAAATATCTTGTTGTAGGTGGCTACGCGGTAATTAAACACGGCAGGCCGCGCTTCACGGGTGACATAGATATTTGGATTGAGCCGAACCCTCAAAATGCGGAGAGCGTTTACAAATCGTTAAAGGAGTTCGGAGCTCCAGTTAGCGAGCTAACGGTTAAAGATTTTTCGGAACCGGGATTTTTCTTTCAAATGGGGATTCCACCGTGCCGTATCGACATTCTGATGTCGGTGACGGGTGGGGATTTTGCAAAGGCTTATCGAAATCGTGCGATCTCAAATCTCGACATCGGACCCGTGCCGTTTATTGGCCTAGAGGATTTGATCGCGGTAAAAATAGCTGCTGGCCGACCAAAAGATCTGGCTGATGTTGCGGCCCTTAAAAAAATAGTCGCAAAAGAGTAGTGGTTTTGCCGCCGCGATGATTCCCCATGCAGATTCGCAGTGTAGGCAGCTTCGCAGTGTAGATTCGCAGTATAGATTCGCAGTGCATTCGTCCCACCGTGGCATTAGTCCGGGAGACCAGTCTCTGAGGGGCAGTTATAGCTAAAGCGGAAGCTGAGAAAGTGACGAAGGTCAGGAGGATTCCGAAGAAACTGGCGGAGAAGATCCTGCAGGCGCTTGTTGAGCGCTAGTTTCATTGTCCGGCGATTCTTCTGGCTGGCGAGCCGCCATTGCTGCCTCTGCCAGTCGTTTCCAACCGTCCCAATCGGGCTTGGCATTCCTCTCATCGGCAGGCGAAACTAACTCATAGTTTTTCCTTTCAGCTGCTGACGTTTCCGGCAAGAGGTCGTCGTCGGAGCCGTTCGGTAATCCTGCACTCGCGCACGCCTTGTCTAGTTTTCTTATGAGTTGGAAAGCGAGCAGCGTTACCCAGTATCGCTGCCTTGCAATGATGACATGTCCCTTACGCTGATCGAATGAACCGAACGAAAGTGTGTTGAGCTGCTTAAGTGTAAGCCGGGATGTTTCCAGCAACTCAGCGGCCAGAAGCTTCCGTAGGGAAGCAGCACTCAACAACGTCGCCTGGCCAGGTTGTTTGCTTGGCGGATGTTCTGACTCCCGTTCCGCAGGCGAATGATGAGCGATCAGTCCGTTGACGGACTTTATTTCACCTGCTTCCTGACGGTCAAGATCGCGATCAATTTTAAGAGAGTTATTTCATCAGCAGCAATCGCCGCAGCTACTTGAGCCTCTAGGTCGTCGGAAATATCTTCACGAGTAATATGTTGCAACGAAGGTATACTTCCGTTACGTAACTCTATCGGCGGTGTTTGAGTTTCTGCGGTCCTCTGTTTTGTTGAAGTCTGCTGGCCGCGCTCGGAGTGGTATGCGTCTTTTGGTGTGGATCCTAAAAGTTGTGCGCTTCGCTGGCGCATCATCATAGCGTGAGATCCTCCCTTTTTGCGTTCCAGAATTCCAAAAGGGCTATCGGATGGGAATCGATGCTTCCATTCGCTGCGACTCGGAACGGCGAGACCGCTTATATTATTGGTGTTATCTCTTGTAGAGTTTTCACACGGTTTTGAAGGTTTTTTGGGGGTAGGTATTGCACTAGCGAACGAAGACATATTAATTCAAAAAAAGGGCCAAATGTAAAACTCGGCTCGCCATCGTACCTCACGTTGCCAGCTAAGCAAATCGAGCATGGCCCGAGGACTTGGGCTACCCAGCTTTTTCGGTTTGCTGTTGCGGTGGGGGGCGAATCCTGAAGATAGAGACTTTATTAGTTACCCCAAGCATTAGTATACCTATGTTACTTTTGCGCTCAAACAATGTTGATACCTAGTGGAAACCCTGCCAATTTTTCAAACCTCCCCGAGGGAGGATCTTCCAATGCCTCAGCGAAACCGGCGGAATCGACCCGCGCTGAACTCATAAGAACTGCGCTCCCGGGACGTGCAAGCGATAACTATCAACCGTATCGCTCAAATGAATCTGCTGGGGGTCGCGCAGGGCGGTCACCAAATATCTGTTCGTTCAACGACGCACCTCCAATCTATCTACCGCAAAATTACGACCAACTAGCAACGCCTAATTTAGCTGCGCACTTGGAAGTTAGTGATGGTAAACCATACGCATGGGCCTTTTTTTTAGAGGCAAACGAACCCATTTTAGCTCTGCAACTGGCTGAGGACGCGCTACAAACAGCCATCGCAAAGAGCGAATCAAATTACGAAGACCTTTTGTCGTGTGTTACGATCACAGCCACAACTTTTCTCGCGTTAGGCGACATCCAATCCGCGCACTCCACTATTCAGGATACACGCGAGGTGGTGCGGGGTAAGTGGCCGGAGAATGCATTACAGTTTGAGTTAACGATCGCTTCATGGGCTGTCGATATTCAGTTTAGCACCGAAGTCTACTTCGCCCTAAACGAGCTCGTTTCGCTGTTCGTCACATTTACTACCCGTAACACCGATGAGAGGAGTAAAGATTTATGTGGAAGAATTCTATTTCTACTTGAAAGATTTAGAACGACTACCCAAGAATTGAAGCACGAAGTAGCGATCGCATGCCGAGAGAGCAGCGTACGCATAGCGGAACACGCATATGGCCGTACGACTCTAGAAGTAGCAGCGATGCGATATCATCGCGGACAGGAATTAGTCGAGATAGATCCATCACTAGCTGAACCACATCTTCGACGCGCGTGTGAAATATTGGAAGATCTCGGTGAAAATTGCGACTTACAGTACA